>Ga0307510_10012394_pt1 | contig 10108 bp, 9 predicted proteins | sample 12_EM_MG_FD_207224 | JGI IMG/M metagenome (GOLD analysis project Ga0307510, IMG submission 207224) | Populus trichocarpa ectomycorrhiza microbial communities from riparian zone in the Pacific Northwest, United States - 12_EM | ecosystem: Host-associated > Plants > Roots > Unclassified | place...
TCCATGACTGTTGACAATAGTGGATTGTCGTTTTAGGTGCGAGTTTTGGACTTATCTTTTTTTCTCAAGCGTTTAAGGCCCAGACAAGAATTCTTCCTATTTCTTAGATTGTGAACCCAACACTTCTTACTCCTAAGTATTCAATTTATAATTTTGAAACCTGGCCCAGCTTGGCAGGTCAACCCAGGATCCACCCGGCCCGGGTTTAAGAAAAAATAGGAAAAGTCAAAACCCGGGGTGACTCGGTCAAAAACCTGGTTGCAACCCATTGACTTTTTTTTTTACAAAAACGACGTTGTTTTGATTTTTTAAAAAAATCAGAATTGACCCGGGTGACCCGGTGACTCGGTCAAAACCCGGAACCCGGGCTTTAGACCGGGACAGGTTTAAAAACTATGATTGAATCCCAATTTCTTCTTACTTCTTTCTTCTTTCTCTTTTCTTTTTTCTTTTTCATTTTTTTCTTCATTTTCTTATAATTTTTAATTAGAATTCACTTGTTGCCACTTGTCACAAGATTAATAAACTCCTCCTTACACAACATACTAAATTAATAACATATACTTAAATTGAATAAAAACAAAATATCAATACCTCAAACATGTAAAATTGAGATACTCAAATAAATAAAAAATAGTACAAAAATAGAAACCAAGCATGCACTTTTATTTATTGTAGTGTGTTAGAACTTAAATATAAAATATTTTAAACCGAACCTTTTTTATATCAAGTATGGAAGTGATTAAAAGAGAAAGGATTACTTTTGTTTGTATTGACAATGCCTAAATATTATCTCAGCATTCAAAAACAATAAATAAATAAATAAATAAATACATCCATAAAATTATGCATTGCTGGCTGCAGCAGATGTCAACTTTCATTTTAAGTGAGGTAAAGGTTTGTTTGTTTGCACAACTTTTAAGTTATAACTTTTGACTTTGAATCATAATTCAAAAGTTGTTTTTCATAAATAATATATTATAAAAATATGTTGAAAAAACGTCGAGTTAGAAATATATTTGGTAAAAATCTCAAAGCAACCTTTTTAAAGAATGAAAATAATATAAGTTAGAATTTTAACTTTTTACTAAAATAAAATTTTAACTTGATTTTGCAACAATTTTTTTATTTAAGTTAAAAGTTAATTTTAACCAAACATTCTTAGAACTTTTTTTAAGTGGGTGTGTCTTTTATATATATATATATATCACCTTTTTTTTTTAAGACATAGAATCCTATTTACATATTTATAATTTATTAAGGTGGAGTAAATAGATATTAAAAATATCATAGTAAATAGAAAAAAAAATACACAACAGGATGATTTTACATGGTTCAACCATAATTAACAAAAATGATAAATATTTTTATTATAGTTGAACAAATACAGTTCTAGAAAATTCTTGCCAAGCACATGCACCAAACCCTAACACACGTAATTATAAGGAATACTTCTTAGCCCTACCGAGTAGATGGTTATCGCAGTCATAATTTTACAACTTTTCCAAAATCTCAGTCATAACCAATCACAAGCTCATAAGACTTTCATTGTTAAAACTCGTACAATTATAATTAAAATTAATGCCAACTCTCAACAAAACTCAATATTATAATGTCGAGTTCAAACCACTAAACATTAGTAATTCTAATCCTTAGCATTGGGAAATGACCAAAGAGGAGTAGTGTATTTTGTGGGATTTTCCTTTATTGAGTAAAAGAAAAAAGAGGAAAAAATTATATATATATATATATATTAATTCTTCCTCCTCGGATGATCACAAAGGGTTCTTCATGAAAAAGAAGAGGAAAAAACATTAACCGGGCCTGAAAAATTTATCTATCATCTCAAGCTAATGAGATAAAATAGAACTCCTCCAAAAATATATACACACAAACTTGTCAACTAGTAACATAAGATATTAAAGACACTGGCCCAAGGATCAATTGCTTGTTTTTAGTGGCATCTGCAATTATTTCGACTTTCAATATATAATCGGATGATTAAAATCCTCCAAATCTTAGTTTTATCATTCAAATCATCATCCCATCTTGATAATTAATTGTTTCTTTTTGAAGGATCGATGAACAGTATTTGGCTGTTAGCTTGCTAATTGTGATGGCAACTTGTATTGTAAATCAAGGTCGTCGCCGCTAGTCAAGACTAGAAATAGAAGAAGACAACTGGAGAAGGCTCAAAAAGTTCTCTACTTTTTTCTAGGAAGATGACCAACCCAATGATTCGTTACAACTGTTCGCTTCTTTATTGGACTTTTACTAATTTTAAAGTGTCATTGACGATACGAAGATCAATAAAAGCTAGTTTGAGAGGTTGAGCTTGGGAAAGAAAGAAAGAAAGAAAGAAATAGAGGGTTACTGATCATGGTACAGAGAACAGTCTTGAAGGTTGATATTTCATGCCAGAAATGCAAGACAAAGGTGCTCAAAGCTGTGTCTACACTTGAAGGTAAGCCCTACGTACATTTTGTTCTCCATTAGTTTTATCATGTCTCCCTCCTCCTTGGATTGATTGATGCTCGTCCATTCACTGCATCATCCGAATCAAGAACTGACCCGTTGATTAGATTTGACATGACAACGCATTCAAGATATGCTATACACTGACAACTCGTCCTCGCTCAATGAATACAAAACACGCATGCTTTAGCACATGGTGCAATCCAATAAATCAGTTCTAGTGCTGGATTATTAAAGTGGTACAAGAATGGAGATGACTAAATCTTCAATCCTATGTTCTACACTACACTACCATATTGGTTTTAAGAGATTGGATAGTTAGTTTTGGAGAATTTGATTGCAAATTAGTGGATAATTTCACACACAATATAGATTATTTGTGTTAGAAAAAAAAATTATATCTTGATATATCATTTAATAATTTAAATTTTTTAATTGAATTAATTTTCTGATATAACATTAGAATCTTGATGATTAATGGTCACGAGTTTGAATTTTATTATTTTTATTTATTTGATAAAAATTAAACATAAAATAGTATAAATATATATGAATTTCAAGTTTAAAAGATTTTTTTGTTTGGAAAAATATCTTAGAAAAAATAATATAAATTATATAGTAAAATTTTATTTAATAACCGCAGCTTTTGACCGAGATGGTCATGACAATACTAACGTCTCTTCTTCCTCCGACATCCTATTAATAGTCTTCAAATTCGACGTTATATGCAGGTGTAGATACGATCGAGGCTGACCAAGGAAAGGGAACATTAACAGTAACAGGAAATGCAGACCCATATGAGATAATACTGCGTACAAGAAAAACAGGGAAGCATGCAGAGGTAGTGAGCATTGGGCCACCTCCGGCGCCACCAAAACAGGATGGGCAAAAGAAGGCAGAAGAGAAAAAGCCTCAAGAGAAGAAGACTGAACAGAAGGCCCTGATCTATGATCCATGCGCATGCCCTCAGTGTCAGCCAGTGCTTCTCATGCCAATGCCGGTGGGTCGGTGTGATGAGCCCAACCCATCATGCTCCATCATGTGATCATTGATATGTCAACACAATTTATTATTGCCAAAGTTTTTTTTTATATGTTATGAAGATGTGGCACCATGTCATGTCATGTCATGTCATGTCATGTCATGTCATGTCATGTCATGTGGAGGCTTATTTCCCCTTTGCAAGGAAGATTTGCCTGGATCTCAACATAGAACATTGATGCCCGTCATTACAAAAAAAAAAAAAAAAAAAAAAATCTTGTCCATCTCATTCAGCCAATCCTATGCAATCTATATTTTATATTTTGCCAATAAAAATATCATGAGTATGCTTGACCTTGTTGATGCGCAGAGTATTTTTTTTTAATATTAATATATTAAAAAATATTATTTTAATTTTTTTTTAAATACTCTTAAAAAAAACATTACAAAAATAGAAATAGCATGCGGTGCTGTAAATTTTTCGAACGCTGCCTAAATGATTCTCACAGCACGAATTTGAATTTATTGTTTTTTTTTTTTTAAAGAAAAATGGACTGCAAGCAATGTTTAATGGAAAAAAAACAGAAAGAAGAAAAGACAGCAGTCACAGCACACAGAGAACAGCAGGAAAAATGAAGCCACATCAATGGTTAGGTGGCGGCATCCAATAGTTCGTTGTCGCTGCTTTCCCACGCAATTTGGAAGCCGTTACATCGCACCCTTTCACAAAATTAAGATCTCTCACTCTAACTCAACAACAATTTTGAGTCTTTAACCCTCCAAAAAAACGAAATGGCCCCTCTCCGCAAACCTCCTCGAGTTTTCTGTATTGGAACAGCTGATACTAAGCTTGACGAGCTCCTATTCCTCTCTGATTCAGTCAGATTCAATCTCAATTCTGCTTCTAAGGTACCTCACAGTTTAACTCACTTTTATGATCAATAGAAATTCTTCAGCAATGAAAGATACTGAGAAATCTTGGATTTTGATTTCTGGGTTTTCTTGTTGATTATAATGAAATGAGAGATGTTGCACTAGCTTAACAAAACGTGGGGCTTGCTTGGATTGTGTGGTCTCACCTATTTGATGTAGCTTAGTCTCCACTTCTGTGATTAGTTAATGTAGTGCTGATTGATATCATGTAGACAATATTAGCATGGCCCCTGTGCACGGATGATGCAATTGGGGACGAACCAAGGCGCGGGTCAAATATTTTGTTGGTTTGGTTACATTGACAGTCGTTGTTGTTCGGAGGTCTTAGTGCTTCATAGTTAGTGAATGAAGGGTTTGATTACTGAAATTTTTATCGGTGATTGCAGGTACAGGTAGTTGTTGTTGATGTTTCGGTTGGTAGCAAAGAGATTGAGAGTGTTGGAGACTTTGAGTTTGTGTCCAGAAAGGATCTTCTAGCTCCCTATCCTGGTCCAGCTGAAACAACACAAAATGTGCTTCCAGATGATAGAGGCCAAGCTATTGCTGTAATGAGTAGAGCTCTTAAGAATTTCTTAGAAAAAGCTCAAGTGGACGGTGCTCTTGCTGGATCTGTTGGTCTTGGAGGCAGTGGGGGCACATCTTTAATATCATCTGCTTTAAGGTCTCTTCCTATTGGATTGCCGAAAGTCATTGTATCTACTGTTGCTAGTGGTCAAACTGAACCTTACATTGGATCATCGGATTTGATACTCTTTCCATCTGTCGTCGATGTCTGTGGGATTAATAGTGTGAGTAGGGTTGTGTTATCGAATGCCGGTGCTGCTTTTGCTGGAATGGTGAATGGGAGGCTTGGGAGATCTAATGTTTATTCTAGTGATAATGAGAGGTTAACTGTTGGTTTAACCATGTTTGGAGTTACAACTCCGTGTGTGAATGCTGTGAAGGAAAGATTGGTAAAAGAAGGTTACGAGACCCTGGTTTTCCATGCCACTGGGACTGGGGGCAAGGCCATGGAATCACTTGTTAGAGAAGGACATATACAGGTATCTCTTCAAAATTCACTTGGTGTAGTCCAGTTCAGGATAGATTTGTACTTACTGTCACATGATTTTGGTTTTGTCTTTTGGTGATGTTGAATCTCTTGCAATTATTGTTTACCTTTTGGTTTTATATAGGGTGTTCTAGACATTACGACCACTGAGGTTGCAGATTATGTAGTTGGAGGTGTTATGGCTTGCGATAGTTCCCGTTTTGATGCGATCATAGAGAAGAAGATTCCTTTAGTGTTGAGTGTAGGAGCCTTGGACATGGTCAACTTTGGTGCTAAGAATACCATACCTTCTAATTTTCAGCAAAGAAAGATTTATGTCCACAATGAGCAGGTAATAAGTTGCCATTAACCTAGGCGTTCTCCTTTCACATGTTATTCTTGCATATATTTTAGTATTGAATACCTAACATCTCAATCACAAGATGCTAGAGAAGATTGTGCTGAAGTTTTGTTTGATTGGTTTTATTGCTTGACTCAATTCAATTAAGTGTTAATCCTGAACTAGCTGGCATCAGTCACTCAAATTATTTTCCCTCATTTTTCCTGTCAACTATCTTACTTTCCATGAAAAACGATGAATTCTTTCTAATAATTTCTGTCTTTCTAATAATTTCTATCTGCAACTGTTTTCTTTTGCTTCTGCAACTTTTACCTCAAGTTTGCTACTGCTATTTCAAGAGTTTGTTTGCTGAGCTTCTTGTGGATCAATGTCAATCCCCTTCTCTGCATCATTTACTAAAGCCGTAACCTCATTATTGCCTATCCTAGCAAAACTGATCATCAGAACCATTGTTAACCATTGGTAATTAAAGTACATTCTCAAAATACTGATATCAATGACTGTGGCAATAGGTGCATGATTTGGTAGTGCATCAAATATGCCTAGATAATAGGATTTCTCTTACTTCTGAATCCCAAACAATTCGATTTGGGATCAATACCCAAAGACTGAAGATCATATCTTCAAGTTGTTTTCCATTTCTATGTTTGTAGCCTACAGTAGCTTCATTAACATTACCTACCAAGTAAAGGGCTTGTTTAGGAATATTACTAATTTCATGCCACAATATAAATGGCAAATGAGAGTAACCCAATCTGTGGCCTTTCACTCAGTACAGGTTTTCTGATGTCTTTTCCATATGTATTGTCAATTTCAGGTCTCAATCATGCGAACCACGGTTGATGAGAATAAGAAGTTTGCTGGTTTTATAGCCGATAAGCTCAACAAATCATCATCAAAGGTCCGTGTATGCCTGCCACTAAAGGGTATCTCAGCTTTGGATTCCCCTGACAAACCCTTTCATGATCCTGAGGCTACTGATACTCTACTAACTGAACTACAGAAGCTTATACTAACAACAGAAGATCGGCAGGTACTGTTGTTGCTTATTAATGATGCATGTTGGTTCCAACCTTCTATTAACGCTTCAGTTTCTTGTCCATTCTTATCTCATTTGCTGTCCATCATGATTTACCTGATAAATTTCAGTTTGTTGTAACAGGTAAAGGTGTATCCTTATCACATCAATGACCCTGAGTTTGCAGATGCATTGGTTGACACATTCTTAGAGATTAGTTTGGGTAAGCCTAAGTGTTCCACTCATCTCCAAAATCCTGTTTCTGAACCCAATCTGGAGCTTCAGGACGTTTCCAATCTGAATTCGTCAAGCTGTGAGACCATTTGTTACAGCCCAAGCAACTATCCAGACGCAAGACCAGGTTATAGTCAAAAACATTTCATGTTGGATTTTATCAGTCATTAATGAAATGAGAAATTACACCTTGTCTAAACGATGCATTATTGAATTGTTTGGAAAGTTTTGATTGCAAGTTAGCAACAGGTACCTTCATTTTGTAACTCAAAGAAACTTCCATAAACGTTATTATGGATGCATATAGATTATGAATAGTGGAAAATTTGTATAAATTCTAACCAATAACGAACTAATACTGTGACAGAGACTTTACAGAAGACACAGGCAATATTGCAGCATCTCAAAGATCAAATAGATAAAGGATTTCCCATAATTGGAGCTGGTGCAGGGACCGGTATATCAGCAAAGTTTGAAGAAGCAGGTGGTGTTGATTTAATAGTACTGTACAACTCAGGACGCTTTCGCATGGCAGGAAGGGGCTCTTTAGCTGGTTTATTGCCTTTTGCTGATGCAAATGCTATAGTAATTGACATGGCCAATGAAGTCTTACCAGTAAGTTTCTAAATGTTTCTTAAAGAGAAGTGAAACCAAATTTTCATTTCACCTGTCTGAATTATAGAGGTGCTGCCTTTTGTTGACTGCCATTGTTTAAGCTTAGAAAATGGTAACTAAGTATGAACTCATTTTGAAACTTGGTTGGAGAAGGCATTTAGGAAATCAAAATTTGATGTGTGATGGTTATAGATAAGAGAGGGTGACAAACAGCCTCTCTGTTATTTCATGTTTCGTATATCATCAAACCTGGATTTCTGTTTAGAGCTGGGGTCTGAATAAGCAGAATGTCCTATGTTGAAGTTACTACTATAGCAGTTCTTACAAATTAAGGTGGACTACAGAACATGTAATCAAGTTTGACCTCTCTGCTGAAAATGGTGCTACCCCCTCTCATGTAATCTGTCTCAGTAGGCATCTAAGTTGGCAATGCATTGTTTTTATGATTTTATTTTTTATCAAGGTTATTGTTGCCAACTTTAAACCTAACTAAAAGAATTTATAGGTTGTCAAGGAGGTGCCGGTTCTTGCTGGAGTATGTGGAACTGATCCTTTCCGCCGAATGGATTACTTCTTAAAGCAGGTGGAATCAATTGGGTTCTGTGGGGTGCAAAATTTTCCAACTGTTGGGCTTTTTGATGGTAATTTTAGACAAAATCTTGAAGAGACAGGAATGGGATATGGGTATGACTTAGACTATGTCACCGAGAGAGTCCCATACTAAGTTTTTATCGGATTCTTCTCTTATTAGTCTATCTATTGAATCTAATCGCCATGTTTTTTCAACTCTACTAATGGCCAGATTGGAGGTCCAGATGATTGAAAAGGCACATAAAATGGGTCTCTTGACAACTCCATATGCTTTTAATGAAAGTGAAGCCAGGGAAATGGCAAAAGTTGGTGCTGATATTATTGTTGCTCATATGGGGCTGACTACATCTGGGTCTATTGGTGCAAAAACAGCTGTCTCATTAGATGAAAGTGTGTTTCAGGTGCAAGCTATTGCAGATGCTGCACATAAGATCAACCCCAATGTCATTGTGCTGTGTCATGGAGGTACTCTTTGCTGGTGGTTTTAAACTCGTGATATGTTATTTTTAGAGTTTACTGAATGTTTCATTTTACTTGTAAGGTAACCCCAACGTTGACTTGTAGGCTTATAAAGATCTCTTGATGGCTTTGCAGGCCCCATTTCTGGACCCAAAGAAGCAGAATTTATATTGAATAGAACCAAGGGAGTTCATGGATTCTATGGTGCATCAAGCATGGAGAGACTGCCTGTTGAACAAGCCATTACCAGCACAATGAAACAGTACAAATCAATTTCCATCAAATGAATGCCAAGGCAGGATGTCTATTGTAGGTCATTATCATGTCCTCCTTCAGTGTTACCCTTTCTGTCCCTGCCTGGAGAATGAGAAGAAATATGTGTAGCCTGATATGAACCTGATATGAAGTTCAAAATCTGCTCTTCCTTTTCCGCTATGTACGAGTCGTGTAGAATTGCATGACTTTCTACTCTTCTTTAAAACATGTGCATATGCTGAAATGTAATGCAAGATATTGATGAGCTTGGAGTTTTCTTTGGCTAGGCATTTTATTTTGATTAAAAGCAAGGACCCCAGACCATTTTACCAGGTCAGTCCTTTCTCCTCTCTCTTAATTTCGTGCTAATAATAGTGCAAGTTGTGCTTCAATCCTCTTCTCAACAAATCTTTTTGCTAGGATTGATTAACAGTCACAGGCGAAGCAGAAATACTACACAAACTTGTAACATTTGAACCACAACACAGCGAACCATATCAGATTTTTGAAGTGCTTTCTGCTGTTTGGTGATAAGAGTATCGAAAAATGAAAGAAAAAAAGAACCCCATTTAAGATACTGATACTGAGATTTCTCATATTCGGTCACCAGATTGGTGTTTCATATTTTGGTGGCAAATTGTCATACCATTTGATGTGTGACATTCATTTGCTGTCACCACTAGAAGCCAACAATTCAAGCGTGCTAGTTCTTCGATTCTTTAATTCAATTCTTTGTTTGATATCAATTTAGACAGGTATACTCGATGTGATGTAACAACAACCACCTTTTAAAGCTATTAGTCCATATTAAACTTTGTATTGGCTGCGGGAGCCTTGACATGTTCTTCTTTGGAAGTTAGTGTTTGCTAGTGCGGTGTTGTGATGATTCAACACCGGTTGTTTTTTTAAAACAGGATCTTTGTGATGAGGAGTAAATAAAATAAAGAATTTTTGTTTTTTTTTTATGAAATCAAAGTTTCCATTTAATATTTTTATCTCTAGAAACCCTATCTAATCTAAAATTCTGAATAAAAAAATTAGTTGTGTATAGGAAAAACATATTATTCCTAGTATACTTTACTTAAAATAATCTATATTGTTTATTTATCTAATGTAAATTAAAATATAATTATGTTTTCTAACCGTTAATCAATTT
>Ga0307510_10012395_pt1 | contig 10108 bp, 13 predicted proteins | sample 12_EM_MG_FD_207224 | JGI IMG/M metagenome (GOLD analysis project Ga0307510, IMG submission 207224) | Populus trichocarpa ectomycorrhiza microbial communities from riparian zone in the Pacific Northwest, United States - 12_EM | ecosystem: Host-associated > Plants > Roots > Unclassified | place...
CGTCCAGCTCCTGGGTGAATCTCATCTCCATGCACGATACCGAGTGCAGACTCCGCTTGAAGGAAGAATTCGATATCACGCTTCCATCTAGAATAATTATAGTGTGTCAGCTTACTGGTCTCTCCATACTTACAGCGATACATCATTTGATCTCCATTATAGCCAAGTCCACTCCCGGCGACTGGGTTGACTGAAGCGGGAATATGCGAGGATAGGGTTGATGCCATCGTGAGTAGTTGAGTTGAGAGAAGGAATACACTAAGTCAAAGAAGTTGGAATATAAAGTAGATATGCAATTGGAATAGATCTTGAGCGCGTAGGAATCCGGGCTCATAACCTGAAATCCGAAATTGACCCTTAAAACATCTCAATTACTCTCACCCGTCATAACAACAACAATAGTCAATATATACAAGTTTCCAAGTTCAGCGCAGCCCCCAGAATCCCAACATTCCAACATTTCAACAGTTCAAACTCGCACACATACCACTTCCCCATTCCAGGGATTCCGCCATTCCGCCATTCCCATGCCAATGATCATTCCCAGTATACAGCTCATACCACTACTGATATGACACCAGCCGCTCCAACAACAACTTCAATACGTGCCGGACAACATATTCTTATAGCAGGAATCCGAGTGCTAGTATATGATAGAAAAAAAGAAGCAAGGGGATACAACGGAACACAACGCCACCAGGTTTTTCAATCAGAAGTTGTATACTCTGAACCATTTTCTGAACAGACGCAACTCTTTCTCATCCTACGCCTTCTCTCATAAATCTTAGATGGCTTCTTGTGATGCAGGCTCAGCGTGTTTATCCGACATGTTTTCCTAGCTTGGATCAGGGCTTAATAATGCAAGAGAAGTACAAAACGTTGCAATAAGAGGATGGTAGGTAGGTACGATTTCTGGATTAAGCGATATGCCCGATCCCCCGCCCTAGCGGTATATTATGGGATATATTCTACACCTATTTATCTCTCCTAGATAGCCTCAGGTTTCTTTTAATCTTATTAGATGAATTTCTGTATTTGCTCGAGAAGGGTGTCATGAAATGCTGTTGATAGGATTCATAGTCCCCTGTAGTCACCGGCAGTAGCCCGCAGTCCCCCACAGTCCCCTGCCGTGCCCTGCCATCCCCCAGGCTAAAATGTCTTACCTTGCAGGGCCCGCCGTCCGCCACAAAGACGGCCGTCCTGAGGCCCCCAGGACGGGTGTGGACCGCATTTTGCCGTCCCGTCCGGTCCAGGGCTCTTGGCAGTCCCCCCGTCGGGCCCTACAGGGGCCCCGGACAGTTGAGAACACTGATAGTAGATAACACTAAGAAAGATAGGAAAGGCGCAAAGACAAAGTATACATGTGTGCGCAGTGATCGCCAGTGATATTCAACAAAAACCAGCAATAATAACCCCGACAACTATCATACAACAAGAGAAACAAAAAAAAGGTAAATACAAGGAAATATTTGTGCACTATTTTGATCCAATTTTCCAAAGCCTGAACCCGTATATTGCAGAGGTCTAATCGATGAAGGAAACAACAATAAAGAAGAAAGGAAATAAAACAACGTCAATGGAAAACACAGGACTATCTCCTCCAGTTGATTGTCGGCCCGTTAGTTCGACTGCCCGAGGCTTTGGGAGGGTTCCGCTGCCCTTGTCATGGGAAATCATTACCGCTGATGTATCCCTAAGTGGCAATGAGGGCGCATGGGTGTTTGGTAGGGGTAGTGGGTGGGAAATAATAAACACGAGGTGTAGGAAAGTAGAGAATACAAGGTATAGTAAGAATGGAGATCTCGTGAATGGGGGAGTTCGGAGGTGGTATATGAATGTGGGGTTCACGGACCCGGAGTCTATGAGCCATGACACCGCACTGCCCAGGCAACTGGGTATACCTTTTTCCACCCTTATCCTGCATACGACCCCGATTCGCCAAGTTCTATTCCCTAGGCTTGGTTGTTCCAACCCAGTACCAAATTTAGTTTGGTTAGGATAGTGTGGGAATGATGGAGGGTTTAGTTGCGACGGAAGGAAAAATATGACTGATTGTCGACAGGGGTACTTGGTTGATACCAAATAGCGTTCCGATTGTCTTTTTTGACCCCTCGCTGGATCATATGCTAGCACTGGAAGTCTGTTTTGGATTCCAGGCTGGCAAGAGGGTTCTCTCATGCCGCGTTAACTCTAGAACCTTCTATAGCTGTGTAACCCTGAATGAGAAATACCCTAGTAAGTTATTAGAGAAAAAATCAACATTAGCTTTTATGTTTTCTTATTGAATTTTCTGTAGAGAGATGCCTGCAAGCATAGTAATACACAAATTTCCCTGTGCGATAACCTTTTGAGATATGAGGCCTTGCAGCAATCAACCAGGGGGCATGCTGAACTTTGAAGTGCAAAGGGACTCAGCAATGGGATTGAAGAATCTGGTGGAATCAGTGTCGGTGGTGCTCCCATCTGAGAGGGTTTTGAGTCGCCCCTGGGCTCGGCAATGCAGCCGGTATGATTTCCTGATCTCTTTCACCATAGAGATAGTGAAGGAATCCTCCTTCAGGGTTGGCCCGATGGCCAATACCAGTTCCCGTGAGTGCCACGCGTATAAAACCAGTATCCCCCTTGCTCATTTAATACCTGAATCCACATTGAGCATGCTCTACAGCTCAACTTGGATACTCCCAAATACCCAAATAGTGAAACAGTATTCCATGAATCAGATTCAGCTTCAATCTCTCTACAACTGCTTTTCTTTCGTTTCTTCTGTTGTGGTTTCTCATCTTTGGCCCTTTCAATAAGAGACAGCCTGACATAGTGTTCATTATGGGACGGGGCGGGGCGGGTTTTGACTCGCCAGACCCCGCCCTTAAATGGGGCTAGGGGTGTATGATTCGGATAATCCACACTCTGCCGCTGTCCGGCTCCCACCAGCACTGATTCCCTTAACAGGTCCCATTTGTTACCACCTATTTTTAACGGGGACGCGTCTGGGGTATGGGTGAGGCGGGGGCCTGAGCTGGACAGGGGCAGGGAATGCCGAAAAAGACACTCCGCCCCAGGCCGTTGAGTAGAGCGTGGCAGGAAAAGGGCCGGGGGCCTGCCTTTTTCAGGGCCCCATCCACCCTGTAACGAACTCAAGCCTGACATTGGCTGTTTGATCTGTGCTGGAATGGTTGTAACATGTGTACATGTTCCGGTAACGGTACACAGGAGCGGGCAGTGCAGGATTTCCTATGTTGATTTATATTTGGTTTATTTGATTTGATTTCAGTTCCGCCACTGTCTCTGAGTCAGATAGACTATGCTATCGTATTGCTATTTTCAGTCTGCTTTGCTGGAAGTTTATATTTAGGATTCCTGGTATCGAATGGTCATGTAGCACTGGCGAAGGCTGAGCTATGTTTCTTTCTTTGGTCTTGCAGGATTGCAGGATTCCGGTATGTGCACAGCTACTGGTAATGATCGTGATTGCAGAAAGGCTATTGCTCTTGGGTTTAGTATTTAAACCAGTCTCCGGGCTAGCAGGAGACAGCAGACTTCGACAGATCTTCAGTCTAAAAATACCCTTGGTTGAACGGCAATCCCTGAGTTCAATTTGTCCTTCAACTATTTTCTCTTGCCTCCGGTCCCTTGAAGCCTCCCTTAGTACCAGCTCTAGCAGGTCTATCGCCGGTCCTACTCTATTTTTATTAGTCATGAATAAACCTGTTGCAAATGTGAACTCTGTACATTCCCTTAAAACCGGGGTCTGGATTTGTATAGGTTGAACTTGCAACAACTTTTGCATTGGTAAACTGCTTCTATGATGGGGTTTGTAGGGTGAATGAATCGGATATACATGTGGATGTTTTCTATATATCAATTTCGCTTTCGTTCTTTCTATTCCGCGTTCTTTTCTCCTGGGGCAATGTTGAAGGAGCGCAGTTCAGTTTGCTATTTAGGGATTGAGTTTTTAGATATTGAATGAGAGAACATTCGCAGTGAATAGGAGCTGTTATCAATTGGACACTATAAAACCTCTTAGCCAAGTTGAGTGCTTTATCAGTTCGTCATTGTCTATTGGATCCACCCAGATCTGAGGTTGGTACCAGCTGATTGACTATTTCACTCCACTGAGCCTGCTTCCAAGGTAGGTAAAATATGCGTTGCGAAGGTGTGGGGACAGGGATAATATATATTGAACATTGAAAAGCAGGGCGCAGTCGAGGAGAAGGCGCAAAGAAGATGAGTGCTTGAATATGGCAATGTGGACTGGTGAGTTTAATCAGAGTGTACCGAAGATCAAAGCCTTTAAAGCGCTTGGAATCTACATTGAACAAATATAACCAGGCTGCCTAGTTATTTCTGGTTTCAATATAGAACTCACCAATTTCCACTACTAGGTGGTTACACCAGATATTATTTGCGGCGGTTATGCTCTCTGCTCTGTATGTGGCGACCTTGTGGAAGCAATCAAGATCATTCTAATGACTCTCTTCTTGCTGATCCGTGTGCTTGGAATCATATGCCTCTGCATATCGTAGAGCATGAAAAGCGCTTTCAAGACCTTCCTCTGGCTGAGAAAACTCATTTGTTCGGATTGGGTTGAAAGGTTGCATAAAGCCTTTTAGGGGTGGCATCCATTTTAGCTAGTGAGTTCGATTTTTCGGTCTTGTATAACAATTGATATTCCGAAAGCTCATAACATGAAGGTCATGCCCAATATCTGTGGGCATATGTGGTGCAACCCCACGGTATGCTTTCTACTACTGTGCAGTGCTATTGCTTATTCTTCCTGTGACCAAGTCCGACAACAGGACTTGCACAATCCCCATACTTTGCTTAAATATGGAACCATATTGTAACAACCCTATTGTCTGCTCGTTATATTGCAAGAGGTAACGACCTTTCTTACCTTAGTACATGTTATCTCTTCAGATAGTACGAGACTCTCTTGTCGTATGGAGTCCTTACTATCTCATCAGATAGTACAGGACGGTCTTGGCGGGATACCGGACTATCTTAATAGCCCTGTATTATCGTCGCGCCTCTTCCGACTATATGAATAGTCATAGGCTCTGGGAGCATATCGGTAGAGAATTCATTGTATGAAATAGTGTAGAAGATAAACAGAATCGTATGGCAACTTCTTAGTATAGAAAAGTACTTTGATGGTTGTGTGAGGAGCCTATCTCTTGGTCGGAACCAAGCCTCTTATATAGGTATCTTACCACAACTCTAACTCTGGTGACTCATCACCTCGCATTACATAACCTCTACAACTCATAGTGAGTCATAATGTGAAATCCATCAGCTGACTCGCGTGATTCACTGCACAACATACCGTTTAACCAATCAAAACCTATAAACCAAGTCATGTACTCGAATGAGTCATATTAGTCAAAGCCATGACGCATAATATGAGTTATGTGCACAAGTCATTACCTCATATGACGTTACAATCGTGAGTGATGAAATTATTAACCAATCACAATATAACCAAGACTCGCAACTGCCCAGTCATATGAGAACAATGAGTCAAATGAGGTCATTGTCTAAAACCAACATACCTTGTAACTAATAAGTATTCGTCTTGTGAAATCTACCTTGCTTAGTCATGATTTGTGACACATATCTGGTTTTACTTCACTATTCTCGGCCAGTGTTAGCCGAATCTTCTTCTCCCATAGTGGAAGTTGTAATGAAACAGCAACTACTTGTTCTTTGAGTGCAGAAACCCAAATGTTTGCCAGGGCATCCTGCACAGGGAATGTGTGCTCATTGGCATCATTACAAGAAATGATCCCGCCTATTACCTCTTCAATAGAAATATAGGCCTCCCTGTTTGTATGGTTGTGTTGCATTCCAATTGCAAGGTGCATTTGGGTGACAAATCATGCATCTCAAAAGAATTCAAATTGGCTATTGGAACACGGAAGGTGCGGATTCCGGCTTCAGCCTGGTCATAAATACCACCACAGAGCTCAAAGTAGTGATGAGTAGGAAGTGGCACAAGTGACATGACACGAATAGGCTGAGTAGGATTCCAATGATACAATTTTCTTTTGATCGCTTAGGTAGTTTGTGTATCTAGGATCGGTCAAGCAGTCGTATCCGTATGCAGCAAACATTTTCTATCAAATGTGCCTTTCAAAACTATTGTGATGATTGTAAGAAATGTTGAAGAAAATATTCCAGTCATTATTTCGGAATATGAGACAAGACATGTATCTACATTCCAAAGACAATTGAAAGAGGTCTGTAGCCCGGATGTGTAATCTTACCAGGAAAGACACTCAAAACCTGGCAGATAACGCAAATTGATATGAAATAAGGGTGTCAGAGTGTGCGAGTGTGTGTTTGAGCAGAAAGAGATCCTGGAATGGGCCAGGACAATCTTGTTTCGTATACGGCTGATGGAATTGGCAGCCTGAGTGGACTTTGTTCAGAAAAACAAATCCGAATTGATGATCAGAAATCATTAAAGAGAGTTCCGGGACAGAGTAGTCTAGAATGGTACACTTGGCATACGTATTCCACTTGACCTGGGTGGATTTCACCACTTGACTCAAGAAAACGTAAGAGTTTGGCTACATCAACTCGGATATAGGGATGGAAGTTAATATATAGTAGTGATTGCAATGCATTACCTGGAGCAGTATGTTGAAATGGTTTGCATATCTGTACAAGAACCTACACCGACTATGAAAACATGTTCCAACAAATGATAGAGACCGTAATGCAAGTGAATATGGCATTCTTCACGTTGTTGAGGTTTTGCTCATCTTCACTCAAAAGAGTGGCTCCTGGATGATCTTGACACCAAACCTTTAGCCAACATGCCTGCATTTCCCTTATCCAGCATTCTCCTATTCATAGATGTGAATATCTTCAACTCGGTCTAGTTATCTTACTTGCAACGGGAGCTATCCATGTTGTGTCTGTCCAGCAAGAGGTGATCTAAAAAAAAGAGTGGTTGATGCAACACCACTTTTTTTCCGGTCTCTTCATTACTGGTTCCAGCCGCCCAAACCCGGCAGTTGACTAACTCCAACCCCATCCCGCAGCCTACCAACTCCGATAATTCTATTCCTCTTGGGGCACGAGCTGAACCTCTGATCAAACCCACGGCTAGCAACGAAGGATATTCCAATCCGATTCACGTTTGGCGAACCTTCTATAGCCATGCTAACCTTGTCGGAACTATGACTCATGGAATGTGAGCCCTCTTCACCCTTTCCCCCTACCTATTGATTCGTTATCTAGATTTTGGAATGATTACGGCTGATTGTGGCGAATATTGGCGGTAGAATATTTGTTGAAATTTAGCTAGGGGATAAGAGTGGACCAATATATCATAAAAAGTTTATTATGACGGTGGTTCACTTCGCCCTCGCTACCCGGGTTGCGGACGGGGAATGAGTCATCAGTCAAATCTGGCCTGCAGAGCCGGTATATTGAGGTGATGACATTCACTATGCATAAATACTGTGTTCCAATCAGCAATCTCCCTGCGCCTTTTGGTCATGAGCGATGATTTTCTACTATTGGCATTGGGCGTTGGGGGTAGGACTGCGGGCATCTTTAAGTTGTTTCGCTTGAGCTCGTCGCCAAGGGCCTCATAAGGCGGAGCTGTTCGGCATCGTGCTCGCGGCAGGATACGGACGCAGTGAATGACGGGGTGGTCAACTTCGGTACAGCAGACGCGAGCCTGTTCGAGGGGGAATTGAACTTTATGCCGTCGGTGTCACAGCAAGGGCTCTGGGAGATTAAGGTTGACAATACGTCTGTCGATGGAAGGGGTGGTTGGGCTCCCGGGGCCGACAGCAGCCACTGATTCCGGGACTTCCCTGATCCTTGTGCCCCCAGTGATGCGCTAACTCTGCACTCCATCATCCCCGGCGCGGAGACTAACGGCGATGTCTTCGCCGTTCCACGCGATACTACCTCCAATACAGAATTCACCTTTGGCAGTGTGGAATACAAAGTCCCGCCAAAGGACTACGTTAGCGAGAAGACCAACTCGGAGGATGACATTTGCCAATCCTTGATCACCGGCCGAGTTATATCCCTCCCCCTCTTCCCCTCCTCTTCTAAAAATAAAAATGGAATAAAAAATAAAAATCCACCGAATCATTGCCCATGAAGCTAACAAAAAACCCAACAAAACGGCAAGCCCTAGGCAAAAACACGTGGCTCCTCGGCGACGTATTCCTAAAAAACGTATACTCCGTCTTCGACTTGGATAAGAATCGTGTTGGTAAAATATACTCCCCTTGTTCCTCTCCTTACCCCCCCCCCCTGTGGTTCCCGTGAACTAATAACGTACGCACTTAGGCTTCGCCCTACGCAAAAAGGCGGATCTCCAGCCCACTCCGAAGCCCACTTCGTCAGCCAGCGGTAGTGGTGCCAGGACGAGTAGCACCCCCTCATCATCATCATCAACTGCCCCCACTAGTGCTTCCACGTCCCGCGGTGGATCTGCCCCCTGTGAGAATACCGGGGATGCGACGCCGTTTGGTACTTCGGGGTTGGGTTCTGGGCGGAAGGTCGCCGCGTCGGTGGTCGGTACGGGGGTTTCGTCCCTCGTGGTGGCTCTGGTTGTGGTGATGGTTGGACTGTAGGGTATCATTAGCATAATCCCTTGTTTGTTTTATCTATTTATCCATTTTTGTGATTGGTTTTGGTTTGGCGAGAGTTTTTTGGGAGGTTGTTTTGTTTCTATTGTTGGTAGGATACTGTGTCTTTTTTTCCCGCCGTGTTTGGGTACGGTGGTATATATCTGGGTGGGTGATGAGATGAGAGGGCGGGATTGTCCATACGATATCGGGATTTTTGTATTCATGTACTCTTGTGTACGATAGTCAAGAGGGCTGGACGGCTATGCTATGCTAGAGAGGAAGGAAGAAAAAGAAAAAAAGAGCCAAAGATGGAATTACATCTATAAGTTCAAGCCCTGGGCAACCCATCAAAATACAGGTATAAATCAAGGGGAAAAAATGAAAAATAGGAAAAATACACCCCAACACACATTATAGTACCTCTGATACGCCAGCACACCTATTTCCCCCCACCTTCATTCTTAACAATTGGATTACCAGCACTCAACCACTCAACATACTCCTTCTTCGTCGTAACACACTTCAGGAGCTCATATTTCACCTTCCCTTCCTCCCCTGCCGCTTCCCCCGCCAAGCACACGTCGTCGTAAACCCCCCAGGCATCCATCATCGGTATCCTGATACGCCCAGTGCGGTTTAGTCCAATTCTCTTCCTCCGCCATGCGCACCGCCTTCATACTAGCGCTCGGCTGCGATGAGGGGTCCTCAGAGTTCTTGACCGAGAGCTGGATCGCACGTGCGTCTTGCTTCACGGGGTGGGGAGCTTTGTTCGCGGCGCGCTCTAGATCGATTTGCGTGTCTATGTAGTGGAATTGGGGGCGGAGTTGGAGGGTGGAGGTAATGGGTGTTGGGAAGAGTTTATCTGTAATATTTAGTAAGTTGTTTCTATCAAAGTGGTCAGAGGGTGGTGGTGGGTGGGTGGCATGTACCATTCTTGAATACCCCAGCCATATACTTTGTCGCATCGGGCTGAACCTTACTCCCAAGCGTCTGACGATTAAGTGTCCATCCAGCTTTGACTACGGCCGCAAGATCCATACACATCAAATCCTCCTCTTCCCCCTCCCCCCCTCCCCCTCCTCCTCACTACTCCCCCCCGCAAAATCTTCTTCCTTCTTCAAGTCTACTAGCCACACTGCCACCCCTGCTACTACCACTACCCTCCCTTCTGTTCTGCGCCTTACCGGCCTCCTTCTCCGCCCTCCGCATCACATCCCCCCACACGCGCCCCTTCTCGTCATCATAGTTTACCTGAACGTTAACCGGGATGCCAACCTCCGCGAGTCCAGATTTGGCTTGAATTGCGCTTCGACGGGACATGCGTTGCGCCCCTTCGTGTACGGCTGCTCGCGAGATTGGACGGGGTACTGGAAGATGTAGAGATCGCGGAGCTGCGAGGTGGTGATATGTGCGTGGTAGGTTTGGACAACGGGGTCTTCGTCGGTGGTGTCCTCGCCGCCGGAGTTGTCGTCATCTTCGTTGCGGGGTGGTGGTGGTGGTTGTGGTGG
>Ga0307510_10012397_pt1 | contig 10107 bp, 7 predicted proteins | sample 12_EM_MG_FD_207224 | JGI IMG/M metagenome (GOLD analysis project Ga0307510, IMG submission 207224) | Populus trichocarpa ectomycorrhiza microbial communities from riparian zone in the Pacific Northwest, United States - 12_EM | ecosystem: Host-associated > Plants > Roots > Unclassified | place...
CTAGATTCATCAACTCAATAAAATCATTTTTTTGGGTAATGCATAAATTCATTAATTATATATAAATATCATTTTTGTTATTTGTTGTTTGTTTCTGTTTTAATCAAGGATTAAGTAGTTTTTTTTTCAGATTTAATATAATGGAAGTTAAATTAATAATAGTCAAGTTGGTTATTAATATATATTAGGAGAAAACAAGGGTGGCTGTTTGTGATTGTTTATTGTTTAGATTGAGAATTTATTTCTTCTAATTATTAATAATTAAAAAAATCAGATTATATAATCGAGGATTTAAAAGTCTTACTAATTAGGCGCTGTTGCTAATGTTGAAAAAAAAACAACAACAACAAGGGTAACTGTTTTTTCTATTTATTGTTTAGATTGAGTGAATTCTCGGTGTTGTTTGATGGGTGATTTGCAAATGGTGATTGTAAGGATATTTTTTTTTAAAAGCTTTAATTGCCTATGAATTGTATATATAACATCGAAAGTTTTATAAGATTACTTTACTTGTACTTACTCGCTGAAAATTAGGATCTTCATGGATATAATTTGAATTTATAATTATATATCATTTTATTTTTGATATTTTATAAAATATAAACTTGAATCATTTAAATATTTTAGACCTGTAATATAGTATGTTAAACTAATTATTTTTAAGGATGTTACAAATTTATACATAGATGAATTTATATTATTAATTTTTATAAATTTGATTTAATTAGAACTAGGGTTTATTAAACTAGCCCAAAACATGTTATAAGCTATAACAAATAATTTATATTTAATACATTAACTGTATAGGATATATGGTTAGGTTGAGTTGGGTGGACTGGATTTAAAAAATCTTGACGTATCACTTAACCCGTTATATTTAGTTAAGTTATATTTATTTTTTAAGTTTTTTTGATGCATTATCATCTATAATATCTATATTATTTGATTTTAACATGTTCATTCATATTAGATAATGCAAGTATTAAACATAAGTTGAGTTTCTTAAATACCCTCAATGAGTATGATTAGGATTATGTTATCCTTTTATTGGTATATATATAGCTGGAAAGATGAGTGTTGCATCAGAAAGAACCATAATGATTCGTAGCTTGAGACTGTTTTACCACTTGTTTTTTTTTTTATTATTATTATTTATTTGCTGTAAAACTCGCATGTAGAAAGGGAAAACCATTGCTTTTAACATGGTCTCAAAGTTTGGATTAAGTTGTTTATAACTATTTTGTTTACTTTCTAGTTGAGGAGTTTCGTTCATCTGACTTTGCCCATAAGATTGATAGTGAGGTTTTTTTTTAGTGTGGCTGTGATTGTTTTTTAAAGTGTTTTTTTATACCGAAATACATTAAAATGATATTTTTTTTATTTTTTTAAAAATTATTTTTAAAATCAATACATCAAAACAACCCAAAAAATATTAAAAAAAATTAATTTTTAACATTTTTTTTAAAAAATATGAGTTGACCTGTGTTTTTAAATGGACTCAATTATTGTCTATTCGGTCGAGGAATGCTCGAAGATGTTTCCATGTGGTCATCCAAAACAGGTGACCTGCACTTTGAGGTCAAAACCTATTAGAGTATTTTTTTTATAAATAATATCATAATTAAATTTTAGGATCTCTAACTCTGTAAATATTTGGATTATGGCACTCTCTGTAGATGTTAATCTAACCGCTATAGACAATTCTAATCTTCTTCTTCTTTTCATCATTTTGCATGTGAATACTAATATTTGTATTGCAGCTGAGGTGGAAATGCAGCCTGTGTAGTTTTTTTGAGAAGTATTATAGAAGTTTTTTTTTTTTCTTTTGTTTCTTTAATTTTCCATAAACAAAATATAGAGAGAGAAGCAAAGAAAACAAATAGAAGTGAGAGGGTAAAAATAAGTATATGTGTTTTCTAGTAATAGATACCCGAAACTCCATATAGGTCCGGGTATTTAAAATCTATATCCATTGGGTAATGAATCGAGTATCAATAATAATGCATGGATATTGGATGGTACTAAACTTTAATTCATCGATATTCATCACCATCCATATTTCTTATGCAGGCTTTCTTTTCTAGATTAATAAGAATTATGAGTTTAAATTATTCTACACTAGCAACATAGATGTTATATCATTATATTAAAATTTTAAAAATAAAATAAAAGGTCTTAGTGTTTCATTGTGGTCTGTGAGAGAAAACATTATATATTAACACAACATTTCCTTTTTTTGTTCTCAAGTGTTTTTATCTTGGTTATTGAATTTTTTTCAATTTCATCATTTTACATTGAGTTAATTGGTGATTGAACTTGATGATTTATTTTATTATGCTTTCTTTCATGTTTTCATGGTCTAAAAAAATCCCAAAATTGAGTTGGTTTTTAATTTTGTAAAGAAGAATTTGGATTAATTGTTTGTGAAAAAATAAAAATGATAGGACCAAAATTAAAAGTAAAATGGTAGCCCTTTATTTAAAAAGAACTTTTTTGTACTTTATTTTTTAATTTAATCATAAAGATATTTTTTATATTTCATCTTTTAACATTGTGTTGATTATTGATTCAGCTTGATGATTTTTTTTGTATTGTTTTTTTTAGGTTATCACTTTCTCAAAAAAATTATTCAGACATAACTAGTCCGGATATAGGGTTTGTTCTTGATTTTACGAAAAATGAATTTGGTTTTGTTGTTTATGAATAAAAATAAAAACAAGAAAGGACCAAAATTAGAAACTTGGTAAAACGATAGCCCTTTAAAAAAAATGTTGGTTTCAACGTATTTTAGCCTTAAAATTTTGTAAAACAAATGGTCCTTTTAATTTAAAAATTATACAATCTAGTCCAAGACTTCCTTTTATTCACATCTCAGTCATTAAGTTTGAGAGAAGAGAGAGAAAATTATTGGATAACAACAAAGGAGAGAGAGACTTATTGGTTGACAACATTTCTACAATAAAAAAAATCAATCTTGGTATCAACGGGTTCTGCTCGACAATGAGAGTCTCATTGAGGTCTTTTTTAACCTTCGTCTTTCCTTTTAAAAAAAAAGATCATGATTGAAAGATTTTTTTTTCTCCAATTGGATTTTGTATTTTTTATCCTTTTAGGGGTTTTTTTTGCTTGATAAATTGGCTTTTAAGGTTCTAAAGGTATTTATTAATTGTTTTTAGATAAAATGGATTGAAAATGTACTTAGGCAAAAAGAACACCCCTCTAATCTTCTAGTCACTTGTATAGTGGCCGAATCTTGGTTCATTTGTTGCTTCTTCTTTTCAAAAAAATGGTGGACGTTGTATCCCTAGGTAGGTAGGCTCAAGCACTTAAGCTTATTTTTAAAACCCTTGGTTTCTTTGAATGAAGAGTTGTTGCAACCGTTGAAAAAAACTGATGGAACTATTAATAACCTTCAACATCTCTTGAAGTCACGCCACATTGCCAAAACTCCTCAAATTTAAAGAACAATATCCAGGACTTCAAGCACCATACCAATTACTACTACAAGCTTAATGCTTTGTTGTTTTTGTCCAAACCAAGGCTTCCACCTTTCAGGTTTATTATGGTCATGTTGAACTATTGTTAGGGCCTATTAACAAGTCTCTGATGTTCATAGTTTTCTTAAAGGAGGTTGTCGTACCCTTATTGGAAGAGCGTAACGTCACGATGACCTTTTTCCTGACAGGTTTGAGAAGGTCTTAGGTTGGTTTAGGGAGTCGTCACCTAGTATTATGGTTATTGGGAACCCTAACTGATCTTTTATAAATTTTAGGCAAGTTACTAGTTGCGTAAAGGGAATGTATTAGTACCCCGAGTACACCTTACTTGCGTTAAGCTACATTGTTTTTCTTTGTTTGCTATGAACTGATGTTATTTCTATTTCTATAAACCTATTATGGTGGGTGTGTTGCGATGAACAAACCCTGGTTTTCTAGGTCAAGAACTTGGTCTTGAAGTGTGAAATGTTCCTAATTATTATTAAGGCTTCTTTTGGGATAAACTAGGAATTTTTTGCTGTTGCGTCATTCCAAATAATATTTCAAATAAAATTCCTTGCTATTTTTTTATCCTTTATATTATGAGTGAATGAGTTGTATTACTCTCAATAATATTTTAGGTATTAATCTCATATAAGTTTTTCTATCCTTATGTTAAAAGTGAGTAATAATAAATTATAATTTCTAATAATATTTTGGATATTAACCTTATTGTAAGTTTTTTATCCTTATATTAAAAGTAAATCCAAAAATAGGTTTTTTTATGTTTTTGAAATATACGCCAAAATCATTTGAAATTTTATAAACTTGTTGTAAAATCTATGCAATACTTTTTTTTCAAACATGCCAAAGTATTATAGATTTTTTTAAAAACAAATGCTCGAATAATTTTAAGGATTTTTGATCATATAAAAAAAAACTTTTTTATATTTTTTGAAAAGAAATTTTTTTTGTTTTTTTTAAGGCCTTGTTTGACAAAAGTTCATTTTCCTTTAAAATAAAATTGTCAAAACAGACCTAAACACGTGTTTGCCAAACACGTGTTTATGCCAAAATTCTTTTTATCAAAACAATTGCAAACCAAACAGGGCCTTAACATTTGACCCGACTTTGACCTGACCGGTTTGACCCGAAACCTTTAGTTCGACTATAAGCCAAACCAAAGATCACTAGTTTGACCCGAAAAATAAACCAGAACCTAAATAACAACCCAAAATCAATCAAACTTGCAAAAACATAAAAAATCAATAAAATTTTATCAAAATAGATCAAAACCCAGAAGAAATGAAGAACACCAATGAACACTCAATCCAATTCCAACAACATGAACTCAAATCCATACTATATTTCATGAAATAAAAAGCACATAAAGTTCTAAATTATGAAAAAATCAATAATATAACATTTATTCACTTTGATTATCAATGAATCATCATGATTTGGTCAAAGAAGGTTTCTATTCAAAACCAAAACTCTAAGATTAAAACATTAAAATGCACGTTATTGATGTAAAAGAACCCTAAATTAATGGTTAAAGATGTCATGCAAAGATAAAAATGCAAAGAAATAAAATAAAACAGGTTGAGATCACATAGCTAAGGCAATGTTCTTGGGAAGAACATGAAGAATGCAAACCTAGATTTTGCCTAAAATGCACCAACCTGCTGCTAAACCCATAACTGACTTTTTTCGACTTCTAAAACATATTTTCTTAGTTCCAACAAACAACATTACCATAACAAAGCATATTTAAATAAAAAGAACCAACACACAACATCAAATCATCAAAATCATACAACATGTTCTAATTTCAAAAACTATCAAGTTGGAGTAGCCTATATATTTATGCAATTTGGATTCAAAAACTAGTTTTCTAAACATATATTGGTCACGAACAAGCCTTGTAAATCTAAGATTAACAATTTTGTTTAATAATTGACACGATCAAAAGATTGATGTCTTATCCCAAGTGCAAGAGTGTCGAAGTAATAAATAACCTGGCAAGACCGGGGTCGAACCACAAGGAGGTGAACTACATAAATTACAAATAATATATATATTTAATAAAACAAAGAGTTTATGATAATTTTATGGGATATTTATGTAAGAATTAAACAAGGATAAAACAATTGTCAAGGTTAGTGGATCCATTAATGATATTTCAAATAAGTATAGTATAAACTCTATTTGTCTTCTCAATTTCAGTAGTTAAACTCATCAATCAATCCTTTGATTTATGTGATAGGCCTGCATTTACGATGAACACTTACCATAAATTAAAGGTATCTTATATTATTAGACTTGTTATTATAAAACATGCTTTGGTTAAGGAGTTATTGATACTTTAAGTGCAAAATGATGATATAAACAGTCATGATTGACTAAGTTGACCAATTTCAAAACGATGTTAAAACAACTCCGATGTCATCGTTATTAACGACCACCTGAAGTTGGTAGAGGGATTGTACACCTTGTTGTTCTAGGATTAAGACAACACAAACACTTAAGAGTGTGATGAATTAAGTATGCAAAGTAAAACTATAAATTAAAAACTATTTACCTAATAACAAGTAATTCTAAACACTCATCCAAATATAGAAGCAATAAGCAATATAAATGTGATAATTAAAGAGTGAGTGTTTAGAGAGATTGCACCACTATTTATAGAGATTCGACAAACTAATCATTCCTTTCCTTGAACTTTCATTTAAGAGTTTCACTATCACACACTTGTCTTCTTAGCAAGTGAGACCAAACCGTTATATAATCTTTTTGCGGGTGCAAGATCAAACCCAGTCCTTTTACGGACATAAGATCAAACCATTATCCCTAATCTTTTTATAGGCTAAAGAGTAGAAAACATTTCACCAATACTTGTTAAAGGACAAGTATTAAACCACTCACAATTTTCTCTTGAAAACTTTCTCAAATGTTTTGAGTGTCACTTACATGTTCCACAATATACTCTCTTAGTAGAGTTTTATTATATCCAATGTTTATTTTTTCATCAAAACATATAATTAAATCATTATTATAGCCATAAGTCTAACAATCTCTCCCTTTTTTATGATGACAAAAAACATTGATGCATATGAAGTAATAAGCATGTAATAAAATATTTAAATGTATGCATCTCAAAACTTCTCCTTTTTTTTATCATTAAGTAAAAAGGTAGAAAAATTTCTCCCTGTAATGTAAAAACCAAATTGAATAATAAAATTCTCCCCCCACCTTTTTTTTAGAAAAATATCTCCTTCTAAATAAAGCACTTTATGTATAACCCAATAGATTCTTAATGTCAAGAGCATTCTTTATAATGCAATAATGATGACTAAACATTCAAAACATTAAATTCATCAAAAATATATGAAACATCATATTCATATTTCATACAACCATATGAATAAAATACAAAGGATGTTCATAATGAAAAAAAAATACAAAAATCATAAGCAATATGAGAGAAGAGATCAATCATCACCATCATTGTCATCATCTTCGTTGCTATCATCTTCTTCATCTATAATATCATCGATGTCATATGTATCAAGTCCTCCAATGTCACCACTTAGGTGGTTGAGTTGTATCTAATGATACATGGTATCCACTCTCCTATGGATACCACCGACTCTTCTATTAACCCTAATCATATCTTGATGTCCTAATGAAATGTAGTCATATCTCCATAAAAAGCATTCATTTGCCTAAGCATCTCACTTTGCATATCATGAATTGATTGAAAAGTGATCGGTGAGACACTTGATGAACCTTCTTCAATGGTTGATTGATGTTGATAAGAAGATATTGGTTATGAAAATAAAGGTTGTTGGCCTATATTCAATGATCTTTTTCTTGGATTTAATTCTAATTTTCTAGCACTTAGCTCATTTAAGGGATTATATATCCACACATTATCAACATAAATCATTCGTAATTTTCTTAAATTTTATAGCATTGTAGATATGATCTCTCCTAATATCTTTACCATCCTCATATTCTAAAACATTTATATTAAAGGCAATAAAAATCTTAGTTAAGATAGCCCTATACATTAAAGCTCTTTTTTTCATTCCCTTAATGACATTTCCCATATGTTTTAAAAATAAATAGGCTAGATCAAATAGCTTTCCATCCACAATACAAGCCATTATCTATAAATCCATGAATTTTAATTCATCTTTATACCTTTCTTTAAGCAAAATAATCCAACTAACTATTGAATGCAATAAATACATTTCACAAGATAGAGGCATTACAATAATCCTCTCACTATCATCCAAAATTCTTCCAAACGCTAATCATTTGATCTAGGGAGGTTAAGATATTTGGTGCCTCAATAAATTGATGGGAGGCATAAGTTCTAGTAATGCGTTCTTCGGGTATCTTCAAAATTTGAGTTAAAACATTAGAGTTCAATTTTATTTTGACACCATAAACAAAGCTACTCAAATAAATATCATCTCTCTTTTTCTTAACACTTAAATTAGCATAAAACATCCTAATAGCATTCTCATAAATCATGGCGTTTATGCTAACTATATCCTTCTAACCAATGTTCTCAAAATAATTCATTATGTTCATTCTACCAAAGTCATACCAATTCACATACCTTGATGGAGCTATGTACCTAGATTTAAAATCTTCATTGTATCTCTTTTCGACTTCTTTAGAGACAAAAATGTTGTCATTAAAACTTTGAACATTCCTCCTTGAAGGGATCTTAACTCTTGGCATTGTTCTTTACAAGGTTTTTAAAAGGACACAAGGTTGGCGTTTTTGATATTGTGAGACTTTGAACACAAATCAACCAAATGTAATTGATTCTAAGGTGTTTTGGGTTAGGAATTAATGTTTAATTGAAGTGTAAAACTTTTGGGTATCGATTTTGGAGGTTTAGGGTTTATAAAAAAAGAAAGATAGGCTATGAAAATTGCAAAGAGTCGGGTTTTAGGAGAGAGAAATGAAGGCTATGAAAATTGTAAAAAATGATCTCGTTGTTTTAGCTACTGTCTAAAATCATGATTTTTTATGTTTTCATTCATTTCTTCCATGATTTAATCCTACTTGATTCTAAATATATTTCTACATATGAATGATGATCAAAACCTCAAAAAATCCACATCAAACGGCTTAAATTTTATAATTGATCAATTCTTGTATTGCTCAACTTTTAAACACATATATGCACAAACAAAAAAAGCATATAGATCAAGTGTAAGTGTTCCTACCATGCTTCTAGTGTGACATACCAATATCAGATAAACTATAATAAATGAGCTAAGGTTTGGATCACTAACCTCTAGTGGTAGTTTCCTACTAGGTTGAATGACATCATCATTTATTGTTGAAAAGCTTGTCCATGCTCCCAAAAATCTTGTGGGATGTATCCTCTTGGTAGTTGATGATGATAGCTATATTGTGGTTGAAATCTTGGCATTGGCATCGTGTACCTTTGACCTCCGCGTGTTAGGTATGCATTTCTTCATGGCTTTGTGTATCGTTGAGGTTAATACACATTTCTTCTTGATCCTTAGTTTATATTTTGGACCATATGATTTGTCTTTGCAAAAGACCTTGTGTTTATAGATCTTAGTTGTCTTCCCATGTGTCTTTAGGATTTAGGCCTTAAACGTAGTTGTGTATCCCTTCTCACATTGTTGTTGATGAATGAGGGTATAGAATTTCTTTTATCGTCATTCTTCCAATGCAAGTTTCTTCCAACTTGGTGTTTGTGGAAGTAAGACTTTTCTTGTCTTTGCTATTGGTTTTTTCTTTGCAAGTTGCTTCTCAAATTTTGATTTTTGAATTGAGGCCTTTCTTGTTTATGGCATGTGTTCCTTAGTTGTTGGAACATTTTCCTTGGTTCTTCATTTATGGAATTCTTGCGAAAAGTATTTTTAGGTGCCCTTTTAATATTAGGTCCTTATTTTTTAGGCATTGTACCTTTCAGCATCTGCAACATATTGTTAGGAATGTCATTTTTCTTTAATATATATATATATATATATATATATATGATAAATGACCTTTCCTATTACAAAAATCACATATAGATTGATTAACATACTCATTTAATTTTTGTTTTTCTACACCATTGAAACCTAAACCACTTTTATTTAGGCTTTTGTTTTGTCTTCTCAATAGAACATCCAAGTTATCTCTACCTTGAGTAAACTTGGCTAAAGTTGAAGTCAAGTGTTCAACTTGTTTTCTAATATCATCATTTTCAATTTTCAAATCCTCTATAGATGATGAACAACTAGCAATACCACATAATGATTCATTTACTTGTGTTACTTTATTATTGATGCAACCATATTATTCGATAGTTTCACCCATATTTAACAAGTGTTTTGCCTATGTTTTCTATATAAAATGCCTTGATATTCTTTGTTTTATGTTTTGAAGGCACTTTTGGATGAAAGATGCAAAAAGGAGTAAATTGGAGATAATTGGCAGATTTGACCTTCAGTTGATGTTTTATGCAGAGCGTGAGCTCTAGAGGTTGAAATGAAGTGATTCCAGTGGCATTAAAAAGCTAACATCCATACCTTTCTGGAAATCTAAGGCAAGAAAATAAAATAAGGAAGAGCATGGAAATCGCAGCCTT
>Ga0307510_10012398_pt1 | contig 10107 bp, 3 predicted proteins | sample 12_EM_MG_FD_207224 | JGI IMG/M metagenome (GOLD analysis project Ga0307510, IMG submission 207224) | Populus trichocarpa ectomycorrhiza microbial communities from riparian zone in the Pacific Northwest, United States - 12_EM | ecosystem: Host-associated > Plants > Roots > Unclassified | place...
GATTCGTAGTACGCGTGACCCAGTTGAGAAGGGCTACGACATGCGCGAGCCGATCGATAGCGGCAAGCGGGGCGAATTTCCTACACACCACCCCGGTGAACCGATCGAAGGTGTGGTCGCCGGGAGGTGACTCTCCTTCTGAGACATCCTGCGTATATTCGGTGATCAGCCGCAGTCGCATCAGACAGTCTACGGGGGCAGAATCAGCGTAGATGCCAATCTGGCCATGCATCACGCCGATATTGGCGGGAATGTCGTACCACTGATAGGTCTGAAATTGGAACCTGTCGAACGGAATACGCTGCAAGTATTCTGGCATGCGCAGTAACCACGACGAAGCAGCGCCCGAGGCATTTGAGAAAAACATATCCAAGCGCATACCCGCGAGAGACAGGGGTGAGTTGGCGATCGCCGGATGGATACCGAAGGACCAATCACCAGTGCCCTGGCCATTGTCCGTAATTCCGACCAGTCCTGCTGCATTGGGCGGAATCTGATGGTGCGACCGCTCGTTGAGCGACCTGGTAGGTTGCACGATATTGTAAGCAGCCCAGAGCTCCAGCGCGGTGACCCCTGTGTAGTCATAGACGCCGACATCGGCAACATCGAATCTCAGCGTGTAAGCAGTGGCGGTCCCGGAATCGCGCACAAATTCCACGCTTCGGACAGCCGGGCCGCGGGGTGCGGCGCCCACAATAACGCCGCCGAAGGTCAGGTCAGCTTCCGAAGTGTAACGGTGATAGTACGTGCCTAATGCGCCTGGCCGGGAGATCAAATCAAACCAACCACCCGACCCTCCACCTGCGCTCGGCGGGATGTCAGGAGCAAAGGACAGCGCGTCGCCGGAAGGGGATGCAGGCCCAGAGGGACCAGGGGCGCCCGGCTCGGCGAGTCCCGGAGCATCGGGTGCTGGCCCTGGCTGAACAGGACGTGGATCCGGTGACGGTGCCGACTCGGATCCGGGGCCAACCGCGCGCGCGACGGCCACCATATCCCTATTATCGCGATCTCCCGCGAGAAGGTCGCGTGACTTCTCGATATCGTGAAGGTCCTGCTCGTGGCGCGCAGTTTTCGCAGCAGCCGTAGCGGGGTTATGTTGTGCCTCCTTCAGTGAGGCCAGTCGTTGCTCTACTAACGCCAGGAGTTGCGCACGCCCGCGCGAGCGGGTCTCAGCGCTAATTGCGCCGTCGGCAGTCAGAGTAACATTCTGAGACTGCTGAGAGCCCGTCACGAAAACGTGATCTGGCCCCAGCGTTTCGAGCAGCGCCAACAGCACATCCGGGTCTGGATGCGAGTAGCGGTTGCTAAGGTTCACCGTAATAATCACGTCCGTCAGGCCACGCTCCTTCAGGGTCCCGAGATATGGCGTGACCGCATTTTTCCGCGAACCGTGATGAGGCAGAATGAGCGTATTCGCAACGGCTTCATTGCGCAGCGCCCAAGAGCGCACCAGGCTTTCTGAGGCGTCGTCGAAGTCGACGACGACGCGCGTGTGATTGGGTTGACCAATATCGTACTCGACCACCAGCGCTGATTCGTGCCCACGCCTCGCGGCCCTTCTTCTGTCGCCCTTCGGGACCGCCGCAGGAACGAAGTTGCGTACCCGGAGCCGTGGCGTGCCGAGGCCCTCGAAGGCGTTACTATCAATGGCACGCCGGTACTTGACTTGTTCGGGCGTTAGGCCGAGGGATTCCGCGTAGATGCGATAGAGGAGCTTGGGGTTGCTTTTTGACGTCTCGCCGTTGTCCACAAAAGTAACATCGAAGTTGCGTATTCGCGCATCCTGCACGAGCTCTCTGAGACCGTGCATGTGGTCAGCATCTGGATGCGAGCATGAGATGACGAGCTGAGTGACTTTCTGGGCGGTGAGATAGTCGAGGACGTGCTGACTGTCGATGGTGGCACCCTTGATGCCGCGCTCTCCATGCCAACCACCATCCGCAATCATCGCAAACTTCGCATCTTTGTCGATTAGTACACTGGCCGTCCCCTCACCCTGCAGCGCGAGGAAATGCAGCTCCTGCGCAGACGCAAACAGTGGCAGCGCTAGCCAACCGAACAGCAGAACGGCACACAGCGCTCGTACGCGGCGAGTGGGCCATAACGAGATGCTCATGGGCCGAGCTCCAATGGAAAACTGACACGGATGCTTCTTTTTTCGAGGCGATCGCGGACCTGAGAGAGTGCGAGCCGCGCGAAGGTTGTATGCGCAGTGCGCCCCTCCCACATGTCGTTCAAGCGACGGCCCAGCGATTTTGCCTGCGGCGTGAGCGATTGCTGCCGCATCAGCTCGTCAATGAAAGAGTGAAACGCGCTTGCCGCAAACGCATAGGCATCGGCTCGCTGCTCGACGAGCTTTTCGCGCAAGTTGAGTCCGAAAAGCTCGCAGGTGACCTTGGCCGTCTCGGTCTTCGGTGCGATCTTGCCGTCCTCGCCGAAGTCGAAGTGCACCGCTGGATCGAAATCCGGCGCCGTTGGATCCAGCAGCAGCGGCTTCTCGTCCGACAGCGGGTCGTCTGGATTGGCGGCACGGCGCCCTGCGATGGGAAACAGATCAGCCTTGCCTAGTGAGACGCGCTCTTCGCCATGCCGTCGCCGGCGATTGCAGTCGATGCAGGAGGGTAGAAGATTCATCCATTCGTAGCATAGCCACCAATATCCTGGATGATCGCACTCGGTTTCACCGAGGATGATGCGTATGACACGCCCGTCGAGATCACGCAATCGGCCCTTGGGGCGGTAGTGCTCGACATCACCCGGCTGGGTGTTGGAAATAACGGATTCGCAGTACGCGCATTTGTCGTGGAAGAGCCGGAGCAGATAGGGCTTCGCGCGCTTGTAGAGGGCATCGTTTACGGGAGGCGGCGCCAACTGGCGCTCCCGGGCGGTTCGTATTGCGAGCAACGCATCACGCGCATCTCCGCGCCATGCCAACCACCTTGCATCTTCGAATTCGGGACGCCGCACCGGAATCATTTCGCCTCCTGGTCAGCCACTCCCGGCTCATCCATAGGTCGCACATCCTTCGCGCCGGTGAGCAGTGCCGACAGCGTCGGAGCTGCACTCACGGGGATCGCGTCGATCTGTTCTTCCATCTGAGTGCGAACCGCTGCCAGACGCTCGCGTTTTTTCGCAGTGGGCCCGTAGTGCAGTTGATCGAGTTCGCCTTCGAGCTTGATCAACTCCGCGTCCTGCTCGGGCGTGCGATCATAATTTTCGAATAGCGCGATGTAGCTGCGGATTCGATCCTCGGCCTCAGGATTTCGCGTGGTGGGTAACGCGAACAGCGAGCTCGTGAGGATATCGTCGACCTTCTGACCGCGTATGTCCTCGCGTGGAGCCGCTGCGCGCATTTCACCGCTTTCCTGATCGCGCTCTACCAGGCGCAACTCCGTGCGATGCATAGCGCCTGCCAGAAGGGGCGAATGCGAGGTTGCAATGACCTGGACATTCGGGAATTTAGCGCGCGTTAACGATACGAGTCTGCGCTGCCACCGAGGATGCAGATGGGCATCGATCTCGTCGATCAGAACGATCGCGGCGCATTCCTCCGGCTTCACTTCGTTCGGATACACCCCATACAGGCGCTGAAGCAGGACACCGACCCAGGCAAGGATGCTACTGGTGCCTTGGCTCAAGGCATCGAATGACATTTTGCCGTCATCGGTTTTTAGCCACACCGTCCAGCTGTCGCGATCGATGTCCGCGAACTCGACATGTCGGCCTGGGACTGTATCGCGCAGCACGTCCTGGAATGTCGCGAACATGCGCGCTGCACGGCTGTTGGGAGCGTCCCGGGCCTGCAGTGCCGTGTTGATTACCCACTGCTTCAGCTGATTGAGGCGAGTATCTACCTTGTCGAGTAGAAGTGGGGAGATGTCGTCGACGGAGGGATCTGGCTCGTCCATGCGGATGGGCCCGGACGGTTGAGTCGTACTAACCCCGCGCAGGGCAGGAAAGCCGAGTATCAACGCTTGCCCCGCCTGTAGCGGTGTATCCAGTGGAACGCTGGCTTTCACTTTCAGTCCGTCGCGCGCCAACTCCGTCTGCAGGTGGGTCGCAGTGGGCGACCCCATGGTCAGTGTGATGGACGCTTTGTCTGTGTCTGTGCGCAATAGCCTTGCGGCCATGGCCTGTCCGCGCTCATCGCTGCCCGCCAGAGCCAGGGTGATCGCACGCAGAATAGTTGATTTACCACCGCCGTTGTCACCCAGGAGGAGCGTCCACTTGGGGTTGAGATCGACCTCGAGCGTGGGAAAGTTTCCAATATTCTGCAGCGTGAGCCTGCGAAGTTGCCAGGCGCCAATGGCGGCTGGGGACGGGACTTTCTCTGTCGCTCGGACGCGCTCAATGAGCTCGCCGAGAAAGCGGGGTACTGCCGAGAAATTCTTGCTGCCGTCGAAGGGTAGGAGCGTGATTCCTAAGCGGCTCGCAAAGTCTTGCGAGCGTAATTCGACGTTCCGACCCCAGGGAACCAGCGCAAAATGGCCACGGCCGCCCGGTCCGAGTTGCGGCGGCAGGCTGGCCAGAAATTGCTCGATGCCGCTCAGACTCATGCCCAGAAATAACAGCGTGCGCGTTGAATACAACGACGTGAGAGAACGCTCGAGCTCCGGTGACTGAGCAACGATGCGCCGGAATTCCTGGTGGGTCAGCGCGATCTCATCGGGGTTTCCGATGTCGCCACGCGGCTTGATCAGCGTGAAGCGTTGCGTGCGCAATGCCTCGACAACACCACGGTGACGCGCACCGGTGAAGACCTGTGGAGTAGGCACCAGCACCAGCGCGCGGTCTTCGAGGACTCGATCCCACCCCATGTCAACGATCGAGGAGAACGGGAGCGCGGCCAGGTACCGATGGAACTCGCGGGGGCGGGCGTTGTTCGTTGCTAGTTCTGCGCACACAGACTTGAGTACGCGCGCGCGCTCGAAACGATGGAGCAAGGGCTCAATGATTCCATCCGGACCCTGCTCGACGAGCGCCTGCCGCAGCTCTTTGACTCGACTCTCATCGCCCGTTCGGGCAAGCCGGTCCAGGATGTTGAAACACAGCGCCGTGAAATTCGGCAGACCCGCTTCCGCCGCGGCTCCTGTGCCGAGCACGGGAGTGACTTCTCCAGAGGCCAGTGCGGAGACGAGCGCTTCAGGGATTTCCCAGGTCGGAAGCTCGGTATCCGCCGGGGCACGGCCTACTTGATTGCCCACAGTCCCGACGAGACCTCCGAGTCGCGTTCGTTCGGTGGCGAGCCTGTCCTCCAGGCCGCGGATCTGCGACTCGGTTCGACGCCGGGCGCGTAACCAGCCCCACATGGCAGCCGCGACAACTATCAGCAGGGCCACCCCGCTCGCAATCGGCAACATCCAACCTATGGCGGAGCTTTCGGTACCAACGGTTACGTCGGCTAGGGCCACACTTCGACGGTCTCTACGGCTGTAGACACTCAGCGTGTACGCGCGTGAAGCGACGAGGGATGAGTTGGGTAGTCGCGCAAAAAGGGAAACACCGAGCGAGGTTGGGCCAGGGCTGTTCGCAACATGGGCTGCGGAGGCGCTGGCCTCCGGCACATTTGGCTGCCCGGACGAGACACCGTTGCCACCGGCCTTCGAGGTCGCAGCATCCTCCCCTGGCGACGGCAGAGACTCGAGTGCATGTCCATCGAGCAATAGAACGAGATTGCTTTTCAGTTCCGCAGCAGTCAGGGTCCGGCCGGGCACGACCTCCAGATCGACCATGAGGGTGTCGCCGTGTAGATCCTTGGGGACGATCTGCACGATCTTCGCTTCCTGCACATCCGGGCGCTCGAGTTGGATCTCCTGGCGGGTAGTACCCACGGGCGCCGACGGCGCGACAACAGTGGTGTTGGGCACTTCAAGCACGGTCGCACGCCGCGCATTCTGACGGGCGGCATCGAACGTCTTAAGAGGCAGGTTCAGCAGGTCGCCAGCAAAGGCTGGGGCACTGATGGAGCAAATAAGGAGCGCATATGCCGTTAATCGGCAGGCGCGTCCGGCACATATCTTCGCGCCGGAGGAGATTCCCTCGTTCATCGAAGTTTCCCTCCCCAGTTTCGTCCGTAGTCCTACGGGAGCCATGGGGGCTACACACGCAGGGCAATTACCGCCTCATCTATTCACCAATTTGAGCGGCAAAGCGAATGAGTTTCTTACCGCGCCGGCCAATGAAGTGTAGCTCCCGTGTACCGGAAAACTGCAGCGTCTCTCCGTAAACGTCATCGGCCTGAACGACGGACTTCCGAACGTTGGTCACGAGCTGCCAGACATTTTTGGCGGCAACAATGTACGCCACCACATCCCCGGTGGAACCATAGGTCGGTGTGCTGACGGTGGAATATCCCGGCCGGAGCATTTGATCCACGACAGCGCGTTTGCTTTGGTCCCCATATTCTGCGACGTAGGAGAAATGGGTACCATCCGGACTGAATTTGATCGATTCAGGCCGGACCATGGGAATCTTGGGTCCCGCGGTGTTGTCGAGCGTGATCCACCTGAGCGCATCTGTGCCATCGAATTTAGATAGCAACATCGCAACGCGATCTGCGCTAGGTGCAAGAAAAATGTTTTCGACCTGATCGGGGACCTTGCTGACTTTGCCGTCAATGTTTAGCAAGGATTGTTTATGCTCCAGATCAACGATTGCCCACGCTGCTCGCGTGCCATCTTTGCTAAACGCCACCGGCAAACTTCCGGGGCCCGAGTCACTGGATACTCTCTGCACTTCCTTGCCATTCACGTACGCAACTATATCGGTAGTGGTGGCATTCTGAACGGCGGACATGTGTACTACCGTGTCGCCTGTCGCGTTGACTTCTAATGCGAGAATCATGCTGTCAGCTGCAATTGGCAGGCGCACCGTCGGGCGCACAATCTCACTGATTCCACGATAGGTTCCAACAAACGCGTAACTATTCTGGCTCGTACCGGCTGCCCAATGTTCTATGCGATCGAATGGTCCTTCTTTGCCCGCTTCACGTGTTACGAATAGTTCGCAGGTCTGTTTTGCAAAAAACGCGAAGGTTTCACCGCTCGTCTGTATACCGGTGACGTCATCCGCATCCGCCACTGGCGTGCCATCCTTGAAAATCCTCGCGCGGCGATCGGGCATCGAGCGGAGGACCGTATATAACACCTTCCCGTTTGGTGTCATGGCTAATCCGATCAACGGACCCTGTAATTCGGTTTCTTTTCCTTCATCCCACAGATACTGTGTCTGACCGCGTTGCCCCACATAAATCAGCCGCAGGCCGTCGACACTCATTCGAATACTGTTGGGTACGATGCGATCAAACGTAGGCCCCGCAATCCCATTTACCACGACTCGCTCGCCTTGGTTATCGCGAATGGGCATCGCCGCCCGTGTCCCGTCCGAACTCTTGATCGCATTCCTCAACGTTACGGCCATGGTGACCGGAAACTCTCCCAGCGAGATCTCGCTGAGGCTGATACTTTGAATTGGCGCCCAGGAGGCCGCCTGAATCGGCGTTGCAAGACAGAGAGTGAAGAGGATAGCTGTCATACAGATACCCTCAACTTGGACCAGCGGCAGATCACTTCGGTACCGCGACATCACTTGGCTACCGCCCCGACCACAGACACGGCTGTTGAGAAGTCCTTCACGGTGCCTTCGCGTGACGTTAAAAGGCTCTCGATTAGACTGCGCGTCGCAGTGGCTGCAAGCGAGCTCGCTTTGTTAGAGAGTTCGGGATGACTCTGCTCCTTGGCAAGTGTCGCTTTTAGCGATTGGTAGCTGCGCCTCACATCCTGGAGCGCCGTCACGATCTGTGCTCCCAGGTCGACCTGCGCATCCTTCTTGGGGTCACCAGTCAATTGCAGCGCTGCAAGTTGCGTCTTCAGCCCATTCATCGTGGTGTCCAGATCCTTCTCATAGGCAATCTGCGCGTCGGCATCGCCAAGCGAGTTTGTCCAGGCATTCTTGATGGCCGATTTCAGTTCTGCGTCGATCTTCAGCGCCCGGTCGAAATCGCCTTTTGTCGTCGAGGTATAAGTGCTTTGGTAGGAGTCAAAAATTTGCCTTGCGCCGCTGGCCGGTGCAGCTGTTGTTGCGTCACCACTTGCCGGAGGTGTTTTCGTGGTGTCAGTTACCGCTTGCGCAGTCTTCGCTACCGTCGAACCAGCTCCGGCCGTAGCGCCAGCGCTGCCCAGCGCGCTGAGATTGAATAGAGCAAGCTTGGTTGCCGCCTCGGTGATTTTTGTTGAGTCCACGGAGTAAGACTTTACGTACCAGTTCCCAACGTCGTCTTTGGTGATGACATAGTTTGTCAAGCCTGCGCCGCTGACTTTGACGCTATTGATGTTCTGCCAAGACTGCTTGTCATTCTCTTCGGTCGCGTCAATCGCCGCTTTGATTTGAGCTCGGTCCCTCTTCCAGAACATTGTGTCGTTCGCGAGAGCTTCGCTGTAGAACGGGCTTCCACGCTTTGACTCTTCAGATAGGAGGTTGTCCCATGCCACGGGGCCGCCCTGCTGGTAGACCGTGGCCGGATAAGCACTGCGGAGATATGCCGAGGCCGGCCGAATGTAGGTCAGAGACGCTTTGTAGTCTGCTGCCTCCGCGAGAGCAGCCTGCAAGGCGTTCGCCCGTTCTTTTTCCTGGTTTGCAATTGCCTGGAGCCGTTGATAGTGCAGCGACGCGATGACGCGATCCAGGGCCGCGGTGGGAGCGCCGGCAAAACTCCCTGTCGACCGGATTGTGCCAACAGGGGGAGGTCCCATTTTCTTCAACTCGGCAAGGGCTGCCGTGTAGTCCTCCTTCGTAACCGTGGCTCCTGTGACCTGCTTCGCCGATGCCCCGTCGTTCAATGCCAGAACCATGGCGAAATACGCGGACGTGGCGGAAGACAGACCCGCGGTCCTTACCTGAGATAGCACGATCGCCATCTTGGATTCGATCGCCGCAGCTGGATTGGGTTGCGAAGCGGCGGGGGCTGACGTGCCTTTTCGAGCGACTGTTTGCGTGACCGCGCTTCCGCCCTTCGCCGCTGCCTGAGCATCCTGAAGGTTTTTTGCGGTTTTGGCGTTCTCCTGCTTTGCAGCCGCCAAGGCGGCCGGCGCACTTTGCGCGTCCTTTTTGACCTGCTCGATTACCTTGGAAAGGGCCTCTACCGGCTTGAGCCCTGCCGGCGTTGTCGGCAGTTTTAAGTTCGAAAAGTACCGTTTCGCTGCGTCGAGTGTGGGTTCTGCGTTGCCGTTTGCTGCTTTGGCAATCTGCGCATCAATCCATTTACTTACGACTTCGCCCAATGAGGCGGGTGTTTCGGCTTTATTGGGATCGGCGTCGGCCAGAATGGCGCGACCGTTGTCAGCATTGGAAATTAGTCTGTCCGCCTGCGGTGCGTTGACATTCAGCGACACGGCCGCGTCATACGCTTTCTTGGCTGCGTCAGCTGCCGCCTTCGCTTTGTCGAGCGACTCCATCGCGGCTCCACTATCGGGCGCGGTTGTCGGTCCGGAGGGGGTTGATGCGTCAAGTGACTGCTCCGGAGCCTTTGCGATCGAACGTGCGCTTACGAGCAAGCCATCAAGATAGCGGACTGCGTCCTGCTGTTGCGCGTCGTCGGCGATTGCTTCCTCAGCTTGCGCGCGGGCCCGGCGCGTCGCTTGGTAAGCAGAATAGGCCTCCAACTCCTGTGCCTGGACGAGTATTCCGTTGGCGATAGCCTGGAGCAGGGAAATGTAAGTGTTCACGGCCACCTTGCGCCGTTTCTGGGCCGGCGGCGCATTGGCGGCGTCGTTTGAAGACATGTCCACGGATGCGGCACCGCCGGAGAATTCGGTATTCGGAGGCTGGTCCGCAAACAGTTTCTCGGAATTGGCCAGGATCAACAGCTTCTCACCAAACTGAATCGCGGCCGTTCTCAATCGAGTCCGTTGCTGAATCGCATTTTCAGACTCGTGATCCAACTCGCCGTCCCGGAGAACCGCAAGGTAGTTGTTGACAATTGTCTCGAGTCCCTCAGGCAGCCGTCCCGATTCGAAACCGTCGACGGTGCCTCCCGAGATCTCATCGACGTAAATGCCCAGTTGGTGAAGGGAGATATCTGAATTGGCGCCTATATCGCCCTCTTTTACC
>Ga0307510_10012399_pt1 | contig 10106 bp, 11 predicted proteins | sample 12_EM_MG_FD_207224 | JGI IMG/M metagenome (GOLD analysis project Ga0307510, IMG submission 207224) | Populus trichocarpa ectomycorrhiza microbial communities from riparian zone in the Pacific Northwest, United States - 12_EM | ecosystem: Host-associated > Plants > Roots > Unclassified | place...
CCCGACCGACTGCGCCGCGGTTCTCCGCCTGGGCGTCGCGCAAGGGGGCATCCGCTGGACGCTCGCTAGTCTCGAGCAGTGGATCATGGAGCGTTGCTGGACGATGGGCTATACGGGATACCAGCCCCCGCAGGAGCAGCAGCTCCGCCGGCGCTTACAGGATGCCCTCAATCGCGCGTTTGCCCCTGGATCACCCGGCATGCCGGTGGCGCGGACGACGAGCGGGACCCCGCTCTATTTCTCGTAACTCACAAGAACCGATCGACCTGATCAAAAGTCTTTCTGCGTTCTAGGTCAGAGTTCCGATGCCGCGCGTCGGCCCTTCCTCTCCTGGCCTCTACGTTTTTGCTCAAGCTATTGTTCATTTATCGAATCTAAAGTCTTTCCCTCGCCTTTCTCCCTCCCTCCCTCTCTCTCGGTCTCTCCTTTCCATTCTCGCAACCAAGGTTCAATGCTGTCGTACTGTGATGCGCTTATAGTTCGTCTCATTTTCCATACAACCAAAAAAACCCGATACCATCCACCATCAAATTACGTGATTTGTCCCTCATACGCGAACAGAATCATGTCCAGTATGCTCTCAATGTGCCGTTGTACTGAGCTACGCACGTGTGTATCATATCTTGGGAAAGAATTCAAAAGTATTTACAAACATTATGAGTAAGACGAGGGATACGCCATGATTCGCGTGCATGCATGCGTTCATATCCCTACGTGCGTCCTTGTAGTCCCCAACTGTGTCTTAGGACCCGCATATATTATTCATACCCGTCAGGCTTCAGCAACCCCGCATGGTACACGTCTACACGGATCTGATCCCCATTACCGCGCACAAACTACCAATGAGGGCGGCGCCCTCCCGAAGATGCACAATGGGGCTGTGCTGTCGTGAGAGAACCAGTACATTCAGCGGTCTACGGAGGCGAATTGACGTCATTGTGCTTGACGCCCATCAACTCTCACATAAGTTACAGGTGTGATGGACCTGAATGACGCTCGCCTCTTTGACGAGAACGCCCCTTTCGCTTTTCCCATAATTACATTACAGGACGGGGAATGTGCGGCAGACAATGCGCCTGTTGGGTGCAACGTCAGGAAAGCGTCCGACTTTCCAGATAGTGTGACAGGTACTGTACAGTACGCCAGTACAATAATACTAGTGCGGGGTCCGGCGAGCTTGCTGTGCTGTATGGTACTGATGAGCCCAATTGGCTGATGGCAGTGGCGAGTAGGTCTGCGATCACGCGGTAATCATGATGTAGGCAAAATGAAAAACGATTGCCACAAATGCGATTGGCAAATCCGCAGCCGCTCAATGGATAAAACCAGCCCATCCCACCGACTCTCTACTAATCCGGTGGAGAGTGGAGAATGGAATTTGCGGGGAAGGAAACGAACACAAGTGTCGCGCTGTGTGATCCATACGCCAACGGTTATTACACCGTGATGGTTGCAGTAGTACAGTAACTTGCAGCAACGCAATAGAAGGCATTCTCTGACATTGGTCATTCCAACAAGTTGCAACAACCGCCGTTCATGGTCATGTGAATGCCAAAGAAAAGGAGGAAAAAAAAACACAGCCCCGGTTCGGTGGAAAATATCAGCCCAGTGATGACACCTCAGAGACGAGCCTCGCAAACCACGCCGCAAATCTCTGAGCTCGAGCCTGCCGCACTGCTCGACCACGTGACGCTCAGGCCCTTCTCCATCGTCACTCAACCTCTCGTTGTCATACTTACGGCCCCTTTCCCCCTCACGGCAAGTCCCACACCTCGTCGCGTACTCGTCGCGCCAGGCCAAAGACACACGGATTGCCGAAGCCTTGTCGGCCAACGCCACAAATGTGTGCTGCCTCGAAGTACCGTTCCACGCAGCACACCACGCGTCGCGCATGGCTCGCAAGTCGGGCCTCGGTCTGGACCACATCGGAAAGGATTTTACTGTTGCTAGACTCGCTCAGCACGCTTTTTCGTACGTTCCTTTATCTCCTTCTGCCTCAACCCTCCCGCTCTCTCTCTATTCCAGTATTTCCTCTTTTACATTAGCCTCTTACCATCGAACACCGCCGCGCCTTCTTCACCGTCGTTGTCTGCGCGCACGCCGTCGCACCCTTGGCTACGATTCGGTGAGTTTTCTACATTTCGGACACCGCAATCCCTCGTCATCGTCGCCGTGGGTCTGTCGCCGGCAAGACCTCACTCGCCCTCCTCGCCGTCCCTTTTCCTCTACCCATCGGACTCGTGAGGTCCTTGTCCTTATTGCCCAGGACTCACGTATATGAACTATATCGCCTGGCCTCGTCGAATGCGGCCAACTACAGCCCATTCCCCCCTCCCCCCCTCTTCTCGCCCGTGTGCTCTCGCCCTCGCCTGAGCGTCTGACGACAAACCGAGCCGCCGTGCCGTCGCCCATCTCCCTGATCTAAGGCAATTGAAACCCACCCTTTCCCCCTTCTTTGCGGTCGAATTTGCCCCTGCCCGACTAGACAGACGACCAACTGAGCCGCTGCGCTGTCACTTGTCTCTCTGATCTCGCGTACGTCCGTATTTCTTTTCTCTTCGTCCTCGTAACCTTTGCGGTCGCTATCTCCTTGCCTTCCCGTCAGATAGTTCGTAATTGCTTCGCGATTGACCCGCAACCTTGCGCCTCAAGCCAATCCTCTTGTCTGCCCGAGTTCTCTTCACGGGTCCTCGATCCTCCCAGACCGCGGCCTCATCTTCTCTAGCTCTCTCTATCTTTCTAAACTCACCACTAGGCCCCTCCAGTCTAGTTCCCTACACCTGAATCAGAGTATGGCTAAACACGATGGGCGTTCGGTTAGATGTTGAATCGACGAGCAGATTGAGCAATGAAGTGGGGAATGTTACCGGCTTGGGGGTGATTCACAGTGCACTAATGTACCCTAAAGAATAATTCCAACATATCTACGTTTGATATAAAGTATTTTCCGACTCGGGTAGGGCATTCCAAACGTTCAGAAAAGCAAGTAGGGCAGGACGCGTTGTGGTGGAAAGACCCGGCCTGTGGGTTGGAGGTTTTAGGCACCAAACATGTTCTTGCTGCGTTCCGTCGTCTTTATGTGTGCCCTTGAAAGGAATTATTAGACTATTCACCTCCGTTGGGAGATCCGCTGACTATAAGTTACTCTGGTGACCTGAGCCATTTTGAACCCCCGCCATTCCTCCCATCCAGAACAAAACGACGCACGGGGCCTCAGGATCTTCAAGGGCGAAAAACTTTCACCCCCCGGCTGTTTGTTTTCTTTTTCCAGGTTTTAGCTATTCGGGGTCGGAAATACAGGGGTGATTAAGGATCCGCCAGCGATGCGCTGGCTCACTCCTGGTACGCCCAACCTCCGCATCTCTATTTCTTCTTTTCCAATGTCTTGTCCAAAACGACAGGATATTCCCCCATTCCTGTGTGGTTTGAGAAGATAGGCCCGATAGGCCCGCCGCCCTTCGTGTCAGCTGCTGCCGATGGCCAGCTTCCGCTTTACATGCGAGCTTCTTGCGTACTGGCAGGCACTCTCCGACCTCTCCGAGAAGCCTCACCGCTCGTTCCAGTGACATATGCGTCTCATCGTGCATGGCGACGGAGTCACTGTCCTCCATCTCATTCTCGTACCATGACGGTATCCAAGACGTCGTCTGCCATCCACCGCTCGTTCGTACATCAGGAAAAACCTCCCTTGATAATCCGAGATAATCCCAGCTAGTGACTATCTGGGTATCCGGTATCCCGCCCTCAATTTCCCCGATGCAGAGCAATGTGGCACGACTCCGAATGTGCATCGCGGAGACCGCTCGCCAGTTCGGCTTTGGTACAGACTAGATAAACGACCACGCAGATATGGCGCTTCCCTGGGGAGTCCATCCGTTCACCCCAAGAAAACGAAAAACAGCACAGCTCCGGTCCCGGCGGACAAACTCGGCCCGTGAGACCGCGGGCGCTTTTCTTCACCAGGCACCAATCGCGGCCTAACACTGGCATAATATTCTCGCGGCACGAGTCCAGTACGTCAGAAGTATGGTGACAGCCGAAGGGACACAAAGCAGTTCAATGATGTGTAGCAACGTATCATATTTCAGCGACAGATCATCTATGCAAAATTCCTTCATTTAGAACGGCACTCTGACAACAACTCTGTCATATCACTGTTCAACGCAACCTGAAATGGTGTCCTCCCTTCGTTGTCTTCCGCATCCTTATCTGCGCGATGCTCAATCAACACATGCGCGACCTCGATACATCCGCCCTTTGATGCCAGGTGCAACGGTGTGGAGCCGTCCTTGCTCCGGGCATCCACATCAACGCCACGTCCAAGCAACAATCGAGCAATATTAGACTTCCCGCGTGCCGATGCCCAATGTAATGGAACCTCGCCTTTTTCATCCCGGATATTGGGATCCGCATTTTGCTGGAGGAGGGTCTGTGCGACTCTGAGGTGGTCTCTCCGTGCCGCCTCATGTAATGCAGTGGAATCGTCAGTTTCATCCGAGGGATTTGGATCTGCTCCGCGAGAGAGTAGCCATTGAACAATTTCGAGATGTCCCATGCAAGATGCACAATACAGTGGTGTCCGCTTGTAAAGTCCCTGAACATCTACGTCTGCACCATGTTGATAGAGTAATTGTGCGACCTTCAAGTGTTCCATTACCAACGCTGCTACGAGTGGTGATACATGGAAGCCACCAATAGCATTTACTTGTGAGCATTTATTGATAAGGTGTTCTACGAGGCCGTGAAACCCGCACAGCGCGGCATAATATAAGGGAGCTGCGTCTGACATCCTGTTCACGGTGGAGAAGTACCAAAACGTCGAATTATTGCTGGGCTTGACGTCAATGTCGTAGATCCGGATCCAAGCAGAAAAATACGGTTTATCCGGGTCAAAGAGAATTTCCATCCCTTCCCGAATATGGGACGACACGTCCTCGAACTTGGCACGGGTGACCCAATGTTCTGCAGCATATCGAGCGAGAGGAAACCTCTCCTCGACGTTGTCCTTGTCACAGTTATCATCCAACCGCAGTAGAGTTCCCAGGCAAGCCCTTGCCATGGCCATGTGAGCAGGGTCCAGGAGAATGTGGAAACGCGAGACGTCTGCGTTTGAGATGGGTAGCCGTGGTGAAGTCAGGAATTCTTTGACAGAGAAGTGAGAGAATTGTACAGCTCGAGGGCAATGCGAGTGAGATGGTCGTACGACTCGAGACCCATCTTCAGATTGGGACATTTCTTCATCTTGTGATGTATCTTCATCCTCGTCCACAACAGCAATCAAACTCGAACATGTCGAGAGAATCGCATCCTCTTGGTCTTCCCACCGCCAATCTGTCTCCAACTTCGATACCTCGCTACCGGAGGCGGTACCAAAGTCGACCGCGAGGAATTCCGCAAGCTCTGTAACACGAAGTGGACGGGCAGCTACCGTAAGACATTGCAAGAGTCGGTGCGCATGCTGTTGGTTCGCTTTATTGATTCCCTTCAATATCCGCTCATACGTCTCATCCAATGACTGTGGCAATTCTTTGAGCATATGCCGTACACTCCCCGGAAAACAGTGCCGAAGTGCCTCCAGTTGGCAAAATACCCAACGAAACCTGTTTGGACGAATAAGTATGATGGTCCGTACAGTGGTCGAAACACACTTACATGCCATCGGCTCTTTCAGAGAGTGTCTCGATCACCAATCTCTTGTCTTCGTCGCGCCATCTCCGCATCTTTGGATCTGAGTGAACAACAGAGGTGACATAGCTGACAATATCCTTCTTTTGTCCGCTTTGGTCGTGAAGGGTCACACGACGTGACGTCAAGGGCTCAAGAGCATTACGAATGTCGATCTCGGGGCGACTGGTAACGCATATATGGAGATTCGGTGAGGAAAATTTGACGAGATCCTTCAAAAGGTCGAGGACCTGTTCTCGCGGGGTGGGCAATCCGGATGAGTCGGGGCATTCGTCGAGTGCGTCAATAATGATGAAAACTGGAGGTTGATCTCGAAGTGTGACCATCTCCTTCAGGCATTTCATTAACTCGTCTTCACTTGGTCTTTTGGCACCGCTGTCGAGCTTGAGATACAGACCGGAGAGAATGTCGCAATAGGGATCGGATCGAGCGGAGAGTTGGGTAACGAGAGAAGGAAGTAAGTCACGGCGGTTCTGCTTGCTAGTGTCCCTAAAGTCGCAATAGAAATAGGCCATTGAGGCCAGACCGCTGTCGTGTAGGGAAGTTATATCTTTTATGATCGTAGAGCTAACCTAGAGGTATGAGTTCCAAGATTAACATGGTTTGTGGACGACGAACCGGAGTATGCTCTTCCCAGAGCCCGCTGAAAGAAAATGTTTGTTAGTGAGAATCGTATTAGAATGATAACACGAACGTACGCTTGCCATGAACCCACAACAAGGAACCAGTGTATTTCCACTCCCCAAAGATACTTCCTTGAAAGAACCACTCAGCTGTTCCTTCGTGACGAGCACTACATGCAATGTTATGGTTGGTAGACGGATCTGATGGAGAGAGCCATCTACGGAGGTCCTGTCGCAATTGGCTCCCTGTGACGAATCTTGAGACTGTGTCTAGCAACAACGCATTAGGAAATGACGAACGTTTCACTTGGTCTACGTCATCGGCTGCTCGTTGGAGGACTATCTTCGCCTCTCTTCCATCTAGAGATCGGATTAATTTCGGTGACTGGCAGAAGGCTATTTACGCCGCACCCCCCATGAGCACTGCGACCCTGTCGTTGACCTCCTTCACTCTGTCATCCACATTCTGGGTCGCCCTCAGATTTTGGGCGATAGCCATCCGTGCCTCCTCCTGCGTCAACTTGTCAAGTTTCTTTAACCCGTCTTCCAAATCGGTCCTTCCAGCTAACCTCTTCAAATATTTCTCTGAATAATATTCAATCAGCCATGGCATTTTTCTATTGAATTTACTCACTGGTCCAGCCCTGGCTGATTTCCTTCGTCGTAATCCCAAGAATGGAAAGGACTTCTACCATGATTTTTACCATCATGTCCATCATTTCTGGTGTCGGTGCCACTGCAGTGTAGACTTCGAGGCGACGGAAGGAATTTTCTATACGTTCGAATATATCGATGAGAGTTTCTTGACTTGAGCGAACGTCTTTAGCTGCCTGAGGAATGTGTGCGTTACAAATAGCTCGCGCAAAGAGAGGAAATAGGGAACGCACTGAGAGGAGAACACCAAATCCGGCAAAAATCACTTTTGCGGGCGAGAAAACCTGCCGAATGAGCATTGAGTCCGGATGTAAGAAAGAGTTTATGTCATGAGATGTACCAGACTGACGCCCTCTCCAATGGTCTCAGAGAAGGCATATAGGACATTGACGGTCGGTTCAAGCCACTTAGTTTGCCTTTCGTCACTTGTTCGAGATTGGCTGAGTTCCTGTACTCGTTGATGAAGTACGGCAAGAATGGCCCTCGGAGATTGGCAGGCCTGGAGATCCGCTGCGAGTGGATGGAAGAGGATATTGTTGTTTGTCTGCTTTTCGTAGGCTTTCAAGGCATTGTTGAAAATAAGTTGAAAGTTAGGGGACGAACGGCCAGTTTGGTGAGTGTGAAACATGAGAGTGGTGAAACTCGGGCTAAGAGGAAGATGGTATCGAGGAGGAATCGATCACTGGGCGCCCTGGGCGCTTGACCACCGCAGTTGAGTCCAGATATGGATGATAAGCGCGCACGACATGTACACACGATAGTTCCACGATGCGAAGCAAGGACACACATTTGTAACCGTTGCGGGGCTGACTGAGACATGAAATTGCATGAAATGTCCCAGTAGACTAGCTCCTCATCGCATCCTCACCACATTTCACTATGCCACCACCACTGGAACCGCCACTCCGACCTAGCCCATCCCTACTTCACCGTCCCTGACCTCATCCCCCACTCCAAAGCGGCGCTCTATACTTTCTCTCAATCCGTACCCGTATAGCCATGACGCCATAGACAGTGATTCCGGGGTCCCGTTGTGTCCATCGTGCATGTGCCCGTGTCGGTGCCGCATCCGACAGCGCCAATAGCACATCCACTACCACCTCCCGTTGTTCCGTTTCTGAAAGTCTTGAACGACGTTTCTCTCACGCGCAAGCTGCTCACGCAAGCGCTCTCTGACCTCTCCGAGAGTCTTTACCGCCCCTTCCGCTGCCAGGTGCGCCTCGTCGTGCACGGCGGGGCCGTCATGGTCCTCCACCGTTCCTTCGTACCCGAGTATCGCGCGCTTGGGTTTCCCGGTGCAAAGCAACGACTCCGACCTGCATCACGGAGACCGCTTGCAAGTCCAGTCTCGGCACGGATTGGGTGAACGATCACGCAGATGTGGCGCTTCCCTGAGCACTTGAGTGCCAGTACGCCATGACTGTATCGCAGACCGATGGTCCGCGCGTGAGTTCGAGGAAGGAAGGGGGAGAGAAATAGAACCAGCGTGCACCCCGAAGCGAGGACGCACGATGGAGCGAGACGGGGTGGCGGATAGGCGGTTGTTAATCGCGCGACCACCGGAGGTCGAGGCGCGTTGGATCGCAGATGATCTCAAGAGGCGGACAGCGCGCGTCGCCATTCCGGACCTGATCAGACGAAGAGAAGGAACGGAATCACACACGAGACAAGAGAGAGAGAAGGGGCCGCGGTAGCTTGCTATGATGCGAGGCCGGGCGATGGTATTTATAGGGCTGCGCTGATGCGATAGCGACAAGTACGCTACGAACGAGGGTGAGAAATCACGGAAGGAAAAGGAAGGTAGAAAGGGGATCGGTCTTGCTGGCGACAGACCCGCGCGGCGACGTTCGATATCCACATTTGCATGTAAACAAGTGTGTTGATTCAAGGGCGCGACGGCGAGCGCGAGGTCGAATAAGGAAGATCTAAGGTAAGGGAAGAAGCGAATGGACGTTCTGATAGGAAAGACAAGCAATAACGTACGAATGAGTGTGGAAGGCTATGGACAATGCTCCTTATCCGACAAGGCAGTGGTGCTTGGGCCTACTTCGCCGTCCGAAGCGCCGTGCGACTGTTGTGCTGGCGGCTCTGGGCGATCCGAGTGTTGTCGGTAGCGAGATTTGAGGCGAGATATGTCGGGATCTGGAAATGAAAAGGGAATGGGCTTGATTGCGAGGCGATGGAGGCGGAGGAAGGGGCGAAGGGACGAGGCGTGCTTGTGAAGGGAACGTTGACGTGTCGAGCCGCAGGCGCAGAAGCCGTCACGTGGTCGAAAATGGCGCCAGCGCGAGTCCACACCTTACATGACCCCAGACCTCTTACTCGCGTTCGCTCTAATCGTACTTCTTTTTTTCATACCTTATTGCAGCCAACAAGGATGCATATGCGATCCGATCTTCTACTCCTCGACGTAGCACCAAAATGCTGTGTCACAGACTATTTTCAACGGGCGCGGCCTCACGCTTGTCGCTGTTCCCTTGTGTTCCCTGGCCGTGGGCCTAGTACGCTACGCGAAGCAGGACTCGACAGACTTGGCTGCGGTGCTTCTCCTCGGCGTCGTGCGACGCGGCATCCGCTAGACGTTCATAAAGCTCGAGTAGTGGCTTATGGGGCGCCCTTGTCCGATGGGCCATGCGGGCTACCAGCTCCCGCAGAGGCAACAGCTTCGCCAGAGGATACAGGATGCTCTCAATCGCCAATCGCACGTTTCCACCTGGGTCGCACGGTATGCCTGTGGTGCGGAGGACGAGCAAGACCCCGCCGTATTTCTCGTATCTGGTGGGAATTGGAATCGACTGATCAAAATTCCCACCCCCTACTTCCGACGCCGCGCGTCGCCCTCCCCTTTTTTGCTCGAGTTATTCTTCATCTATTGCATCTGTTGTCTCTCCGTATTTTACTCTCTCCCTCTGTCTTTAGCTTCTATTCTTCACAATACTATTATAATATTCTCCGGGCTTCTAAATAAATAAATAAATAAATTCTCCGGGCACAAGTCTGACGGCACACCGTACCTTAGGACTACGATGACAGGCGAAATGACGGCAAGGGGTTCAAAGGTGTGTCGCCACGTACAGTATATATCATGAACGGATTGTCTACAAATGTTACTATATTCCCTCACTTGGAACCATAGTCTGACAA
>Ga0307510_10012400_pt1 | contig 10106 bp, 9 predicted proteins | sample 12_EM_MG_FD_207224 | JGI IMG/M metagenome (GOLD analysis project Ga0307510, IMG submission 207224) | Populus trichocarpa ectomycorrhiza microbial communities from riparian zone in the Pacific Northwest, United States - 12_EM | ecosystem: Host-associated > Plants > Roots > Unclassified | place...
ACACAGAACCGAGTACTAGAATGTCTAGATATCGAATATAAACTAGAGCTGGACTAGACTGACTAGAATGACTAGATCTAGTCGCTCTAGCGCTCTAGTCACTCTAGCCGTTGTTATTTTGCTGATGAGTCGCAGAATGCGTATGACGAGGCGATATTCGTCCTCGACCTGACACACATGCCCGCCGGTTGTGCCACCTGGCCCGCCTTTTGGATGAAGAGTCAAACAGGTCCATGGCCTGCTGGCGGCGAAATTGACATCATCGAAGGTACAACCCCGTCTCTCTCGTCTTCCCTTCTGAATCACTTATACGCATTCCTTATTGCCATGCAGGTATTAATTTGAGAATACAGAACCAAGCCAACATGCATACTACCCCAGGGTGCACAATGCCCTCCGATAGTAGGCGTCGATCGCAAACGGGGTAGGTCCTTTTCTATTCGCACGGCGCGCCGAACCTGATTTTTTCTTTCTTTTTTCTCGTTTTAAAACGGCTTCAAAGAACCACCACCAGCAACGACTGCAACTCTTTCGCCAACTCCAACAAGGGGTGTGGTGTCATCTTATCCGAAAGTCGCCCCTCATACGGCTCGGCATTCAACCTCAATGGCGGCGGATACTACGTTGTGTCGATTTCGCGAGATTCCGGCATTCGACTCTGGTTCTGGCCGCGAAACAGCTCCAACATTCCATCAAAGATAGCCCAAGGCAGGGTATCGAATGGAGAACAGATCACGTCTGACACCACTTGGGGTGTACCCGCTGCGAACTTCCCGATGGTCCCAGGCTATTGCAATTACGACCAACACTTTAACGCACATAAGATGATCTTCGACTTGACATTTTGCGTACGCGGCTTCTTCAGCTGTCTTCTAGGTTTACTCGAGCACGACTGAGGTGTGCTTTCGCTTCTACAGGGTAATTGGGCTGGCAGTCAATGGGCTACATCCGGTTGTGGTTCTGGCACCTGCGAAGACTGTGAGTGTCCATTGGATCACGATAGTCCATTTCGGAACTCATTCACTCCTTTTTCCAGTCGTTAACAATCACCCCACCTCTTTTCACGAAGCCTATTGGGAAATCAATAGCCTACGCGTATACACGCCCCGCTCTTGAGTATAAGTAGTATCAACATCTTGATCCCACTTATTCCTAATGTTCTCCCTGTCAAGCCATTCACATCTCTTCACCGTTTCGTCTCTGTTCTTGCCTTCATACATGTACTATGACACAGTGGCGTCTTTCTTGCCCAATAGAATTTCAATCCATACTGTACCCAGGTGGTACGTCTGTCAATCCGCAAAAGACCCCATTCTTCGGTCTCGGCAAAGAGAAAAGCTGAGTGCACTTTTCCTGCTTACTAGAGGAATCCAAGGAAACATCAGGTTTGTACCTCCGTTAGGCTCTCTGCCGGAACAGTGATACGATACAGTATTGCATAGACAATAGACGGAGATGCAGTGAGTGAGAATCAAACGTGGGTCAGACGTCCACAAAGTATTTCCAGTTACATTCTGGGATCCTCAATCCGGGAAAGCGGCAGTAGCGCGAGTCTTGTCGTTATACTGCCTGCTTTGTATCGCGATGTGATAGGGATCACCACCTGTTCTAAAACCTTACCAGTAGCAGCCACAGCATGCCAACTATGGTCACATCATTTGGAGATAGCCGGTTGGGTGATTCGGGATCGTATTCCGGGTCGCATGTGATAGCTGATGGATACTCCTGTGTTGTTGGGTCATGCGACATGAGTACGTTCAAAAGAAGATATTTGTTGTGCCGCAGCACCGTTTCCTTCGACTAGTAGTGGCGCAATGTTAGTATTTTCTTTTCTCTAAAGGAGAGGGGCAGAAATATGTCGCGCACGCTATTTCCATCAAGCGTTCTGTAGGAATTAGGAGGATGAAGAAATACTTCACGAGTCAAGACTGTAACAGCATTTGACAAAAAACTACTACTGAGGTGCTTGCTATTGTTCAAAATTCTGTTGATCTTTACTGACTCTGTTTTGAAACTTGACGAATACGTTGCATGGGACAACGACGCGTTGAGAGACAGAGAGCGACCAGGTGAACAGTACTAGTCGTTGTGGCCCACTTGAGGCCCCATGGAGCGGAGTGGCAAATAATAACTGACCTCCAATTGCTGGCGGTGTCCCAATCTGGGTCTGTCTGGGGAGCCGCTACAGTAGGCCAGCCTGCAACAATTTGCACATCTCACTATTTCTTCCATAATTTGTCTTGCAATTGAATCCAACCCGAAACCTCTTTCGCGCTCTCATTGAGTGACCCAACGATGGTCCACACCTCATAGCTCCACCAAGGGAGGACCTAGATGGACGGAAAACCGGAGAATTTGGGGAATTTGATTGGTGATTGAGTACCCCGTAAGAGAAACCTTGGTCATTCGTGGACAATTAGGGAACACTAAGCGTAATTCCCTGTCTGAAATCCGTGGATCCACATGAAACGCATGGCACCTAGGATTCGAAATCGATGGCCAACCGCAGCCATCAGTCAAACTGTCTCCAAATTTCAACGATCTCCAGCAAGTCCTGGCGACTAGAAACATCTTTCGTAGCCGATAGCGACAGTGGTTATTATACAGGGCATATTACAAGTACCAATATCGGACACCCACATTCCCCCTGAAGGTGATGATACCTATGGTGCATCGCGATCTTATTTATGACCCACGCTTGTTGGTCTACAGGCTAAAGGCGGATTCATATCAAGAAAGACCGAAATTTGGACGGCGTTCCCAATTCAGGAGAGAAGGGCAGGATGTGTCTATCCTTGTTGAGTTCAAGGTCGCGGTGAGTACCTCCTCGCGGGCCGATGGAGCAATAATGTCGGGCTGCAAGACTGAACTGGAGTCAGATTCGTATCATTTCCGCACGATGAAATTTGTGCTTGTGCCAGTAGTGCAGAAGTCGAGTTGCTTAACGACTCCTCACAGGGAATGGGTATCGAGGGACAGTGATATTGGCGCAACAGGTACTGATCAGCCCGGTCGTGATGTCGCGAACGTCCTCGACTCCTCTGTGTGAGGTAAGGATTGGCCTTGCCAAAGCACTGACAAGGACATAGGTTGCAGCCATAGACCGCAGCGAAGCTGCGAGGAATGTCCCTGAAGTGCGCGGCAGAACAAAACGTCATGTACACCATTTTCAAATACAGTCGAGGGGATGGACACCCACTTTCTTGAACTTACGTAAAAGGATAAACGCATAATGTTATTTGGGTAAAATCTCCGGGTGCTGTGTTCAACCAAGCAATACAGTACTGGCGCTGGCATGACAGAACGATGCTTGTGATCTCAAATTACGAGTAGGACTGTCAGGAATCAGGTTGGTTTAACTGTTCATGGCACAGTCGCATCTTACTGGCTATGCTACCAGTCATATGTTCCTTACAGGCAGTAAGTTTGGTCTGTTGTGTGGTTGGACGCGAGGTCAATCAAATATTCCAGTTTGACTCGGGCCCGGAATTTCAGAAGTCCTACAGTAGTCCTACAGTAGCCACAGGGCCGCAAGCTTTCAGGCACCGCTGCACTAAGCCCAGCATTCCCAACCAAGTTGCTGTATTGTCGCTGCTACTGGTCATGGGGCCTGCAGGAACCTAAAAATCTCCAAATACAGATATCTGGGGCTAAAATGTGTACCACGCCTTCTTAGTCCTGCTTGACTTGATTGAGTCGATTACCGGCCGCCAGTCATATTGTGTTGGCTACACCGTCACTGGCAGGTTCATTGCGCCCTACTGCGCCCTACTGCGCCCTACTATACAAAAATGGTGCCTTGCGTGCGGCTGATGCTGTACCCTTGACCCTACTCACCCGGGCCCTCTACTTCTTAAACCTTTTGCGCCCTTGGAGACTACATTCCTGTGATCCGTCAGGCTCTCACTGGGCAGCTCCCCATATCTCACCTATGCGTATTAGCTTTGTGTTCCTCACCGTGCTTTCTCTCTCTCTCTCTCTGCGCACTAGAGCAAGAGTATTCATTCTCGAAGACCAGTGGCGCGGCGACGACTTCTTCCGGGACTGGAACTGGGAGACTGAGAACGACCCGACCCACGGCCGCATCAATTACGTAAGCCGAGACGACGCAATAAGCAAACATCTAGCATACAGTACGTTTTGTCCCCAAGTCGCTTCTCCGCTCGTCGTCGCTCGATGGATGATTAAACCAATTTTCAGCGCCGAATGGATATAAATTCATCATGCGTGCCGACAATCAGCTCGTTGTCAACCCGTCTGCGCGTGGCCGCGACAGCATACGCATCTCCTCGCAGAATGCGTACGACGAGGCGATAATTGTTCTCGACCTGTCACACATGCCCGCCGGTTGTGCTACCTGGCCTGCATTTTGGACTCTAAGCCAAGCGGGACCATGGCCTAACGGAGGAGAAATTGACATCATCGAAGGCATGGGCCCTCCATCGTTCTCGTCTCCCCCTCCAAATCACTCACGCGTGGACCTCCTTCCGTACAGGTGTCAATTTGAACACGCAGAATCAAGCCACTTTGCACACTACCCCTGGGTGCACAATTGCCCCCCAAGGTGCGAACCGGACACAAACTGGGTGAGCCTCCCACACCACTTGGATGCCCGGACCCTGAATCTCTCCCTAAACGAAAAATGACGCTGCAGGACTTCCACCAGCAACGACTGCAACGCATTTGCTAACTCCAACCAAGGGTGTGGTGTCACCTTCTCCAACAGTGGCCCCTCCTACGGCGCACCATTTAACCTCAATGGTGGTGGATACTATGTCATGTCGAGAACGCGAGATTCCGGCATTAAAATATGGTTCTGGCGGAGAGGCGATCACGCAGTCCCACAGGAGATAAGCCATGGGGCTACATGGCGCGGAGATGTGCTCATTGACATGCCTAACCCCTCTTGGGGTGATCCTGCCGCGTACTTCCCCCTGGACACGGGCCATTGCAGTTACAACCAATATTTTAACGCGCATGTGATGGTCTTCGACTTGACATTTTGCGTACGCGACTTCTCCTATGTTTTCCCGAACACGACTAAGGTGTGCTCCCTCTTCCACAGGGTGATTGGGCTGGTAATACTTGGGGATCATCCGGCTGTGGCACCGGGACCTGCGAAAACTGTAAGTGTCCATTGAATTAAGACGGTCGATTTCAGAACTCATCCACACCGGTTTGTCAGTGGTCAATAATAACCCCACCGCATTTAGCGAGGCCTATTGGGAAATCAATAGCCTACGTGTATATACCCCCCTATTTTCGACTACCGATAGTGACAACATTAGTGACAACATCTTTAACATACCTACTACATGACGCTCTCACTGTCAGCAAACTCCGTCTATTTCGTCGTTTCGTTTGTTTTCGCCATAGGGTATCTACTAGTATAACACAGTTGCGTCTTTCCTACCAAACAGCATTTCGAGCTATATAGTGTCCAGACGGGTGGAGAGTAGGTTAATTGGCAAATGGGTTATTTCTTTGATCTCGGCAAAGTGAAAAACCTACAGTAATTCCGCTCTTCCTGCCTTGAGGGGTAATCCAAAAGACCCTGGATGATTATTGACATCGAACAAAAGTCGGACATCCCAAGGACGACATGAATTAGCCCCCGTCACCCTATGCAAGAAGTAAGTCCATGTTCTAGCCAGGGCGGAAGAGATGAACGATTGCACATACGAAATGTCAGGCCAAAAACGATCTGGTACCTCAGTGCTGGGAATAGCCACAAAAGCCCGGTACGAAAGCCCAGTTTGCAGCAGTACAAGGCGTCCCTCGAACTTGAAGCTATGCTAGTACGGAGCCGTTGCGCTCCTCATCCCAAAGGCGGACCATGTTGCATAGCCTGTGGATATGTACTCGACGCCGAGCACAATATCGGGTCGTCCCAAGATCCTTGCGAGGTTACTCAAATGCTGTCCCCTGACTCCCCTCACGCTCTTCCAGGGCGCAAAAATGGTCCGAACGCAGGGAAAAAGCCAAATCCAACACTGAAACCTGCTTAGTCTCCTGGAAGGGAAAAGAAAGACGCGCAAGAAGGCGCTATGAATGCCAGAGCTTCTGGGTAATCGACTGCTAATGTTTCATTCACGTAATCCACGTGGCGTTTGTCTGGTCGTTTTCGATGTCCCAGAGACTGTCGCTTGACAATGTGGTTGCTGACCAGGTCTGGTATAGACGCTGTTTGACTGAGGGGAACGTAGGGACGGCCGTTAACTCGAATGTTAATGGTCGTCCGAGGATTTTCCGAAGAAAGGGACGATACCAATGATGCATCTGTCGGTGCTATGGGCTTGCAGCGACCATATATTCAAGTACGGTGGCCTGTCCTTGAATAAGTTTTTCTCTTATAATGTTGCATTACGAACCGTGAAATTGGTACACCCCCGGGCCTATCGCACAAATGGATGGAATGGAGAACTAGAGACGAGGACGAGAGACGCCATTTTGTACCAGGTCACGTGTCCGCGCCACAGCACGAGGCACGGCACGGGGCCGAGTCCGGATGGGTGCGGCCTTGTTACAGTCCTAGTTCAGCTATCCACTATCCATCATGATTCCTCGGGTCGGACTGATTACCCACAATTTAATTCTGTATTGCCCATTTCGCCATCATGATCGCGACTCGGGTGCGTTACTCCGAAAAAAGTCCTAGGTCCTAGAAGTGAGCGAACGGCTCGCCCAAACCGCAACATCGAGAATAGAACAGACTAAAATGTTCCGAGTCCGCGCTCCCCTCCCCTCCCCTCCCTGGGCCATCTCCTCTCGTCCGCGATGTTGGCCCGAAGGTCTATCCTGGCCTTTGTATTAATAGACTTCGTCTCTGCCTCCCCCTCGCGTAACATGAACGTCGGACACGGGTAGGTTATGCCTTATGTATCGGCTACCTACTTGTCCCCGTCAACTCATCAAACAAAGGCCGTTGTTACCGGGATCATCTGTGGATGCCCATAAATCTATAGGAATCTTTGACTCTGGTTGTGCGGTTGCTATCTTCCCAGTAATCAATATGATTTACGGATCAGCTAATCTCCATAGCAGGAGAGAGAAACGCGCGCTGTGCACGTCAAATATGTCCAAGCGGAGGATTATTTGTCCGGGATCGGTCTCAATCCACTGGCAGACGACGTCGTCAAGTTGGCTGATCATTATACACCCCGCTTCAGTGCTCCCGATTCCGAGCCCTCAACTGAGTCCCCCGCTTCCTCTACACCGCCGCCAAACACGGATTCTCACCCTGCTTCTGATGACTCAACGGACGAAGCCGACTCCGATATGACGTCATTCAATCCTGCCAGCTCTGAACCTTCGTCACAAACCTCTGCGACGACTGCTGCAGGCCCTGGGCAGTTGCCATTACTCGACGAGGTCTCTGGTTCCCTCGACGTACTCTACTACGGGCCCCTCTATGTCGGAACACCTTCGCAAGCGTTCACGGTCGACTTTGACACGGGCTCGGCAGACCTTTGGTTACCCGCAAATTGTCGAAACTGTCATGGTCGCCAGTACTAGTATGAAGCCGGGCGTAGTTCAACCTATCACCCGACTAATCAGGAAGTCTCCATTACCTACGTGGGTCGTTTCACCACTTGGCGTGCGCAGCGTATTTCCTGACGTGTTTCTATCTTGCTTTCTGTTCCCCTTTCCCCTCCTTTATTTTTTCGTATGCTTCGAATGCATTCGACTACAAAAGGGGACTGGCAGAGTCTCGGGAAGAGTAGTGACTGATGTCGTATTTGTCGCTGGGCTGAGTGTCGCAGGTCAAGCATTGATATCTGTCAACAACAAGTCAGATGAGTTCAACAGGCAGCTCAATGACGGCCTCATCGGCATGGCGTTTGGGACCATCGCCCAGTGCCGCCAGTCAACGTTCTTCGAAAACCTGATCAAGGAGCGCAAACTCGCCGCACCGCTCTTTTCCGTACACCTATCGCGCCACGAAGAGCTCTTCCGTACGTTCTTATTTATTGCATCCAGTCGTTCAGTAGAGATGTCAGTTTTTGAGCGGCTCGTCCCAATAGGTGTGCTTCGGCTGTATAGACCCCAAATGGACCATGGGTTCCGTACTGTGGTTCCCCGTCGTATCGAAAGTAGGCGATCCCGTTTCACTTCGTAGCACCGCGCACGGCGGGTCTCTCACCTAAAGCGTCCTTGGTGTCGTCAGACGTACTGGGCCATTGCCATGGACGGCCTATGGGCCAACGGTGTCAAAGCACCTGCCAAGTTGACTGCGGTCCGTCCGAGCGTCGCTCCACTCACCACTCATCTTGTCGTCCCCATGCGCATGAGCCGAGCTCGGCTTACGCCTTTCTCGTTTCGGTCTTCGTAGGCCATAGACACCGGCACGTCATTAATATACGTCCCCCCCGCGCTCGCGTCCGCCTTTTATGGCCTCATCCCAGGCTCCAAACATGCCAGCCAGTACGGGCCCGGTCAGTTGTCCCCGCTGCACGCGTCCCAGCGAAGGGAAAACTTTTGAACCAGTCGCTCACAAAAATTCCACCTTCCTTCTGTTTTTTTTTTGTTGTTGAATAGGTTTTTGGACCGTGCCATGTTTCTCCGTCAAGAGCGTCGAGCTGTCATTCGGCGGATATCGCTTCGCGATCAACGCAAGTGATTTTTACTTGGGCCGTGTGAGCGCGAGCTCCACGGACTGTGTCGGGGGAGTCCTCTCTATAGGCAACGGCCTGCCTTCGAACCTCGCCATCATCGGCGATGAGTTCCTCAAATCTTGTGAGTGCCTGAGTGGGTGTGAGCGGCTCGGCATTTACCCCGTTTTAAACATTCGACACAAAATTTTTTTAGGGTACTCCACGTATGACTACGGGAACGGGGCCAGAGTCGGCTTCTCCCCAGACGCGAATAACAACAAATGAAAATGTGGGGAAATTTTAACTCAGGCACGCGTTATGTTTCCGTTGTCGACGCCCCCGTATCAAATCTTAAGCTCTGGCACTGTGTATTATGATACGAATTCCAACTCAGAGACCTGTAAAAGCTGATTAGGTTCTCTAATGAATGTAATTAATCCACACGACGCCCCCATCTACAACAAAGAGCGTGTTAGTGCGTCTTGGGTTTTGCGCCCAGCTTCTGCCCTCCATACACTTTACGGCGTTGCTTGATCATATGCGTATACATCACATACAAGCCTGATGAACGATCCAATCCATCCGTGAGCATCGGGAAACGCAGGGCAACGAATCAAACCCAAAAAAAAAGGGAAAGGAGAACGAAAATAGACCGGGTGACTGACCTGGCCACCACAGGATGAAGAGCGCGCCGCGCAAGTGCGAGTATTTGTCCCACTGTTCGAGCGGCAGCATGGAGAACCAGGTCCCCCCGGTCGCGATGGAGATGGGCAGCGTGGCGAGGTTGACGAATGCTTCGGAACCTGCGCCGGTCGGGTACAACGCGAAGAAGGTCGAGTAGCGCAACCAGAGGAGCGGCGCGAATTCCGACCCGATGAGCGAGGCGGCATAGAAAGAGTAGCGGACGACTTCTGTCAACGCCCACGAGAGCACCATGCTGGCGTAGAACGGGCTACGTTGGGCCTATTTTTTTTTTTTGGTACACAACAAAAAAATGACAAATAAACAGGTGAGATTGTTTTTTCTGTTGTTGTGTTTTCCTGTGATGGGGAAAGCGGACGCACGGAGGGAAACTCGTTGGCGAGGCACCAGACGGAGAAGAGACGACTGGCGACTTGCATGGCAGTCGTCGGCAGCGGGCTGCGCACGAGTCCAAAGAGCACATGGACGATCTCGAGCACGGCGGCGCTCTGCACGATCGCAGTCGTCTCACCCACCACGTCATACGTGGTGCACGCGCGCTGGTAAAAAGGCACGAGGTGCGCGGGGAGGATCGAGGGCACCCATACGAGGAGGAGGCTGCTCGGTTTGAGGGCAGCGAGGAAAGACGATGCGCCCCCGCCCCCGCCCGTCGCTGTCGCTTTCGCCGCGGAGGCCGCCGGTAGAAATGCAAAGAGGTGCTCGAGCGTGCGATAGAGCACGAGTGTCCAGCCCGCGGCGGAAAGCACGTTGTACGCCACGAGGTACGTCCTAACGAGCGTTCCAGAGCTGGCGCCGCCACTGCGTTCTGTG
>Ga0307510_10012401_pt1 | contig 10106 bp, 15 predicted proteins | sample 12_EM_MG_FD_207224 | JGI IMG/M metagenome (GOLD analysis project Ga0307510, IMG submission 207224) | Populus trichocarpa ectomycorrhiza microbial communities from riparian zone in the Pacific Northwest, United States - 12_EM | ecosystem: Host-associated > Plants > Roots > Unclassified | place...
TTTGTTGCATTTCTTACTGCCTGGCAGTAGATATTGTTCGCTGTTGAAGTGGCAACTCCTGTACGCGCTTGTATTTCGTGATACTGGAGGCCTAAGACGTGCATTGTGATTATTGCAGCTCGCCTTCCTGGTGTTATTTCCTTTCCTAAACTCGCGTTAGCCTCTGCTCTTGTTCCAGCCTTCACAACTAACAGCTTAGTAATACAGACCTCTCTTAACATCAGCTTGTGCCATTACTGCGGATAATAATCGATACGGGTAGGTGGAAGGCTTATTGGACAAAACTTATTTTGATCAGCTGTTGTGTAACTCCTGGTGGTTGCCGCCAAGCCCCAGTTACACTTATAGTGCGTAACTCCTTTTTTCTCCATTCCGATTACTTAAAAAATTGTCTAGTACATAACATCCAGCTCATTTCTGAGTGTCCTCATCCCATTTCACTAGAGATTGGCAGGGTTCTATTGTTACCCCATGAGTTTCCAATTGATATCTGGCTATCATTGCTAGGTGCACTTGATGTAGCGGTCAACGAGGCAGAAGCCTTGCGCTTCTGGAAACGGGTTACTTCATTGCTAGTAATTTCGTCCTGAAGGTATTCAGGACGGCAACGACTAATAGAGTCACTGCTCGTAAGGGTGGGAGAGGTTTGGGCTTCGCCTGAGTGGTACATGGCGTCGTCTGATTCAATGCTAAAGTCGGTAGAGGAGGCGTAGTTTGTATTGATCTGTAGGGGTTGGGTAGGGTCCGGTAGCCGAAGGCTGTCATAATCGATAGTGGGGTTCTTAAGGCTTATATCTAACGGCCCTGGGGTTCCCTCATGGATTCTCGATTGGTAGTCTGCCAGGAAATTCTTCCCTCCTGGCTGGTATTCTATTTTAAAAGCAAAACGACTGATAGGGATTAGCCATATCTGCTGTCTTCCATTGAGATTCTTTTGTGCCATGAGTTTAGTCAGGCTCTCGTTGTCTGTAACTACTGTAAATTGCCGGTGTAGCAATTGGAGAGCGAATGCTTCCATAGCCTCAATGATTGCGTGTGTTTCCTATTGCTGTGTGGGGTATTTGCTTTGTGATGGCATCAGCTTCCAGCTGTGGAACGCTGCAGGTCTGGCTGCATCTCAGGTTGGTCTTTGGCCTATCCAAGCGCCCATACCTGTAGGGGATACGTCCGTAAAAAGCCATATGATATCTGGCTTATTATAGTTGATCGGTCTTAGGACTTTGTGATTATCTGCAGCTGGCTTGACTGCTTCCAAGGCTGCTTCCTGCACATCCGTCCATAGCCATTCAGCATTCCCACTCAGATCTGTCTGCAGGGCTGTGATGGTGGCAATCTGAGGAATGAACTGCGAGATATAATTAACCATTCAATTAAATCGCCGCTGTTCGTTCTGGCTCTCTGGTCTTGTCCAGTCCATTCTTGTCCAGATTTTCTCTAGTGCAGGGTGGATGCCATTATCATCTATCATATGGCCTAGAATATCGAGTTTTGTGGCAAAGAAAACACTTTTCTTTGGATTGGCATAATACCCAGCGTTCAGCAGCTTACTGCAGGCATTCGTAACGTCCTTATCATGCTCTTCAAAGCTGTCTTTGAAAACAAAATATCGTCTATGTAGACCCATATGTTCTTGCCTAATTCGTCATGGAATACCTCTTCCATTGTCCTCACAAAGGTTCCGGGAGCATTCATCTCTCCTTGCATCATGACCTGGCTGGTAAAGCCGCCGAAGCGTGTCTTGATAGTGTTGTACTTCATATCATCTGGATGCACTTTGGTCTGGAAGTAGGCGTCGCTAAGATCTATCGTGGTGCGGAATCGTCCTCTGACTACCACATTTAGTATAGTATTTTATTCTGGGATCTGTGTGTGATCGGCCTGGGGGTTATCATTCCTGAAGCGGAGGTCTACCAGCTGAGGGATTCTGCCATTGCTTTTTGCTTCCACAAACATGCTGGCTCCTCCGGGTACACTAGTCCTGTGGAGGATACCAGTATTCATCTGCTTGTTGATCCATGCTTTGTATTTGGTCATCAGTGCTTGTAGCGTTTTGCAAGTAGGTGTCTTTAAAACCTTCGTCAGGTCTATGCGGCTTATCCTGTGCGTTATCTTGGGTCCTGGTGGCAGCTCTACAGGTACTTCTTTGACAAATACCTTGGGGAACATTGCCAGGAAGTCTGGTACTTGCTATGGCTTCGTCATGGCTGATCTAGTCTCTCTGGATTTTCCATCACAGGTAACTCTGACCTTGTACTTGGAGAAGTAAATGCTGTTCTATTGGCAATCGATGACTGCTCCTAGCCTTATGAGATTGTCCATACTGATGAGGATATTATGGTCTGATACTGGCGTGACTAGGATAGGTACCTTATCAACTTTCATCTTGCCGAGCTGAATCATAACCTCAACAGAGAAGTTGCTAGTTGATCGCGATCCTTTGCCTCCCATCTTAAGGATGACGGGGTTCCTCCTAGCTGTGTAGGGGATGTTGTATGTTGTAACAAATTTGTTGGATGTCAGCGTACCACCAATGGTTCCTGAATCTGTGAGGGTTCTGGCGGGCTTGCCATTGCTATTCATAGTGAATTCGAGTGCCTCGAATAGCCTGTCCTTAGGTGTGCCTACTGTAGTCTTGTAGGTCCTGAAAGAGCTGCCGCCATCTAGCTCCTCTTTGCTGTCTGTATTGGGCTCAGATTTGCCTTCGCTGCTATCTGGGCTTTCCTCAGAAAGGCGAACCTAGTTGGTCTTAAGTTCTTTCTTTGGGCATTCATTTGCCATTTGTCCGCTTTCGCCACTGTAGAAACAGGCTCCTTCTGCCATGCGTCAATCCATTTCGGCCTTACTGGGCTTGTTGGACTTAGTACCGGTCCTCTCCTCAGCGGAGGCTTTTCCTTTGCCTGTGTTCCTGGGCGTTGATGTGGTAGAGGGCTTGTGGTAGGTATTCTCTTTCTTTGGTGTATGGGGTTTGGTGTTCGAAGCCTGGCTGATATCGCTACCTTTGTAGCCACCAGTTCTGTACATGGTAGCGTCATAGGGTTCCACCAGAGCCACCATCTGGTCCCAGGTATCATCTGCTCTGAGCTGGGGCTCAAGATGCCCGGCGTAGTCTAGAGTTCATAGCGTCGAGCAATCGCTGCTTCTGTGCATAGTCTGAGCTGGATCCAGCCGGAAGGGATCTTTTGAGGTCTGCTAGCTCTCCAGCTATCTTCACTATACGCGCTGGCTGTTCTCCAGCTGTCTGGCAGACATTCTGCCACTTGTGGTATGTGTCATCAGTGTTTGTGGACACTTCAAATAGTTGCTGAAAGCAGTGTGTCAACTGTGGTTGGGTGAGGTTCTCTTCTTCTGTGTCTAGAGTCTGGAATGCGTTGTTTGCTTTCCCTTCTGTATAAAAACCATAGTAGTCCGCCACTCCACGAGAGTCATTATTTAGTCCTAATCTCGCTAGGGACTTCTTCAATGTGCTAAGACATCGCTTGAGTTTGTCTGATTTGAGGTCTTCTCCTTCACCTCTAAATATGGGCAGTTTGGGAACCTTAGGAGGGGCAACCTGGGTGGGCCTGGGTCTGTCATGGTTCCTGTAGGTGGGTCTGGGGATGGTGGTAGTGGATCTGGTCTTTCAGGGTGCTCTTTGGCGCTCCTGGATCTTAAGGGTCTTTCTGGTGTGTCTGGGATGAATGTAGCGGGTAGTGGTTGTGCTTTATGCTCTCGGAGGGCGCTCTAGTTCGTGTCTGACTTCCAAAGACTCCTACAATGCTGGGTGCTCACCACCTACTTGTAGTGGAGCGTTCTGGTGGGCGTTTAGTTTCCGAAGTTTGCTGTGCTGCTGCTCTTGCAGCTGCCCTCTCCTCCAGCCGCCGGGCTTCTCTTTGAATGAGTTCCTGAGCAGTGAGGTCGTGGTCTTTCTCTGAGTCTGTATCTAGATCTCCTGGGAGGAGGTGACTGGTTCTTGCTGATATATCTGGTAAGCCTGGCGTGGGCCTAGGGGTTCGTTCCTGGGTGGTTGGTTCTGGAGGATCGTCTGTAGGTTGTGCTGAAGGACGATTGTAGGCCCTACCAGACCTGGTAACGCTTCTGCTCCTGCGTTCTGCTATTGTCAATATAGAACCGGAGCCGGGAGTTCCTTTCCATGCCACTCCTGCTTTCTAAGTAGTTATCAAGATACTGGAAGGCTGATCAATCCTACCAGGCTGTTCCCAATCCTGAGAACAAAGGGCTTTCACCTGCGGTAGGCAAAAAGATATAACAGGTTTATTCCTGTCTAACGTAAATACAGTATGACCGGCGATAGACCTGCTAGCGCTGCTACTAAGGGAGGCTTCTAGGGACCGGAGGTAAGTGATAATAGTTGATGGACAAATAGAACTCAGGGATTGCTGTTCAACCAACTGTATTCTTAGACTGAAGGTCTGTCAAACTCTGCTGTCTCCTGCTAGCCAGGAGACTGGTTTAAATACAAAACTCAAGAGCCTTAGCCTTCCTGCAATCACCATCATTACCAGTAGCTGCCCACATGCCGGAATCCTGTAATCCTGCAAGACCAGAGAAAGAAACAAACAATGCTCAGCCTTCACCAGTGTAACATGACCATTCCATACCTGGAATCCTAAATATAAACTTCCCACCAAGCGAACAAAACATAGCAATACAATAGCATAGCTTATCTGACTCAGAGACCGTGGCGGAGCTGAAATCAAATCAAATAAACCAAATATAAATCAACTAAACATAGGAGATCCTGCACTGCCCTCTCCTGTGTACCGTTACCGGAATATATACACATGTTACAGCTTGTGACTTGCATCCTGTAGGATACTGATGCTGCTGACAATGTGAAATCGTCAATGTATGACAAGGATAGCCCTCTTGAGAGGTCAATGTAGAGGGATGCCACATATATGATAAACAGCAGGGAGGATATCGGGGAGCCTTGTGGAGTGCTTAACTTGGACTCAGGAAAAGGTCTTAGGTGATCCTTGAAACAACAGGCGGCAAGTCCTTTGGGAGAGAAACGAGCCAATCCACGCAACCCTGTAGGGTGGGACACACGCTGTCTGAAGGGAGAAGCATAGGATAGAGGCCTTATTATTTTTCGAAGCCACCTTTGATGTGGAGGATATGGGTGGAGACCCTGAGTCCAGGGTGCTGAAGGGTCCTGACTGTGGCGACCCGGGAGAGGGCAGTGTCAAATGATCAGAGTGCGCAGAAGGGGCCATACTGATTTCTGGTCAATGAGCTGCAATAACCTCACAACAAAGGTCAGGCAGGATGTGATCACCCTCTCGAGAATCTTGGACACAATCTGAAGGAGGACGATAACTATGAACAATGCCGGTATTGCCATAGTAGCAATAGCTTACCTAATATTTAAGAGTTCGGTATCTTGCTTCATACGATGACCATATATCTGAACCTATGCTCCCGATGTTATGAGACTTCTAGAGGGATCTGGAGCCGACTCCGACCACAGGATGAGAGCCCATTTCAAGATATGTCTCACTGATTGGAACGATGTATACTGCACACTAGTCCTCTCATTTTCATGTTGCATATCTATATTACTGCATATTGCTTTAATAGCTGGATGTCGGAACTGATCACTTCATATTCCATATTAGTATTGATATGTAGGCATTTGGACTGCATATTCATATCAAGTCGATCATGACGAAGAGATCGATGACGGTCGACAGGCGAGCAGGGACACCCTCAGATCCAATAGCAGTTGGGGAGAATTCCTTCGGGTTGAGCTGAGCAAGTTTTTAGGGTCACACGGTGTTCGCACTTTTTTGTGACGAACTGAATTATTAAGATGATACTTCGCAAGTAACAAAGTTGAAGTAGCATCAACATTAGTATAAATAGTAGGCCTCTTCCCCAGTTGTTGAACAATTATCAAGCAACGGAGAAGAGACCTTAACCATATACCAAGTTAGTGAGTTATATTTTAACTCGTTGATATTTAACTACTCTTTATTACTTTACCTTGACCAAATAATGTCCTACGAGGCTTCCTCACTATTAATCTGTTATCTCAAATATCCTTAGCCTAGTTAGCCGGGAATCCTACCGCGTTAGCTACCCTATATTACTATATTGTTATTGTTCTGACAGCAAGGCTTACCCCCCACCTCATGCTATCAGACTTGATTGCCTGTCTGATCCTATATTATCTCTTTTTCAGCCTCGAAAACCCTACTGAGACTCTTATTGACGCATTTCAACCAACCGAAGCGCCCTTGGATGATTGGGAATCAGAATCAGCAGGTGGAGTAGATTACCAGGCTCTACTCCGTCGCTCCCGCCAACCCTCTCATCCCGATCGTCGACCCCACAAACCATTGTTCATAACTCTCCTTCTACTGATCGCTGTGATCAAATTTCAAAAGACTACTAGCAATTTATTAATTCTTACAAACAAAACTGGTGACATACGCAATATGGGTCCTTTTGTCACCCATTTCCTTCCACCAGGCGAAAGATCAAAACCTATTATCAGATTTTTTAAAGCAAGAAATCTGATATCTTAGTACAAAAATGACGGAAAACCCTCCAGGTTCACCTTTTCCATTCGACACCTCCGCCAGGGATGAATGGCCAGATGCTCCTATGGAGGATGATAGCTCAACACCCCACACTTCATCTTTTTCCTCATTGACTGGACCTCTTACAGTTTCCTCTTGGCTTGCCTCGATAGCTATGAGTCGAGCCACAAGCGCACCTTCTCGGATTGGAAAGCCATCCTCCAGCTCAACCTCCCGACCGCACTCAAGAAACTCCACGAATCCTACCGAACTGCTTAAACGACAAATTGTGCAAGCATTTAAGATGCTCTCGTCTACGATACATCAGAGCCAAGATCAAAATCTAATAGCTCTAGAAGCATTATTGTATGATGCTAGTGTGCAATACGGCAGCTTACAAATTCAACAAACCAGTTTAGCAAAAGACGAATCAATTGTCGATCAGGAGCTAACCGATGCAAAGAGAGGATTGGCAATGTTGGAAGGGGTAACCCGAGTTGAGCGAGAACCTCTAACAGCTGAGGTAGCTGGAGAATTTTGACGACAGGAAGCGCAACAGCAAGAGGATGCTGAATTGGAAAACGACAGTGACAGTATCCTGGAACACAGAGGGCTAACCCTGAAGAAACACGTCAGAACCCAGAATGCTACCTGGCAACAAATCCTCCAAGATCACAAGGAAAGAGCGAACCACCTAGTAAAGCAACAGAAGGAAAATGCAGCCGCGCGGCATGAACAGGATAGTCAGGAGGCAAGGGACCCTCTAAATAAGCAACGATTCGAATTCCAAACGTTAATACAAAACTTAACTGCAAGTATTGAGCGTGCTGAAAAACCTCACCATACCATTCCACCAACTGGAGGTGATAATGGTGACCCCGGACCCTCCAACCGAGTTTATCAAGAACCTTGGATACCACAGGAAGGTATCAACCCTGACAAACCGTCAGCATCAACTCCCTGACAGAATAAAGGACAGGAAGTAAATCGAGGAGAGAACAACCAACCACCGCCTCTCCCAGGTAATACTGGTGGAGATCCCGACTTAGATGACAATGACAATGATGATAACGACAAAGATGGAGGTCATGGCAGGGGCAGGAGAGGGGGAGGTCACGAACACAATACCTTCGTGACAAATCCGCATGGACTTACGCCCTTCTATTCAAATTATGCTCTCCATCTACAGACAGAATGAATGAAGGAGCGTGAAGCTCAGAACCCCGGGGCAGGCTTATATATTCATTAGATGAAAGCAGTTCACGAGAAAGCTCATAAAGCACTGGATCAAACGAGGGAACTGATGAAAAAATATTACGATCGAAAAGCGACCAAGCAACATGACCTCAAAGTCGGGGAGCAAGTCATGCTAAATGCAAATAACATTCGTACCAAACGACCCTCCAAGAAACTAAATCGAAAGCTTTATGGCTCATTTAAGATAATTGAAAAGTCAGGCAACAGTGCTTTCACACTAGAAATCTCTCCTCGATGGAAGATATATCCTATCTTCCATGCATCGTTATTAGAACTCTATCGAACTTGCATCCAAGATGAAATGGAACAACCACCTCATGAGTCTGAAGGGATCAGTGGCAATTTAGAATGGGAGGTAGAGAAAATTGTTACCAGCAAAATAATCACTTATACCAGAAAGATTCACGGACCCAATAAGCGGATACCCGAACTTAGGTATTTCGTTAAGTTGAAGGGTTGCTCAGAGAATGCGAATACATGGAAACCACCAGAAAGCTTAGCTAATGCGCAAGAGCTGGTGTAGGAATTTTATAGCGAACATAAGGAAATGGTGGGCAGGGCAGATGTTGAATAAGATGGAAAGGTTTTCTTTATGTGGACAAGCAAACGCACGAGGCTTTTTGCCCTACAACCCTGAGTTGAAAAAGAAAGTTAATGTATATTGTTTATTGTTGTACCTGGCTACGAAGATTCGAGGAGGAAGCTTTCGAGATGGCAGCTCCTGTTAGACATATGGGAGAAGCGTAGCTTTTCCACCTATTCTTGTATGCACTGGGGTCACCCTACCTTCATCCTGTGAAGCTAACACCCTCCTCTGGCCCTGGCGTTGGGACGGTGTCGTAGTTGCGTCCCAACAGCAAAAGACACTATCATTGGAACCTATCTCATAACACTGTATACGTCGCGGCCGTCCGTCCGACCAGATGCTGTTCACGGGATATATCAGAGGGGACCTTTGGCGTGCTTATGCAAGTCGCCCGGGCGAAGTCGGTCCCCATCGCATTCCGTTACTGATATTGTGGTATGGCACAGGAAGCTATGTCACCAAGGTAACAGGACGTTTTCGTCGTGTCTACTCTGTAATGAAATGAGAGTATGATCTCACCCACACAAATGGTATACTAGTATTACCATTTAGAACTATTGGGTAAGGAAGAACTATGAGAGAATTGTGCCACTGGTACGATCCCAACCGATAGTCTGACCGAAGCCTAGGCGCAGGAAGTGAGAGTAATATCTGCTACTGTGATAGGTCCAACTACGAAGCTAGCCACTTCATTCATTAATGATGAGGACATTGTCTAGCATGCAGACAAGTTTCTGTTCCTCCTGATGGAAGAAGGAGTGTGTACTCTGACTGGGACGTGGTGGCACACCAGAGAGATCAAGAGCTCTCCACTCTGGAAGTCAATAGTGGGGTGCTTATATTCAGGGTCAAACACTGTGCGCACTATGAGGAAATGTTCGGAATAGTTTGCAGGTACTTAGTTAGTATGGTAGATACTTGTAGGCCACGCACTCTATCGACACGGGATATAAATATCAAAGTGCCTTCTGAGCTTCACTGAAAGGATGACGTTACAGAGAAGAGACCTTGTCGATATAATAACTTATTACAAGAAAAGTTTTTATCACTATTTTACTGACGTTTATATTGAGCCTTCATAGACATGTTTCCGTCTACGATAAGGTACCCTGGTCTTACCCATCTGGCTTGATTTTAAAGATCTGGTACCACATAACAGATAAACTATGCCTACTGGCAGGTTTCAAAAGTGTCTGGATTCCGCAACCGGCCCGGCATCCGGATACTTTTGAAAACTGCCTCTACTTGAATTGTGTGAAAGGTCACCTAATTGATAGATAGTCCTGCTTGAATGTGAGTCACAATCATGGGGCAAATCAGGCTGAGTTTGGCAGAGTCAAATAATCCAGTAGATAAGGACAACACTCAAGGCTAACAGCGCGAAGCAGCAGGGAATGCGGGTTGGGAGGTCCATGGGATATGACAATGATGAGAAGGCATTGCGGCAGGAGTTTGGCCGTGATACGCAGCTGGATGAATTGAAGACGGCTGGCTGCCACACCGATTCAGGACGACCCAGGCAGCGCAAGCCGCAACGCGAACATAGGGCAAATCCGGGAGCACTTGTTGGTGAACCACTGTTCCAAGAACCAGGTGACACGGAATCGGAGGTTGAAGAAACCAATTGTGCTGATAGGGAGAATTGTTTTATCACCTGCTGATTGTCTATATGTACTGTACATGCTTATCCAAAAGTACTATCTGATCATCTATGCCGAGCCTGTTGCGTCGCAACCGTT
>Ga0307510_10012402_pt1 | contig 10106 bp, 16 predicted proteins | sample 12_EM_MG_FD_207224 | JGI IMG/M metagenome (GOLD analysis project Ga0307510, IMG submission 207224) | Populus trichocarpa ectomycorrhiza microbial communities from riparian zone in the Pacific Northwest, United States - 12_EM | ecosystem: Host-associated > Plants > Roots > Unclassified | place...
AAAAAAAAACCCCCCCCCCCCCCACGATGTCAACAAAAGCAGAGACCCGACGTCTAATATTGGCGGGACCGTTTTATTTTTCCTTTTTTCCTTTTCCCTCCTTCCTTTTTTTCTGGATCAACCATGCGCTGATGGGGGAGGTGCAGTACTCGTACTGGCACTATGTGGATTTTTTTATGCCCCCTCCGGACCCGCCCGCTCGTAGGAACCTGCCATTCTTGTACCGGTATTATTGTTTTTTGTTTTGTTAAGTCCTTGAATTTATTCGCAAATACAGGAAAACCCCAGCAGGTACCCTTAGAGTACGGCCTAGAAAACCCAAATAACAAAAGAAACTTAAAACATCTGCTATTCAAAACAAATAAGCAATAGCAATATTATCAGGGCTACTGATCACAATTCAAAAGTGAGGAAAATCAAGGAGAAGATATTGAATTACAACTAGTCTGCCCCTTGCTGCTGTTATAATTCCACACACACTAGATTGCGAGCTAACTAACTTCTTAAAGCTTTTTCCGGTACAACTTGCCTAGGATTGTTGGGGGGAATTCCTATTAGACGTGTAATCTACAAAGTCACTCGATCGGGGTTGTTTCTTCTAGTACTCTCCCCTTCTCCTGGGAACGTCAGTCAAACGTGGACTGCCGGTCTTTGTGAACCGGAAGGGAAAAAAAAGGAAAGGAAAGGAGATAAAAAAACAAAAACAAATTATCTTAGGTGCTGGGTACCTGGCAAATTATGATAATACCGCACAATCCTGGCCCTCAGACATATTCGAGTACTGGGTAAAGCCTATTTACTCGTACCAGGTTCGGATAGTGGAGGTACCGCGGAGCTCTCACTAAGGGCCTCTTTGAGCGGACCAAGATTGTGAAAATTATAAGTTTAGCAGCTGCGGGTTTCTTTGGATGGAAGGATAAGCTGGTGCTGCATTTAGTCTAAAAGTTTCGAATTGTGGCGGCCAAAAAGCCCACCAATCCCGGACACAGAGGTTTTTTACTCAAACCCACCATATCGACTCCCAAACCCAGAGTCCTGGGTGCTCCGGTGCTCCCAGATAGCTTGTGGCAGGCCCTCAGTTCATACATTATGGACGTTAAACACCGACGCGCGTTCTTGGGTGGAACAACCGTAAGGAAAAAAGCTCACCTGGTCACTAATAATTCTGTGTTCGCTCTTGACACACTCCTCATGATCAACATTCTAAAAGCTCTCCTTGTCCCGGGAATGAAAACGGTCCAACCACAGTCCAACCACCGTTGCTTCTTATATTATCCGACGAGTGCTTTCTGTGCGCCCTTAAGTCCCTCTGAAGCGGTTTTGTCCGATTGTTGCTGTAGTGGTGTAGGTCGCCGCAGCCCAACCTCCAATAATGGTATTGCAAGATTTTATGTATGATATCATCTCTGCTTTGCGAGTAGGGTTTTTCGGAGTGGTTGTTGAGCATGAGCACCGTTTCGTCTAGGAACGCACTAGTGCTCAGCGTTGGCATTCCGACCAAACAGGTCAACCCTTGTTGGAGCGGGGAGTTTTTGAACCTTGGTCTCCTTAGGGGATCTGGCGGGTTTTTTTCCTTTCTTTTTCTTTCTGTAGCTAAGATTTGCCGGCTGATAGTGAGTCGGGCTAGACTAGGTTGTGAGATGACAGCAGTGGCCGGCGGGATTCCTTATAAATACGGAGTCAGCTGCGATACTTGTAACTGCACTCCAAGTATATCCAAGTGTTGGCCAATCGCATGAAGCGGATATGGGGATGCGCATGGTGAGCAGGATGGCCCAATGGAAATCCCTGCTGCTAGTGAGCAGGCTGTTTACTCAAATAAGGTACGAGACTATTGGAAGGCCGGAAGCAACCTTCCATTCTTATTGCAGATATGCGGCCCAGCTGGCCGAATACCGAGTGAGCTCCATCGTCTGTTAAAACCTAATTGCCCTTATATTAAGGCCCTAGAACTGTTATTACCAGAGTCGTCCAGTCGGGTTAGTTAGCTGCGCCAGTACTTGGGTTAGGATATATCTCGAGGAGAGGTGTGTGGTTGGATGAGTTATTTCTATACGCGTAGTTTTAGCAACGCACCAGAGGATCCGAGATAGTCTGAACCAAATACCGGTTCTTGGAAGAAGAAGAATGAACCAGTTGAAATCCCTAATATCTAATATGCGCTTACTATTTCTGTCCTTCTTAGGCGTAAGTAGATGTATCAGGTGGGGTTGTTTATGCGGACCTCAATCGCCATACGTATGTATCAACACCAGGTGCACTGTTTCCCTTGGCCGGACAATTTCGTGCCTTCACCCCTTCCCATCCCCCTCCTCTCCAGTAGCTTGCTCACCAAAGACAAAAAATCTCGATTATAACACCTCGCGAAGATTCTAACCCGGTATCACCCATCCCTGGGCCATCACCGAGAAAATTGAGGTGTTGGAAAGGGGGCCGGGACAGAGATAGTGAGGAGGGCACGAACCCGTATGGGCCAGGGCAGGTTCTTTGCCTCCAGGAGGGCCTACCAGCATGGCGAGGGTTAAGGGCACTGAGACTTCCACAAAGATATCTTCACCCCAGAACGGCGTTATAGCTAAAGGATGATTGGCGGATTCCCCACTAGGTTATTCTATGGTTGCCAATGCAGGCCCCCGTGTGAAACGGAGATATTTACGATAGTCTCTAAGGTATCAAGTTTGTTGCATGGTCATCTGCTTACGAGCACACGATGCCACCCTAAGTCTCTGCGGGGCTTTCATCTAGCCAAAAAGCCGATTAGAACAGCTAGCCATCCGGTGTCAGCTGTTTTAAAGCCTCAGCACTTCTGAGGGTACAGTAGGCCCGGTCAGGATTCTTTTTTATTCGAACGGAGGAAGGTCAAAAAGTTCCTCCGAGATGTTAGCGCTCTAATGCGAACGAAGCAGATTAAACCCCTAACCCTACTCAAAATACCGGTATTTCTCACCTAGCGAACGATCCTAGCATCCCTAGACAAAACCCCGGGATCGCGCTCGAGCATTGTGAAAATGACAAAGTCTGAATACCGGTAGGGGGCGCTTTTTCGATCTTAGAAACCCTCATACCGCACACTCACAATTACAATGGGTGCTGAGTTATCCCCAGGCACCATCAATATCGTTCCTCTATCGGTAGAGATGCAGCGTACAATTTGGTGTCGACGAGCATATCTCAGACTATCAGGTCTCAGAGGGTCCACCATCCCATGTCCTGGGTCAGAACGCGTGCAGTCGCGAAATAGGTATGGTACTCGTTCCCGGCATGAAGAACCTGAACATTTGGATCCGAATTTAGTATGGGCGCTCAGATACGCACAGACAATTTGCCATACAAAATTTTGATCCCTGTGTTCAGGTTCTACATGCCGGGAACATGTAGACACCTACGAACCCCTTAAAAGGCCGCGGGTATGCATGAGATCCAGTCCAACTGGATGTTTCCGTGCCAAAGCCGTTTTTGAACATAGCACTCGTACCAACACATGGTGATTTCCCCTGCACCGCCTTCCCGGCATACCGAAGGAGCGTGGCTAGCAAGGAAGTTGTCGTGTTGTTGAAAGGAAAAAGAAAAGAAAAAATGAGGGGAGATGTTATCGGGAGACTGTGTTCCTGATAGGGCTTTGCGCTGCAACATAACTTAAAGAGGATCCTCGCGAGAAAAAGAGTTCCATGTTGCGCCCCATTATCACACCATCTCACTTTCTCGCTCTGGGCTTCCCCTCTTGTCTTCTGAGCCCGCCGGCCACTCCGCATACTGAGGTGGTCTCGAGTAACTTGAAGTTACCGGATCAAATCCAACGATCAACCTTGGTTTCGAGAAGATCCCGGAGAACGTCCATCCTCGAAGAAGGCCGTTTAGTTTAATCAACAGCCCTAATCCGCCTCCAGTTATTTTTGTATCAGATGAGAGCTTGAGCATGAAACAACCCCCTGCGTCCGAACCTCCCGCTATGTGCCGCCAGGGTGAGTACATTTGGCACCTCATGGCTTGTACTCGTACAAGTACAACTGCTCATAATTAAAATTAAACCCTAGCTCAGAGGTGTCCGAATGTGTGATAGGTCGCCAACGACAACTTCCTCACTTCACACTGCTGAGGATCCCAACAACGGCAATGTATCTAGCTGCAGGCAAGGTCTGAGTCTTTTCATTGAAAGAAAAAATTATGGGAAATTATTGGCCGATGGGGAAAAGGGCTCATCGGAAATATCTTCAGATGTAAAATTTGGCGATAACCCGGAATATATCCATCAGAGTTACATCCATCTCGCTCCTCGGTTCTTTCACGACATGATATCACTGCGTATCACAAAAGAGCCTTTTCCTCGAGCTCGTACTGGGGTACTCGTGAGTTTGAGAATCCAGCCTGTGTTCTGCTTGCTCCTTATAGTCTTCTTCCTTCCTCTTTACAAAAAGTGTCCCTTAGCTCCCACACTCCACTGGCAGACCCGGCTGACATGTGTCGTAGTCTTTTATGATATGAACGGAGCCTCAGGCAGGCTTCGCAACAAATAATTTTGGCATATCATAACAAAAAGCTCAAACAACGGATTCAATCTAATGTTTTATCCTAGCTATGCCCTATCCGGCGTCCGCTAGCAAAACAAAGGATCGGAACGGCCGATGCGCCAGCCTTCGCCTCGATCTGAGCTCCACCGTTAATCCGGCCTTTCGCCCCCGTTGTATGTGCTACCAGTGTCCCGGAGTGGCTCAGAAGTGAGCTATCTCTTTTTCAATCACACCTACATACATATCATACTCGTACATACATGCATACTTTACATACATGTCAATCAGCACCCTCAGTCCAATTCAAACTGTTTAGCAACCATATTCCCTGAATTTACAGCGTTCATCTCGTCCTATTGGCTGACTGATATGCCGTTGTCAGATTCCCCTCTACTGAAAAGGGAGCGCTGAGACCTTAGGGACATTCGTGTCGATTTTGTGGTTCTGACAATGTGATTTCAAGTTGGTTCCGATGCTTTATGCTCTAGAAAATGTGAGCATTGGGAGGTGGATCAAATTGTGGGTCTGGGCGGGTAAACAGCGACTACTGGGATTGCTACCACCACCAGATCCATCCACTCCTCTCCTTTGCCTTTTTGCAATCCCCTACAGTATGCTCTGCTCCTTTCTCCCCACCCTCCTCCTCCATGGAGTAGGTGTTCGTGCCACTCTGGCCGAATCATCAGTTTCACGTATTGCCGGGTAATTCCTTCGCAACTTTAGTAAAAATATATACATCGGTATTTTCGTCTTATAACAAAGCCCGCTATGGAGGAAAGGGAGAGCAACGACTGGCCTTCGCATTATGCAGACCCAATACCAAGGAGGTACTCCACATCCATCACAAAAAAAGTATAGATAGAAAAAGCACAGTTCGGGCCGACCCAGGAGCCCGAGTACAAAAAGTTTACATTGTGCTAGTCCTTTCGCATTCCCACACCGGGGCATCAGCGGTATCTTTCATGGCTATCCGCACACACATTCGCGAAATACAGCCGAGAAGAGGTCTTCTTGCTGAGCGAGGGAGAGAATTGGGTTTGAATGGATGCTAGTCAAAACGCGGATCGACTGGACACATGGACAATCCGTTGGCGATCTGTTTCGCAGAGAGAGAAAAAAAAGGAGGGAAAAAAAAGGAGGGAAAAAATCCACCCACCCCTTATTCCACTCAGCACGAGAAGTGTTTCCAGAAATACCAGTACTGCTTTTTGGGCGGGAATACGTTGCAAACGGCCATTCAACCATCAAACTGAATGCACGATTGAAAAGCGCATCGTATATCTGCCAAATCTTCCTCCACCTCCCCCTCCCCTTCATTCCCCACCTTACTTTTGGGAGGCAGCTCCGGGATCCGACCGAGACCGGTTGTCATCACGACGACGACACCGCCCATTCAGCCCAGGATGCTATTAAATTTCTGCCCTTCCAATCCCCGTTCTTTGGGAAAAGGGAATGTGTTGCAGGAAGACGATTAATCCGACACGCACGCTCACGCCCAAAAGGGAGGGATAAACACCACCACCACCACCACCACCACCACTAAAAAAAAAGGTGCTTCTGGTTGCCGGCAAGCATACGCCGCTGTATCTACAATTATTTTTTCCAGCGCACCAGGCAGCTGAATGAGGTACGGTGGCAGGCCTTTAATCAGATCTCGATGACTCGCATCCGAGTGTCTGTTATTGTCTCGGTGCGCCGGGTGTCAGCATTGCGATTGGCAAAAATGTCTTTCTTTTCTTTCATTCTTTTGGGTAGAGGTGGAAGCGGACATATCACACATGATTTTTGCGAAACTAGGCTACCTCCCGCTTCTCACTTGTTTTTCCTTTTCTCATCGTTACTCCCTGCTTGGATGCCGGTATCTTTGTGTCGATATTGTTTACTCTCTTGCTGGGCTGCTCACAGATAGGTTTGTGCCCATTATCGCCATCGCACCATAAAAAAAAGTATTCAATGGAAAGGAGCATAGGAGCGACAGTACCCCAAGACTGTAGGGTATTTTATATTTATGAATGGGGTACGGCACGGCAGTATACCTAAACTCCATCAGAACAACTCTATCTTTGCGCCCCATCCTGCCGACTGGCCACTCCGCAGTGTCACAAGAGAAGAGAGAAATGCACCACCGCCCTCCTCACCCTACCTCCTGAATCGGGTTCGGCCGGGGATATCAATGTCCAACCGCGGCATATTTAAGAAATAGCCCGCCTTGCCTCCCTAGCCAGATAACTTATCACTAGCGAATACAAGTCGAGATATGCATGAGTGACAGTCCATGATGGGAACATTCTGCGGACGACCTATCTTCCCGAGGCCCCTACTGTTCTGCCAATCAGCGTATTTGCACTGCCGATGAACTAGCGGGTAGGCGTGAGGGTATTCCGCATAGGCATATGCAGAGAGATGGGTGCACCTCTTTTTATCCTCCCTTCGTGCGGCATCCTTCAGTCTGCTCAGCAGCGGAGCGGTAGCTAGCAACGGACAAGCGGGAGGGCGAGTCAAAGCTAACTCAACCCAGGTTCTGTGTCTAGTGGAAACGGGAGTGCGTCAAGTGGGTGGACGTGGTATGCTGCGATATGATAAGATTGGAGAAAGGGAGGCAGAAGTAGGGTAGAGGTAAGGGAGGTTAGGATGCAGTGGCGGCGGCGGAGTGTACGAGCCATGCGTTGCCATGTAGGCGCGATAGGTTTATACAATGAGACATGATGGTGCGTGCGAGTAAAGTAAAACGCTTTGCCGGTGATCTAATTAGTCTGGGGCGAGAGTGCATGAGGGGTCACTCGCTTGCTTGCTGCCTTGCTTGCTGTCGTTCTGTCGCAGGAGGGAGGGAGGGCAATCCACCACTGATACCAGTGAGTGCGAGGAGAAAGGGAGCGAAGGGAAAGAACGCTACTGTGCTCCAGTTCACCCACTCATATAGAAAATCTACTGGCCTAGATTCATAATCATCCCCCCCCCTCTCTCCCGCGCCTGCGAAGAACAGCCCATCCTACTCCCATTTATCCACTTAGTTATATTGGCACAGCCTATCAAACATAACCCACATCCCAAACACTACACATGTCCTCCTCCTCCAGTCTAGTTCAATCCCTTGGTTGGCTGGGCCAGAATAATTCGTTTGCTTGGACCGTTGAAGTCTAAGACTTTTCTTTTCTTTCTTTTTTCCTCCCCCGTTCTGTGCTACCTGCCTGGGTGCTCCTCCATTCACTTATCTCCCCCTGCCTCCCGTAGGAGGCTCGGCGGCTGGGCTTTTACGTTAGCCTTTTTTTTTTTCATCGTTGAAAAAAAAAAAAGTTCATGTTCCACTGCGGTACTTACATTTTTCTGTTCAATGGAAGGGGATTTCTTTGGTTGACCTCGCCTGTAGATCACACAAAATGTTCCATTACCGGCGGAGGATTTGTTTCATTTCTTGTATGGTCTTAGGATTTTGTTGCAGCCGCAGAGGATACGGGACAGCGTACTCGTACTCTCGGAGCATAAGCACAATGTGAGGGTCGTGGGGTGGGACAAGCGATTATCATCCATGACATCCGCATTTGGCGATAACTTAAATGTAGTTTCCCCGCCGGAGGGGGGGGCAATAGATTACCAGATTTTGTGCCCGTTCTAGTGAGACATTGTTTATTAATGTAACTCTCTGCCGGTTCTACGGAGGGGGTTTTTCAGGGGGGCTTGGTCTTGATAATTCGAGTGATGGGATGTGATCTGTTTCGGAAGCGGGAGGGACATTGCGGTGAGCGGGGTTACTTGGGGGTCGTTGGGATGCTGCCTTTGGAGGGCTTTCGGGAAGGGCGCTTTTGAGGTGTCGGGCATGGGCAGGACCGCTAACTTGGCTACTATCTACAGATCTTGGAGCTTGGTAAATCCCCCTTCCGCCGTTTCCCGTCGATCCGAACCCGACGGCGGGCGGGCTAACTTGGCGCCCCGATCCCGGCGCTCGTGCAGCAACCGGGATATCGCAAAGCATCTTGATATAATGGCAATGACGTAACACTTTGCTCGACTGCACTCCTCTTCACTCCCCTCTTCCCTCCTCCCGCGAGCTAAACCTGGGAGAAAGATTAAAATGCGGGATAAATAATTAACGCGCATTTCGAAAATAGGTTTCCTCGCTTACACCCTCGAGTCTTTGGTGTTTCGCCAGAGTATTTATCTCTAGGATGACCTCCGCACCCTTCTAACCAGGGCCGGCCGGCCGCCTTCCCAACAGTTACTACAATTACTCCTCTTGCGGAACCGGATTGTGAGCTTATCGTGCCCTTAGGCGAGAGCAGTCCGTCGGTCTTCTCACCGGTCCGGCTGGTTGCGCCGTCGGCTTTGATGAATTGGTTGTCTCCTCCTTGAATCCTTAGAGAGTAGGAGAGTGAAACGGGGGAATACGACTGAATTGCTTCCTGATAGATCACTCCCTCAAAGAATCAAATCCCTCTGCCGTGAAGGAGAACAAACAAATCTTTGTATTGGTGGGCGTCTTCTCACTGATCTTATCTGCCGCCCGATATACCGGGGTATCGTCACCTAGAATTTGCGAGGAGCAATTGAGGATGAAGCGGTTTGAGAAGAGTACTGTGCTCTGGAAGGTCCTGCAAGCGTTCTTTTGGTGTGAGCCATGGCTTGGTTTGGAATTCATCGTGGGTTGGCCGATTTACATATCTTATCTTACTCATGATGTTTCCTTTAGAGGGAGGCGCGCGGGGCGGAGAGGGTAGTTAGAGCCATTGGTGTGAAGAGGTTTAGGTATGCCTAGAGTTGGGTTTATCACTAGTGTTAGTATTGGTGGAGGTCATTAGAGTGTCGCAATCCCTTGGATGAACTGGTTGAGAGAGAAGATGTCCCAACTCAGCAGGGTCGGCCAAAGATGTGTTCTTTGTGGAGTTAATCTACTCAAGTATGGTAGTTAGGCTAGTGCAATGTTTAAATGTGATTGCCTTGGATAATTTTTGGCACGTGCATATCATAATGATAGTCTGGAAAAAAGAAAAATCAGATTCCTAGATGTTGTTGCCCGGCTCCCGGAGCAATTACAGGGGATGGCAACTGGGCCCGGATTACCCTGGGGTTTTCAGGGGAGGGGAGAGACTGCAATACCAGCACCCGGGATGCAAGTGAATGGTGTGTGGGACGGTTTGGAGTCCGGGATTATTTGTGGGGTTGGAGTCTGGCAGCTCTCTAAGCCGGATTTTGTGTATGGCCGTGGCGGTGAGCAAGAGGTGGAGGAAGATGAGGTTCCGGCTTGTTAGTCCTATAGATGGTAAATGCCTTCTCCTCGCCTCCGATTCCCAGAATAGATTTGGGGTCGATCCGGATTCAACAGAGGATCAGAAGTTGGTATGCTCTGATGGAGGTGAAATAATCGCTCAGCGGTAATGACAATTGGAGATGGGGAGGCATCCGTTCTCTATCCGAGGTTGCCTGCCAGAGGCTACTTAGATAAGAGGTAACTTCTACATGTACAATCCCATACATCTGCTCATGTCCTAGTGTGCTCACATGCATCTATGTTTCTGGCCGCGGCCCGCGCGCGGGGGGGGGGGGGGGGGGCGGGGGGGGGGGGGGGGGGGGGGGGGGGGGGGGGGGGGGGGGGGGGGGGGGGGT
>Ga0307510_10012403_pt1 | contig 10105 bp, 7 predicted proteins | sample 12_EM_MG_FD_207224 | JGI IMG/M metagenome (GOLD analysis project Ga0307510, IMG submission 207224) | Populus trichocarpa ectomycorrhiza microbial communities from riparian zone in the Pacific Northwest, United States - 12_EM | ecosystem: Host-associated > Plants > Roots > Unclassified | place...
CACTAACTCCATAATCACCTGGAAGATCCACTTTATAAGCATTATCAATGATCTGAAAATGACCATCTTTTTTTTCCATCAACTTAGATCTCCTTTGCTTAGGAAACCTTTTTTTTTTCATATGCACCTAAACTCAATTTCCTAGTTCAAATCTCACCAATTCTCTTCTTTTATTGGCTTTATATACATATTGCTCAATTTTTTTTTATATGTGTTGTTATAGCATACAAATCTTTCACCACATGGGCTTTTCTATTATCATTAACACGAAATCTTCCATCAACAGGTAAAGGAATCAAATTTAATGGTGTCAAATGATTAAAACCATAAACAATCTCAAATTGTGAAAAACTAGTAGTAGAATGCATACTACAATTATATGCAAATTCAACAAATGACAGACACTCTTCCTAATTTTTTAAATTCTTTTGGATAATAGATCTTAACATTTGAATTAAAGTCTTATTCACTACTTCAGTTTGCCCATTAATCTGTGGATGACAAGTAGTAGAAAACAACAAATTAGTACCCATTTGTCCCTATAATACCTTCCAAAAGTAACTTAAAATTTTGATATCTCGATCACTGCTTCTAGGAACACCATGTAGTTGAACAATTTTCTTAAAGAAAAGATCTGCTATATTTGTTACATCATTAGTTTTATTACAAGATATAACATGAGTTATCTTATAAAACCTATTAACAACTACAAAAATCAAATCCCTACATTTCTTTGACCTAGGCAACCCTGAAACAAAATCCATAGAAATATCAACCCAAGATTCTTTAAGTACAGGTAAAGGTGTATATAAACCATGAGACACAATCCTAAACTTAGCTTGCTTACATGTAATGCATTTATCACATATTCTTTGCACATCTCTTTTCATATTAGGCCAATAAAAATATTCATGCAATACATCTAAAGTTTTAGCAATCTCAAAGTGCCTTATTAATCCCCTCTTCATGAGCTTCCCTTACAAGCAATTCACGCATCAAACAATTAGGAACACATAATTTATTTTCCTTAAACAAAAATCCATCATGCCTAAAAAACTTCTTTTTGGTTGAAACTTCACAGGCTTCATATGTGGTGCAAAAATCAACATCATCATGATATAATTCTTTTATATACTCAAATCCCAATAATTTAGTATTTAGCGTTTTAAGAACATATCTTCAAGATAAAGCATCAACAACCACATTATATTTACCTTGCTTGTACTTAATTACATATGAAAATGTGGTGAACTTTGATAATTGTAACGACCCGGCTTTTTCAAGGTCAAAATTGATGAAATTTTTTTTTTATCATCCGATTTCTGGATGTTTTCACCACATCATTCTTCAGATTTATCATTGAATTTTGTTCATTATCAAGGCACAATCTACGTAGGATGATGTAAATCAACATTCCCATAAAACGGATTCTCAATACATATGCCCATAATATTATATTTTCATACTCATAAGTTTACATTACATCGTATTAACATACTCATAAATCCACATTCTTGTTCTAGTCTCATTAACATTACAAGATCATACAAGAGTGTCGAACAACAAGTTACACAACTAGTACTTTCGTTATCCTGATCTCATGTAATTTCACAACACGACATCCTCATTTGATGAATACCTCACACACACACGCGCGCACACACACAAGCGCGCGCATCATATCAACTTGTTCGCACATTCACATCCGTGTTCTGTTTCAATTTTCATTACTAGTCTTTACAAAAGGGGTCGAACGACTAATTTAGTGATTAACATGTCTATTCATATAAAACTCATATCACTCATAACATGTGAATATATAGTTCTTTTCAAGATGTGTGAGCTGCGAAATGAATTTCCCTACACACCATGTTGGTATGATGTCCCTGTTACAACATAAGATAATTCCCTACACACCATGTTGGTATGATGTCCCTGTTACAACATAAGATAATTTCAAGCATTATAGGAAATTTAAAGAAACATAATAAAACAATATTAGCATAACATTTCATTCATAGACCAAAAGAGCGTAATTATATCATTTCTCCTTACTTATGTAAATACCACCGTTAATAATTCATCATTTACCGAGGCTAATTACAATACTCAAACTTGATCATTCATCTCGAATACTGTTAGCTGAACTAACATTATTCTTTGTTTAAAGCATAACAATCATAGCTCTTTTATATACTTAATATATACAAAACATAGTATACATGAACGCATTAATTCTTGAAATTAACTCCTAACTCTCAAATCTGGCTATCCTCTTAGAATGTCATTAGTCGAAGCCAATCGTTTATTCATCTTGATCATCCACTTAGGATGCTATTAGCCGAAGCTAGTCATTTATTCATCTTGGTCATCCACTTAGAGTGCTATTAGTTGAAGCTAATCATTTACTCATCATGGTCATCCACTTAGGGTGCCATTATCCGAAGCTAATCATTTGTTCATCATTCGCTTAGGATGTCATTAGCCGAAGCTAATCATTTATTAATCCTGGGCACCCCCTTAGGATGTCATTAGCCGAAGCTAATCAATCATTTGTGACGGTCATCCATTCGGATGCCATTAGCCGAAGCTAATCATCAACCAATCAAACGTTCCAGAGACGGTTTATGAACTCACGACAACATGGTAATATCCTTTGAATTACTCATTCAAATGACTCGTAACAATTTGACATTCACTGCAATATAATAGCAAACCCTTCATGATACTCGTATAGGCGTTCCGTAATAGTTTAACATTCAGTAAACACAATAATAGATCATTTGTAATACACAAACAAAACATTCCATAACATTTAGCATTTAGTAACACAACAGTACACCCTTCATATTACTCATCCAACCATTCATGACAATTAATGTTCAATACAACAATAGATCCCTCGTAATACTCATACAACCATCCGTGATAATTAACATTCAGTACAATACAATGGTAGATCTTTTGTAATACTCATACTATCATTCGTGACAATTTCATTCGATATAATACAACGGTAGATCCTTTGTAATATTCATACAACCATTCGTCACAATTACATTCAATAAAATACAACAGTAGATCCTCCGTAATATTCATACAACTATTCGTCACAATTACATTCAATAAGACACAACAGTAGATCCTTCGTAATACTCATACAATCATTCATCATAATTACATTCAATAAAATACAACAATAGATCCTTCGTAATACTCATATTACCATTCATCAGCAGCCCAAGTTCATAATAGCCCAATTAACATCTCATAGTCGGTTTAATATTCATTGCAACACAATAATATATTCACCTCTAACAGGTCATTTCAAAACATTAACATTTTCGTCATTGTTTCAACATTCAACAAGAACCCGATCGACATTTCATAGTCGTTTAGACAATCATCAAGACTTCAATCAAACACTTCATCGTTGTTTCATCATTCAACAAGGATTTAATAAAATATCATCATAAGTAAATTATTTCAAAACATAAAAATCATACGAGAAAAAGGTGGAAATCACCTACCTGTTCCTCCTATAGGGTGTCCTTGCTCGATCGAAGGTCCGATCATGGTTGCTCCACCTAACATGTCAATGGTCACAAATCAGCACATTCGCATTCTGAAATCACATTCATCACCATACCTTTTTCAAGAATCCATATGTTCACATGCAAATGTTCCATATTTTACACAATCATACATGAAATTGTTGTAAGCATTTAAGTCATTTCTGACCGGGGAATCTATTATAGAAAATCAGCAGTGGAAACTGGTTCGCTGCTGGCTACACAATTCAGCAGCAAAACTGATTCGCTGTAGGCACTTCAATTTCGGCAACGAATGCTACTTCGTTGCAGCCAACACACTTTCAGCATCTCAATTTCGGTAGTGAATGTTAATCCGCTACAGACAGCTCAATTTCGATAGTGAATCACAAATTCACTACAGAACACACTTTCAGCAACGAATGCTAATTTGCAGCAGACAATTCAATTTCAGCAGCAAATCACATATTCGTAGCAGAATACGCACTTTCAGCAGCGAACGCTAATTCACTACAGACAACATAATTTTGGGCAGTGAATGTTGATTCGTTGTAGACACATAATTTCAGCAACGGACACATATTCGTTGTAAACAACGTAATTTTGGCAGGAGTTGATGATTCGCTGCAGACAACGTAATTCAGAAGCGAAAATTCCTTCGCTGCAAGCAACACCATTCGGCAGCGAAACCTAATTCGCTGCAGACAACACAATTCAGCAACGAAACTGGTTCACTGCAGGCAACTCAAATCGGCAGCAAAACTGATTCGCTGCAGCTACCACAATTCGGTAGCGAAAACTGATTCGTTGTAGACACCACAATTCAACATCGAAAATTGATTCGCTGCCAGCACCACAATTCAACAGCAAAAACTGGTTTGTTGTAGGCCACACAATTCGGCAGCGAAAGCAGATTCGCTATAGGCAACACAATTCAGTAGCGAATACTGATTCACCGCAGACACCAGAATTCAACACAATTCAGCAGCGAGACTGACTCACTGCTAACACAAAAATTGTTAACGAGAACTGAGTCGTTGCTGACTCAGAAATCATCAACGCAACCCCTGTCGCTACCAATTCACAAATCGACAGCAGTGACGGAATCATTTCTGATTCGACTTCTTCCCTTTAGCCAAGCGTAAAGCTTACACTAGGCTTTTCTCCTTTGTAACACTTCCTAGCCGAAACTTGTACACATAACGACAACAGTCGTACTCCAATTCGTATCACAAAAGCATGAACAGTGCACCATCAAATTTCAATATGCATATTTGATTTAGGTTTTTTTAACTACTAGCTCAAGTTACATAAATCCATTCATCACACAACAAAATCAATGCATTATCAAGGGGCAATTTCCATTTCAGTTGCAGCATGTTTCTTCAAGATTTATTATCAACATATTTTCATATAACTACATCAACCAAACATACTGAATCACACCATTAACACAAGTATAATTATGTTTCAGTTTCACATGATCTAACATCTCTAACAAGGTTGTCATCTATGCATTTTATTCCTTTAATCCCTATTATGTCTAGCCCTCACCAAGGCCAACCAACTTTCCAAGTTTGTGCATTCAAATTTGCAATATTTCTTTTGTTAAATATTCTAGAATTAGGTCTCTCATTCAGCCCTGTTTTTTTATCCCTCCTTTTAGCTTAGTTCTTTCCTTAACAATTAGAGTAAAATTCATAGGCCATGCGTCCATAGTTTTCTTCTTCCTTTTAGTTTCAAGGCCATAAGAACAGGTGGAGAAGTACATGGTTCATACCTCACAGATTTGGTATTTTTAGGATGGGATTGAAATAATTTATCCCATTCTGCTCCCAATTTGCTTCTTCCTCTTCCTCTCTTTTGGTTTCTCCTCCTCTTGTTAGTTTCCCACCGATTTTAGGCCTCTACTCCCTTCATGTTTGCAGCTGTCCAGCCTCTTGTCAAGCTCTCCCTTCTCTCTCTCACGCCTAAGGCATATGCAGCAGAGTTGTTGAGCTCTCTTTGGGAAGGAGGAAAGAACAAGAGCATGTAGCTCATTTTAGAAAGATGGAAGGGGGCTAAGAGCATGCAGCTCGTTTTGGGAAGAGTGGGGGGTCAACCTTTCTCTCTTTTTGTATTTATAGCCCCCAAAGTGTGCTGGGGTGTTTGGGACCAAGATTGTCTTTACCCCCATTTTAGGTTATCTTGGGTTGGTTTCTATTCCCATTCTCCCCTAGGATAGGCTGGTCCAATTCCAATTTTTGTTAGGTCTTACATTGTCGCTGTCGATTCACAAATCGGCAACCAATTGTGTCGCTGTCAATTCAGAAATCGGCAGTCAAAAACTTTACCGCTATCAATTCAGAAATCGGCAGCCAAACTATACCACTGTCGATTCAAAAATCAACAACCAAAAACTTTTCCGTTGTCAATTCAGAAATCGACAACAAAACTGCGTCGCTGCCAATTTAGAAATCGGCAGCCAACTATGCCGCTGCTGATTCAAAAATCGACAGCCCAAAACTTTTTCACTGCTGATTCAGAAATCGGCAACCAAAAACTCTTCTGCTGTCGATTCATAAATCGACATCAAAACTGCGTCGCTGCCGATTCAGAAATCGGTAGCCAAAAACTTTTTCGCTGTCGATTCAGAAATTGGCAGCAAAACTGCATCGCTGCCGATTTAGAAATCAGCAGCCAAAAATTGTGCCGCTGCTAATTCAAAAATCAACAGCGATGGTGGAGTCGTTTCGGCTTTAGTTCTCTCTTCTTCTTTTTTTTTCTTTTTTTGTGGGTGTTTACAATAATGATGGTGGAAATATGTTACAAAGGAATAATTATGATAGTGTAAAGTCAATATCAAGCTCAAAACCAAGAGTGGGTTACAATAATAAGAAATGTTATTGTTATCATAAAAAGGTTCGTATCCAATTTTATTATAGGAGGTTAAAGAGTGTTCTAAAAGATTTAAGGAAAAAAAAAGTCATGAGGAGTGAGGAGATATAGCTTTCACTGAGCTTGGTGAAGTTTGTGATGATGATTTCTTTATTATTCATAAAGATAAGGATTTATTGAGTGATTAATAAATTTTAGACTATGTTTGCTACTCTCATGTTTGTGCTAATAAGGATAGGTTTAGTATATACAAACTTTATGATGGAGAATCCACTAAATTAGTGGATAATCATGAAATGGAAGTTGCTAGAAATGGTAAAGTGAAGATGTTTGGTGATGTTAGACATGTATCAAACCTTGAGAATAATTTGATTTCACATGGAAGACTTGATTCAAGTAGTTGTAAACATTAAGCAGAAAGTGGAGTTATGAGAGTTAGTCATGGTGATATGGTAGTGATTAAAGGAAAACTTATACAAATTAGTTGTGGTGCTTCGGTAGTGATGATACAAAATCTTATGCATGATAATTTGTATAAGTTGATCAAAAATGCAGTTCAAGATGGAGCATGCAATGACATACGTAGTGAATGAAGTATACATAAAGCAATCTTTTACTACATACAAGAAGAGAGAGGTAGTTTTGCTTTGATGGATAGTGGTAAAAAAGATTTTATATGAAGAAATTTTCAAGATACAAGCAAGTGTAGGTAAAGAGTGGAGTTATATACTTCAGAAAAAAAAGTTCAAAGTGAAAAATGACTTGTCCTAATTTAAGCCAAAATAAAGATTTGTTGAGTTGTGATTTAAATTGATGAGTTGGTTTAGGTTAGATTGGTAATTACATGGTATGATATCATAAAAACAAATGAAATATGTTGATATATTTTGTTTAGGAAAATTAACTTTCTTTGTTAGAGTTGAACTTGAAGTATGTTTTCTATTGAAAAAATAATTATTTTATTAATGAAAGACAATATAGTGCCTAATTTATATGTACCTTAAATATTGATGGTGTGTGGTGGCAACCCAAAGAATTAGTGTAATATCCAAAACCTGTAGTAAAAAAAGAATTGCATGGTAATTTCTTGGGAGCAATTAGATTTTAGGTAGCGAGATATTTATGTAGTGTTTGATTAGTAGGTGTAATATTTAATTTTTGAAAGTGAAGTTTTATGAAATAGGTTTTGCAATACCTTATTATATTTTGTTTCCCTTTTATTTTATTTTATTACTTGGTTTGTTAGATTTTCTCATAACATATAATTCAAACTAATAATTCTCTAAATTCATGAATAAGATCTTAAACAGGTTTTCCAAGAAAGACAATATTTGTTTCTCAAGCTTGCTGAATGCTTAATATTTCTGATACACTCATATTATTCTACTTTTTAGTACCTTACTCTTAGTCTTTTATGCATGTTTAATGTTTTACAATAGTTTACTTGCCTTGTTTTGTGCTTAATGGTGTTATAGAGACACAAAGTGTAAAAATGAGTTAAATGAAACCTTTTAGCACAATTTTAAGCAAAGAACTAGAAAGAGCACGTTGGGACAAGTCAATAGAGTTAAGAAGTGCATTACATTAGGAATCTAACTTGAACAAGGAATCCTAGTATGATTAGAATTTGTTAGAGCAAATCTGATAAACTAGACATATATGTACTTTTTGGGTCATATTTGTAGCTATAGTTGTAATTTTGTTTCAATTCTAATTAGGCTGAAAAACGCACATCTCAAACTTTATTTCCTTGTGGTAGGCCCAATAACTCGTCTAGATGAGAAAGAATGACATCTTTGAAGTTAGGCTTAGAATTTTCTAGCAAACTAGCGTGAATCGAGCCCATCTTTTTTATAATGATATGTTAGCTCATTAATGATATGGAAAGGGTCCCACATGACTAAGATACCTCTCTAAAAGGTCAAACTCAATGCATGAATCATTAGACTTAGATTAGTATATGAAAACTTTAAACTAATCTGATTGTGAATTAGTTATTAATTAGAAAACTTATCCACCTTCTCAATCCCCTAAAATCAATCCTAACCTCTAAAAAAAAGGGGCAATCGTATCAAAGAATAAGAGAAGTGAAACAGGGACTTTATTGTTTTCTAAATTATTCTTTTAATCTTTTCTCTTTTTAAATTTACGACAAGCTTAGTTTTTAATTTTAAAAGATTAGAATTCTTAGATCTTAAATTATTATGATGATTTGTGCTTAAAATTATTCTATATCTAAATGTGATACATAAATTCTTATGTTTTTCTATGATTAAACTTGATGATTGATGACCGAAACTTTATATGATACACAACATATGTTTTTGGTTTTAAATATATTGCTATTGATTAGTTTATGTCAAATGTATGAATAATTTATTTTAAGTAGCAAAAGTATCTAGTTTTCAAAACCATGTTTGATTATTTGTTACTTGGAAAACATAAGTCTTGATTAAATTAAATCCTTATGCGTGTTTGATTATCATCGATCAATTGCACCTATATTGATCTTAATGCTATCAAATAATTAAATTTTGCATTCTTAATAAAGGTTATTATATGATTAAAGTTAATTGATGCACTGATTCTAGGTTAACTAAAAAGTAAGGATATGTAGAAAAACTTGTTGTTTTTTATGGTTGATTTATTTATTATCACAAATTAGATTAGAAGATATATTTAAATTCAATGATTGATGTTTAATTATCCTTGAGGAATACTTCTTGTAAAGAAAAACGTTTCTCTCTATTTTTAACATTCTTCTAATTTTCCTTTTATTTTTCTTAATTGATTTCTTTTATTTCCTTAGCTATCTAAGTTATTTTTAGTTAATTTAGATCATAAACAAACCCATTTTTAATTACTTATTGTTTAAATTACATATTTGTTAATTTTGTTAGATTAGTATATTTAGTGTTTTTTTACTTGGTTTGTTTTAATCTAAAATTAAATAGTTTGTCTTGATTGAGTAATTAAGTTATAATACTTGTATTTTTGTGAGACGATACCCTTACTTTTTATACTACAAATCATTAATTTTAAAGGTTTAAATTTGCACGACTTCAACACTTGTCAATTTTTTTGTGTCATTATCGAGTATACTAATCCTTTTTTACTTAAATCAAGCCTGATTTTTTGTTTATTTTAGCTTACAGGTGTAGGTTGTATTTTCATATGAGAATACCATGATTTAAAATAAAAAGACTAAGGCTTTCCATGATAGAATAATTTTGATGAAGGAATTTCGCAGTAGAAAATTCCTCTTTTTCGTTCACGTTTGAAACTCTTTTGCATTCTCATTGGATTGTATCCTTTATTATTACTAACAACTTTGATCATAGTGTAATTAAGATTCAAAGTTTTAGAAACAAACAAAGTGATCAAAGTGAATGTGCAACACTTGAAACCTATTTATAAAGGTTTAAAGGATGGTATTGTGGCGGCTTGGCCAAACCTTAGACATGGACATGTAGTCTAGCCAAAGACAATAAACAAAGACACTTATTAGGAGGTGACCTAGCACACAAAAAAGAAAAATAGATTTACTTCTCTTTTTTTTTTTGTGATTATGCATGTTTTACCTAGATTAGCCGAATCTATCCATGTTCATGTGTTTTTCCTTTGCATGTGTGATTTACATGACTTTGAGTATGAGTGCTTGTTTTTAATAATAAAAA
>Ga0307510_10012404_pt1 | contig 10105 bp, 8 predicted proteins | sample 12_EM_MG_FD_207224 | JGI IMG/M metagenome (GOLD analysis project Ga0307510, IMG submission 207224) | Populus trichocarpa ectomycorrhiza microbial communities from riparian zone in the Pacific Northwest, United States - 12_EM | ecosystem: Host-associated > Plants > Roots > Unclassified | place...
CCGCCAGAGTCAGGAAGGGTGTCATTGGAGTCCGCTCGCCGAGGGGAATGGAATGGTATAGGTCTCTAAGTGTCCGCATGCCTGTAGCACCCAGTAGGCGCCAATTAGAAAGTACTTGCCCGCGGAACTCTAGTACAAAGGTTTTGATAACATTGTAACCAGCGGTCGGACAGTGTCGGGACAGGGTGCGTTGGAATCCGCCGGTCGCGGGGAATCGAGTGGTATAGGTTTCGAAGCGTCCGCATCGCTATAGAGGTGAGAAGAATGTAAAAGGCAGATGCCTCAGGAGGCAGATGTCCGCCAGAGTCGGGAAGGGTCTTGTTGGAGTCCTCCCACCGAGGGGAATCGAATGGTATAGGCCTCGAAGTGTCCGCATAGCTATAGAGGTCAGCAGAATGAAAAAGGCAGTTACCTCAGCGGGCAGATGTCCACCAGAGTCAGGAACGGTCTCATTGGAGTCCGCTCGCCGAGGGGAGTTGAATGGTATAGGTTTCGAAGCGTCCGCATGGCTATAGAGGTCAGCAGGATGAAAAAGGCAGATACCTCAGTGGGCAGATGTCCGTCAGAGTCGGGAATGGCCTTATTGGAGTCGGCTCGCCGAGGGGAATCGAATGGTATAGGTCTCTAAGTGTCCGCATGTTTGTAGCACCCAGCAGCTGACAATTTGAAAGTACTTGCCCGGGGAACGCATGTACAAAGGTTTGGATAACATTTCAACCACCGGTCGGACAGTGTCGGGACAGAGTGCGTTGGAATCCGCCGGCCGAGCGCAATCGAATGGTATATGTTTCGAAGCGTCCGCATGGCTATAGAGGTCAGCAGAACGAAAAAGGCAGTTACCTCAGGGGGCAGATGTCCGCCAGGGTCGGGAATGGTCTTATTGAAGTCGGCTCGCCGAGGGGAATCTAACGGTATAGGTCTCCAAGTGTCCGCATGCCTGTAGCACCCAGCAGATGACAATTTGACAGTACTTGCCCGGGGAACTCATGTACAAAGGTTTGGATAACATTTCCACCACCAGTCGGACAGTGTCGGGACAGGGTGCGTTGGAATCCGCCGGTCGAGCGGAATCGAATGGTATAGGTCTTGAAGTGTCCGCATGGCTATAGAGGTCAGCAGGACGTAAAAGGTAGATATCTCAGAGGGCAGATGTCCGCCAGAGTCGGGAAGGGTCTCATTGGAGTCCGCTCGCTGCGTGGAATCGAACGGTATAGGTTTCGAAGCGTCCGCATGGCTATAGAGGTCAGCAGGAAGAAAAAGGCAGATACCTCACCGGGCACTGGCCGATATCCGCTAGAGTCTGGCAAGGCCTTATTGCAATCCACTAGAGTCTGGCCGGGTCCCATTGCAATCCGCCAGAGTCCGGAAGGGCCTCATTGGAATCCGCTACAGTCAGGAAGGGCCTCATTGGAATCCACTCGCTCAGGTGTAATAAATAGTGTCAACCTGGATGGATGAGCATGCCCCTCTCCGAAGGGTGATAATATTCAATAGGTCAACTCATTCGATCATGAAGCCTAATAAAAGGTGGGAAGAACTTAGAAACCTTTTGGGAGAGTGCTTAGCAGTGATCAAATAAGGGGTATGTTTTGGGTCGTTACCGGGACAATAGATGCTTAGTCATCCTATGTTTAGATCCTTTTTCGCCTGAACAGCATTTACCTGGTGATAAAGTAGCCTGTTGTAAGTAGAGGGTATCAGGGGCAGGGAGAGTTCCACAATGCAGAGCCCTATGGGTCACTTACCCTGGGTTTCTTCGCGAGATTAGGGAGTGAAATGGACCATTCAGGTGCACTGGGCGGACAGGATGCGGGTTGTATTGCACCCAACGGACTAGGATGCAACCATTGTGCTGGGGCCATCTGAGGGCGGGGTGGGCGGACCGGATGCTCAAGACGGATTTCTTGCGTCGGGACGCAATGCCTATCCGTCTGGAGCAAATGCTTTTTTCGCTGATGCACACCCCATTCAGCCCTGTAACTTTATGAATAATATCCCTCTGGGGATGAATCTTATACCGCCGGATAGCTAGCAGCGAGCCCAGGAACATTCAGGTATCGGATTCAGGATTGATTGTCTGGCTGTGGTGGAGTGTTGCAGCTGTGGCCCGGGAGTGTGGATCTTGTGTGTTGTGCAGTGATGAACAGAGTGTGTCGCGTCGCGTTCAGTTTGAGGCTAAGTGCCGAGAAACTACCAGGCAGTGTTATGGCTATCACTCGCATTCAGACTGGAGTGAGCTGGCATTTTCGCTCATTCCAAGATGATGTTCTGTAAATAAAACTCTGAGTGCGAGTCTTACTTGGGGTTTTTAGCACAAATTTAAGATTAAGGGTATGAAGGCTTTCTCACCAGGCGCCAGCACTAACTATATTTTCTTTGCCAAGAAATACTCCTTGCTCACATCTGGGCTAGAAGACAAAGAAGGCTGAAAGGAGAATCAGGGGTAGTGGTGAATCCTGATGTGCGATGGTGTTGAGGTTTTAGTCAGGATGCATGAGTGTCAGGGTTGCTTAGTTGTAGGTGTCCGGACCGAACCCAGTGTAGGCAAGGGTCTCTGGCCGCACCAAACGTAACCAGATGTGGCGCATTGGTACAGGACGCACAGGACGGACAGGACACAGAGTCCAAGTTAGGACGCAACACTACAGTTTCTAATGCAGACCACCTTTTTGCCGATGTTATAGCATTGCGTAGCTGGCATCATGCACAACAACCTCCCGCAATCAGATTTAGGAGCGGTGCAGTGGTTATGGAGGAATCTGCCATTGAGTTCTGGGATCGCCAAGGTATCGATAAAGACAGCTCGTACAAGAGGTAGCGATGTCCTGAGGTTTGTTGCCACAGAGACGTATTTTAGACCGCTGCGTAGCCGGCATCGGGCCCAACAACCTCCCGCAATCAGATTCAGGATTTGAGCAGTGGTTGTGGAGGAATCTGCCATCGGGTTCTGGGATCACCAGCACTCCACGCCATTCAGCCCTGTAACCCTCAAGAATAATATCCCACTTGGGATAAATCTTATACCACTGGATGGCTGGGATTGAGCCCAGGAAGCTTCAAGTGTCTGATTCAGGATTGAGTGTCTGGCAGTCGTGGAGTGTTACAGCTGTAGACCGAAAGTGTGGATGTTGAGTGTTGTAATGAAAAGAGTGTGACGCGTCACGTCAAGTTGAGGCTAAGTGCCGAGAAACCCTCAGGCACTAACGTCAATCACCAGGAAGTGTCACAGCATCTAGAAGTGTGACACATGGCAATCATGAAAGCCACAACTAAAAAATACAACATCTCAACCAATTCTTAACAAAATTGGATCAAACAAGGTGATATCTATTGAGAAAGGAGAGGAGAGTTAATTTATGCCTGAAAAATAAAAAAAAAAGATTCTCCAGTAAGGGATACCAGAAAAAAGAGAGAAAAATTACTTAAAACTGCAGAAAAGAAAATAGGACAAGTTAAGATACAGCAGCATGCAAGCCCATTTGCAAAGTCGATATAGGTAATATGGGACTGGCAGAGAAAATATAGAAAATTATAGTTGGCTGTAATTGAAGTCTAAAGTGTGCTGAAACCTCGGGAAAATAGGTTAACATAATAGTAAAACAATAAAAAGGAGAGAAAGGCACTAAGAGGTTAAGGAAGACAGCTTAACAGATAAGAAGTGAAATACAGGTATGTGTAATGGGGGCACTCTGTAGGAAGACGGATTCTAAGATTGCGATTGTACCGAAGACTCAAAGTAGAAGTAAGGATCAAAAATAAAGATAAAATAATTCAAAGTAGAATCAAGTGGGAAAACTTAATATGGTTAAGCCTGAAAGCTTCACTCAATAAGTTGTCTCGAGGATCGTTGGTTATCAGAATAGGGTGTCCCTCGCTTTAGTTAAGCAGAATAATGTAAAGCTAGAGGACACCCGTCAACCATTCTGACCTTTCGCGAGCACTCTGCTCAGCTCAGGGTTGCCCAACTCACTTGCCTAGAGCGAGCTAACACTCTGAGGCAGTTGGACCGCTCGGATATTGACTATCTCCACAAATAGGAAGTGCTACCGGTAATGTCTCTCCAACTACATCTGCCTGAGCAAAAACCCTTTCCTATCGGTAGGATGTCAGTGGCTGACCAACATCCCCACCGTAGAGATACTATCCATTGGGACTCAGTGGCCCCGCGGTGGTTTCGTCTATACAGGCTTCGAAGTTCATTGGTAAATCTACTGGGCTATACTAAGTCTCTAAACCTGACTGCATGCTCCCACGATAAGAAGTCTCCTGCTGCTTGACTGCATGGGCGCTACCCACAGTCAACCATGTGGGACTCTCTTAAATCGTGACAAGACTCACACCTCTAGAGTCCACTAATAACCCATCGTAATGCTACAGTTCACGGCGTATCCGGGGACTGGCATTGGGGTGGTTGTCCTGGAAGTCTTGCAGCTTCCCCGGTCAGCCCCAAGCCCTCTACTGTTAACCATACACTTACCCGGAGGTTAAAGTATGCCCGTAGGTGGTTCCCAGGTGTTATCCAGGTGGCGCCCCAGGAGGCTGTCACTCTCACACCCCTTATATATCCTGCGAACAGCTTCTGGTCGGTTGGACGGCCACAACTCATATGGTGTTGTGGGAGTGTTCCTATGCATTTCACTTTACTAAGAAGCACACAACTACACATCCGTACCGTGCTGTCCCGCTGTACCAACGCTCAGGCCGCAGGGGGTTGTTAGGAATATCCCCTGAAAGTTATAGGGTGTGCGAACCACTCCTGCTCCGTCAGTAGCCTGTTTCGTGCCCCACGAAGCAGCCCTATAAACATCTAAGAGCCCTACTATAGTGGGATAACTTCACCCTAAGTCTGCCGACGACGTTGTCAGTGAAGGTAGGGTAACTGGGGTACCTCAGTAGGGGACCTGGGTCCCCAAGGTAGGGTAATCATGTTTCCACGGTAGGGTAACTTCACCCTGTTATGCCTTTATTCCCTTCGGGAGTCTGTGCGACCACATATAAAGTTGCCCCGGAGACCCGTGCAATGTTTACTATGTTTCCTTAGCTTTACACGAACATGCTCTCCGAAGCTTACCCTGCCTGGGAGGGTAACTTTGGCCTACCTAGGTTACCCTGTTTAAATTTATGTTACCAAGTCACTTTGCAGACACCTGTACTAACTCATGTCTACCGTATTTTTTCGTGTTATACGGTTTTTTGCCAAGACCGGTTTTTGCCCAAGATTGGGCACACAACCCTTGCAGACGATCACTCAGCCGCATTAGTGTAGACTCTTGGAACCCACACCTTGGTTACTATGCTCGATGGGGGGATTTGAGGGCCCATTTCAGACTCCACGCACCGGCTTGGCAAAAAACCGTAAAACACGAGAAAATACTGTACTGCTATTATACTAAGTATACTGGTCTATCCTGACTCTGGTTACCTCTTGGTATACCATATAGGCTTGAGTCTAGTCCACTGTAGCTACCTATCTATAGAGTCGTTACAGTATGGCCCACGGTTAGTGCACCAAGAATATTACAATTGATCAGGATTTGCTATAATTTAGTCGTAGTGGAGCTGTTGTTATTATATTTTCAATATATAACAATATAAGAAATTCTATTACAGATTTCACAACTACAAGTTGTTTCAACATTCAAAATCACTTACTCATCACTTGGGAATATGTCTTAACTATATTGAAAAAAGAAACACTTCTATAGTTGCCCTTTTAGCAATATAGTTTAATAGTTAAACTATTTACTACAACTACTTAGTAATTTCTACTATAGTACATAGTAGTGGCTAGTGTTTTTATACAAGTATTAGTACAATAACAAAGATTATGTTACCAGGAATAGGCTTATAGTTAATAGGTTTTCTTAACAATATTTAATATAGAATTGTTAAAGTTAGTGGAACAATATATATATGTAAAATTAAGGAGGATAGGCAAAGTGGTATACAATGTGGAAATGTACATATCTGAGGTTAACTGAACTTGTGAGAGTTGATATTTTTACTACAATATAACAAGGAAAAGGCATAGTGTAACTAGGGGGGTTTCAGTACGGAGGCACTAGGTTTGCTTTTGTAATATGATTAATTTTGAATTACACTCTTGGTAAATCTCTTTCTTGTAATGTAGTACCAATAAAGTAAGTACAAATGAATATTTCTTTCACTGGAATTGTATGTAAGTATTATCTGACTATTCTTGTGTAATTTTCATGACAGACGTAATTGCCTAAGATAGAACCTGCAAGAAAACTTCTTATATCATAACCTATTAAATATATAAAAACACTAGCTTCACTACTGCGACGAAACAAGAAATCCTTATTAATCATAATACTCTGAGTACACTGACCTTGGGCCACACCTATAGTTTACTCCTTATCCCTGAAGCTGTCTCCTTTTACTTCTGTTAATGTTTAATATTTTTATCATTTTGCTATGAAATTGACCTCTTTCCCAGAGGTTTCAGCACAGTTTAGACTTCAATCAGGGCCAACTATAATTTTCTATATTTTCTCTGCCAGTAGCAGATTACCTATATCCAGTTTGTAAATGGTCTTGCATGCTCCTGTATCTTAGCTTGTCCTATCTTCTTTCTTGCACCTTTTAAGTAATTTTTCTCTCCCTTTCTGGTATCCCTTACTGGAGAATCTTCTTCTTTTATTTTTCAGGTATAAATTAACTCTCCTCTCCTTTGTCAATTGATATTACCTTGTTTGGTCCAATTTTGTTAAGAATTGGTTGAGTTGTTGTATTTTTTAGTTGTGGTTTTCATGGTTGCCATGTGTGACACTTCTAGGTGCTGTAACACTTCCCGGTGATTGACGTTATGCTAGACTTGAGAGTTTTATGGCTATCACTCGCTTTCAGACTGGAGTGAGCTGGCATTTTCGCTCATTTAATGATGATGTTCTGAAAATAGAACTCTATGTGCCAGTGTGATGTGCGGTCTTTAGCGCAAATTTAAGATTAAGGGTCTGATGGCTTTCTCACCAGGGGCCAGCACTAACCATATTTTCTTTGGCAAGAAATACTCCTTGTTCAGATTGGGGCTAGAAGATAAAGAAGGCTGAAAGGAGAATCAGGTGTAGTGCTGAATTCTGATGTGAGATAGTGATAAGGTTTAAGTGAGAATACAAGATGAGAGGCAGGGCTGGTTAGTTGCACGAATCTGGATGGAACCCAGTGTAGGCAAGAGTCTCTGGAGACACCAGACCCAACCAGATGTGGCACACAGGTACAGGCCTGATAGGATGCACAGGACTCAGAGTCCAGGCTAGGAGAGTCAGGACACAACACTACTATATCTGACCGAGGCTACCTTTTTGCTGATGTATTCAAAGTGTTTTCTCTCTGACTTGATTGCAGGTTTTGCCTTGCAGGTAGAAGAAGGGAATCAGAGTTTGGGCTAGATTGCAAATATAAGAGAGTTGAAATGGACAGACAGGGTATTCCAAAGTTACTACGCAGAAAGATACTATCAAGAGATGTAAATTCAGCGAGTTAAACTGGAGCGAGTTTACTACTAGGATTTAAGAATGCTGGAACACCTTTTGCAAGTATGCTTTTCATGAGATTAAGTAAAGGCTAATTGGGTGATGGTTTAGGAAACTATGGAAGCAGCCATTACTGAATTGAAATATATCAGGATTAAACTTGGAATAAATAACATGTAATTAGAACTGTGATAGAATGCAGAACTATCCTTGCATTACTAGTACAGTTGTTCTTACCTTCCTTCCTTCAATAAACCTCTTATATAAGAAATCTTTTAACATAGACTATAGTATCCTGGGAGAACATAAACGGTTCCTTCGTCTTAACTAGTTGTAACGGGAACACTCTGTAGGAAGAAAGATACTGAGATTGCAATGGTACCGAAGACTCAAAGTAGAAGTAAGAATCAAAAGAAAGATAAAAACAATTCAAGTAGAATCAAGCGGGAAAACTTAATATTGTTAAGCCTGAAAGCTTTATTCAATAAATTTTGTCAAGGATTGTTTGTTATCAGAATAGGGAGTGTCTCACTGTAGTTAAGTGTAACAATCCTATTGTCTGTGCATTATATTGCAACAGGTAACAACCTTGTTTACCCAAATGGTTGCAATCTCTTCAGATAGTACAGAATTGTCTTGTCATATACAGACCTTACTATCTTATCACATAATACAGGACGATCTTGTCGGGACATAGGACTATCCTAATAGTACTATATAATCGTCGCGCCTGTTTAGACTGTCTTAACAGTCATAGGCTCTGAGCGCTTATTGGTAAAGTATTCGTAGTATTCAATAGTTTAGAAGGTAAGGAGAATCGAATGGCAACTTCTGAGTATAGAAAAGTACTTGAATGGTTGCGTGAAAATTCTATCTCTTAGTGGGGGGTTTTTTTAATTTTTTTAATTTTTTTAATTTTTTTTATATCATGGATTACTGCTAAGGGACAAGAACTCGCATGCAGCGCTAGCTATGGCATAAAGAAAACCTTAATCCCAACCAACCCCCCGCTTCGTCTCTTCCTGGGAAAAATCAAGCACCCTGAATCCATAGGAAAAATCCCCCTTGCCAAGCACCTAAGATAATATACCCCAGACACATAAGTAAACAATTCATAGAGAGGTCCAGGAGAGAGACCAAAACACTTCTGGAGTCTCCCGTAAAACAAAAGAAGGGATTGATTAATGAAGGCGTGACAGGATCTGAGGAGCAGGATAGAGTGATCTTGGAGCACGGAGAAAACCACTGGATTTGTGGGTTGACATTGGTAACAATAGAAGTACAGTCGCACTGGTAATTGGATCTATCCAAGGCGTTGATGACCGACAGGGAGACTGTGCAATACCACGACTGGGGATAACTGAGGAGAGGTCCGATGATTGGAGAGGATTAGGAGGCAGTATGGTGCCAGCTCCGGTACCAGTAATGGTGCAAGCAGAGATACCCGCGATGCAGAGGAAGGAAGGATCGTCAACGGGCTAGTCACAACTGACAAACAGGCCATAGTAAGAGTTTTTGGGACGACAATAAAACCGAGGTAGGACAGAGATGTTACTAACCGAGGCTTGCGCTATCAGAGCTACAAGCTCAGCAAGCTGAGACCTACTTCGACCAAGAGTTTGACACCGTAACAGCGATGGTGAAAGAACAGGCAAGCTTTCCGACAGTGCAAAATGCCAAGCGAGGGGCAAAGCAAGTGCGGAGTAAAGGGGAGAACTGAACTTCATGAGTGGGTGTCAACGACGAACTGGAACAAGAACCTCAAGGAGGGGAGGCCGACGGGCCTCAGAAGAGGAGGGCAGGTGACTAAACGTCAACGCCTAGTCAGTAGCCACCGTGGGAGAGGAGAAGTGGATGGAGAAAGGTGACAATGATTTCTCGTAGTGTTGAGATTTCAATCACAGGAGGTAGAGAGAAGATGGTACGAGTGTATCTCTTGGTCAGTTTTCTTCTTCTTTTTTTTTCTTTTTTTCTTTTTTTTTTTCTTTTTCTTTTCTTTTTCTTTCTTTTTTTCTTTCTTTTTTCTGTTTTGCTTTTTTCTTTTCTTTTTGATTTCTCTTGTTATATTTGTTTAAGGTACAACAGTCACGTCAGGGCTAGCTATGTAGACAAAAAACCTCCAACTACAGTCCATCCCGCTTCTCCTGACTAAAACCCTCTGACTGTGCCCAACCCGTCAACCAATTTGAGTAGAGGTGAAAACCATGCTTTGGTACTATCGGTAGAAACTATGGAGAAACCACAGGCCTGAATCCAACGAACGAATAAACCTCCACAGACGTGCAACTCAAAGAAAGAAACCCCTGACAGTGAACTAACAAACTCACAAAACAAGAAAAACCTCAAGCCGATCTAGAAAGGAAATACACTTAAGCCCAAACCTGTAGACAACCTACCTGTAGCCCAACAATGAACCCCATTCCTTTGCAAAGAGGGAGGGACCCTGGAGCCACATTAGCAAAAAGTTTATTCCTCTTCCTGTGCGTCAGACGCACAGGACGCACAGGACGCACAGGAGGCACAGAAGGTAAACTCCAATTCTGGATGTGACGTCGATCCGACGCCTCGTTCAAAAGACTTGCTCAAGGTCCCGTTGGGTCCTGACAACG
>Ga0307510_10012405_pt1 | contig 10105 bp, 8 predicted proteins | sample 12_EM_MG_FD_207224 | JGI IMG/M metagenome (GOLD analysis project Ga0307510, IMG submission 207224) | Populus trichocarpa ectomycorrhiza microbial communities from riparian zone in the Pacific Northwest, United States - 12_EM | ecosystem: Host-associated > Plants > Roots > Unclassified | place...
TAGATACGCCACAGTGAATGTGTCGTGTCCTCGCGCGGCACGCTCGATTTCGGCGAGTCAATGAACTCGACGTGATCGCCGTCCCAGTGCGCGGTGCCGTCGGGCGTAGCAATCATCCAGCGCATGTTGGGGAAGCGCTTTTCGAAGAAGGGAAGTGTGGTACGCAGAATTTCGTGCGCGGGCTCGAACCAGGCAACGTAGCGTTTGTCGCCGTCCCCGGTGTCGGTTTCCTGGAAGCGGACAAATGCATGCATCTTGTGGACGTCGCGATGAATCGCCTTTTCCCAGGTGCGGGCAATCTGTACATCCGGATCGGCGTCGTTGTCCAACAGATTGCGGTTTTGGTTCAGCACCCGCCAGGTGAGGCGGTACATGAATTCCCAGCGGTTGGGGTCGCGGTAACAGGCGAGGTCTTCGAGAAGCCGGAGCAGGCGCCGCGAAATTGCCGGCGGGTGCGGGCCAGCCTGGGGATCTGCGGCGCTCGCGGCCGGCGCATCAGCCAAACTGCGCTCCCGCCAATCCGACCACACAACATCCTCAGGCGGCACAGCACCCGCCAACAAAGGCCGGGCCGCGGCCCGCCACCCGTCAAAATCCCGTACTTCCTGCCGATACATGACGCGCGTCAGAACAGTGACTGCTGCGGGCTGGGCGCCGGCGTGGCGGCGGAACGAATGATTCCCGCGCTCAGGAATAATCCCTCAATATAGTTACGCCTGCCTGGCGCGGACGTGCGTTTCGGCACTCCACTGCTGGCGCGCGACGCGTCGTACTTCGCGGCGTCGGCCAGGACGGCTAATTTGGCCTCGAGGTCCATACTGTATATTTATACAGATAACTTGCGCATGCAAGCTCGGCGTATTTAAAAGAGTGCTATGACCGAATTAATCAATGCGATAACGGAGGCCCACGCGGCCATCCGTCCCCAGGTTCCCGTTTCTCCACTGCAGCTCAGCGGTCCGTTGTCCCGCACTCTGGGCTGTACCGTGTTGCTCAAGAACGAGCATTTGATGCCCACCGGGTCGTTCAAAATTCGAGGGGCCACCAACAAGATGCGCCTGCTTGGCGATGAGGCTCGTCGTAAGGGCGTGAACACGGCTTCGTCGGGTAACCACGGGCAAGCGGCTGCGCTCGCCGGTTCGAAAACAGGCGCCAAGGTCACCGTGTACGTGGCCGCATCCGCCGCGAAGCCGAAAGTCGATGCGATCCGGGCGCTGGGCGCCGAGTTGATACTCGTCGATGGTCCGCCGATCGAGGCTGAGCTGCGCGCGCGTCGCCAGGCCGAAGAGCAGGGCAAAGTTTACATCTCGCCCTACAACGACCTCGATGTCGTAGCGGGGCAGGGAACGCTGGGAATGGAGTTGGTGGAGCAGGCGTCGGATCTCGACGCCGTTTTCATTTCCGTGGGCGGTGGAGGGTTGATCAGTGGTGTGGGTACGGCCCTGAAAAATCTGAGCCCGCGCACCCGGGTCGTTGGAGTGTGGCCCGAGAACTCACCATGCATGCTCCGGGCGATGGAGGCAGGCGAGATTGTCGATGTAGAAGAGCAGGATACGCTCTCCGACGGCACCGCAGGCGCCGTGGAGCCCGGGTCAGTGACCTTTCCGTTGTGTCAGGAAGTGATCGATGAGGCCGTGACAGTGACGGAAGCCGAAATCGGCCGCGCCATGCGGATGATTGCAGAGGCAGAGCACTGGATCGTGGAAGGGTCGGCGGGGGTGGCTCTGGCGGGGTTGGTTAAACGCGCCGACGCGTTTCGCGGTAAGAAGGTAGCGGTTGTGGTGTGTGGTCGGAACATCGCGTTGGAGAAGTTTCTCCATGCGATTGAGTTGGGCGATGACCCGCGGGCGGCGTCGCGCTGACGCCTTCAGTCGCCTGGCCGGTCCTGGCCGCGAGCCTGGTAGCGTCCCAACTCCAACCTGGCGATCTGGTTGCGATGGACCTCATCCGGTCCATCCGCCAGGCGTAGGGTTCGCGCATGGGCCCAAGCCGCCGCGAGCGGAAAATCATCGCTGACACCGGCGGCGCCATGCGCCTGGATGGCCCAGTCCAACACCTGGCAGGCCATGGTGGGGACCGCGACCTTGATCATCGCGATTTCCTTCATGGCAGCCTTGTTGCCGCGGCGATCCATCTGGTCGGCGGCATTCAACACCAGCAGCCGGGCTTGATCCAACAGAATGCGTGAGTTGGCAATGCGTTCACGGGTCACGCCCTGATCCGCAATCTTTTTGCCGAAGGCCGTGCGCGTCAATGTACGGCGGCACATCAGCTCCAACGCGCGCTCCGCGACGCCGACCAGGCGCATGCAGTGATGAATTCGCCCCGGCCCGAGCCGACCCTGCGCAATCTCAAACCCGCGACCCTCGCCGAGCAGCATATTTGCGGCAGGCACGCGCACATTGGAGAAATCGACTTCGCCGTGCCCATGCGGGGCATGGTCATAACCAAATACGGTCAGGCTGCGAAGTTTGCTCACGCCGGGAGTATCCGCGGGGACCAGGATCATGGACTGGCGGCGATGCGGATCGGCATGGTCCGGCGCGGACTTCCCCATGAAGATAAAGATCTTGCAGCGTGGATCCGGCGCACCACTCGTCCACCACTTGCGGCTGTTGATCACATAAGAGTCGCCATCCCGGACGATGCTCGACTCGATATTCGTCGCATCAGAAGAAGCGACCGCAGGCTCCGTCATTGCGAACGCAGAGCGGATGCGGCCCTCGAGCAATGGTTGCAACCACTGTTGCTGCTGCTCAGGTGTACCGTATCGGACCAACACTTCCATGTTGCCGGTGTCGGGTGCCGAACAATTGAATACCTCGGGCGCAAAAGGCGACCGTCCCATGATCTCGCACAGCGGCGCGTATTCGAGGTTGGTGAGCCCCGCGCCCAACGGGGATTCCGGCAGAAACAGGTTCCAGAGTTGCTGTTCGCGCGCGCGGGTTTTCAGCTCTTCCAGGGCCGGCACGGGCGTCCAGCGGTCCGGTGCGGTCTGCGCGTGGATGCGTGTTTCGTTGGGATAAACATGAGCCTCCATGAACGCAGTCAGGCGCTGAACCAGCGCCCTGACCTTGTCGGAGGGCTCGAAGCTCACTTGCAGATTTCGAACAGGCCGGCGGCCCCCTGGCCGCCACCAATGCACATGGTGACTACAACGTATTTGACCCCGCGCCGCCGGCCCTCAATGAGAGCATGGCCCAACAAGCGCGCGCCGGAGGCGCCATAGGGGTGACCGACGGCGATCGCACCGCCATCCACATTCAACCGCTCGTCCGGGATCCCGAGCTCGTCACGACAGTACAACACCTGGACCGCGAACGCCTCGTTCAATTCCCACAAGCCCACATCCTCCAGTTTGACGCCCGTACGCTCCAACAGTCGGGGTATCGCGAAGACCGGACCAATGCCCATCTCGTCCGGCTCGCAGCCGGCAATGGCAAAGCCACGGAAGATACCGAGCGGCTCGATATTGCGTCGCTCGGCCAGCTTGGCATCCATCACAACGCAGGCGCCCGCACCGTCGGAGAACTGACTCGCGTTACCGGCGGTGATGACACCACCTGGCAATGCCGTGCGGATCTTGGAGACTGCCTCGATCGTCGTATCAGGCCTGATGCCTTCATCGCGGCTGAGGACCACTTCGCGGGTACCAATGCGGGAGCTCTTTTCATCCACCACGCCCATGGTGACTTGCATGGGCGCGATTTCGGCTTCGAACCGGCCTTCAGCCTGCGCCTTGGCGGCCCGGACCTGGCTGCGAGCACCGTACTCATCCTGCCGCTCGCGCGAGATGTTGTAGCGTTTTGCCACCTGTTCGGCCGTCTGCAGCATGGACCAGTAGATTTCCGGCTTGTGCTCGACGAGCCAGGGATCGGCACGCATGTGTGGGTTGAGCTCGTTCTGCACGCACGAAATCGACTCGAGGCCACCGGCAACAATGACCGGCACCTTCTCTGTCATGACACGCTGGGCCGCCATGGCCACAGTTTGCAGCCCCGACGAACAGAATCGGTTGACAGTAACACCCGCCGTTGTCACGGGCAGTCCCGCACGCAGCGCAATCTGGCGGGCGACGTTGCCGCCGGTCGTGCCTTCGCCGAGCGCAACACCCATCATGACATCTTCAACTTCAGCCGGATCGATCTTCGCGCGTTCGACCGCATGTTGAACCGCATGAGCGCCCAGCGTCGCCCCATAGGTCATGTTGAGAGCGCCGCGCCACGACTTGGCAAAAGCGGTCCGGGCTGTGGAGACAATTACGGCATCGGTCATGAGGCAGATCCTTCAGTGCGAACGGTCAAAGGATGAGAAGCTTTCACCCGCTTCGGCCAGGCGCACCAGCAGGGGCGCCGGCGCAAACTGCTCGTAACGCGTGATGGCACTGACAACTTCACTCAACCCAACGCTGTCGGCATGAAACATGGGCCCGCCGCGCCAAATCGGAAAGCCATAGCCATTCAGGTAAACGAGGTCGATATCCGATGCCCGTTGCGCGATGCCCTCGTCGAGGATCTGCGCGCCCTCATTGACGAGGGAGTACAACAGTCGTTCGACGATTTCCACGTCGGTGATCTTGCGCCGGCTGATCCCCAACTCCTGCGAATGTTTGACAATGATGTCATCCACTTCGGCGTTGGGCTGTGGAGTGCGATCCCCGGGACGATAGTCGTACCAGCCCCCGCCCGTCTTCTGGCCGAAGCGACCCTTTTCGCACAGGCGGTCGGCGATATTCGGATGTGCCGGCTGGCCGGCTTCCGCGTAGTGGCGTTTACGAATGGCCCAACTGATGTCGTTGCCCGCCAGATCGCTCATCCGGAACGGCCCCATGGCGAAACCAAACTTCTCGATCGCCTCGTCCACCTGCGCCGGCAGGCAGCCTTCCTCGAGCAGGGCGGATGCCTGCGCGAAATACTGGTGGATCATGCGATTGCCAATGAACCCGTCGCACACGCCGGAAACGACCGCCAGCTTGCGGATCTTTTTGGCGAGCTGCATCACGGTCGCAAGCACGTCATTCGCGCATGCATCGCCACGAACGACTTCCAGCAGGCGCATGACATTCGCGGGACTGAAGAAATGCAGGCCCACGACGTCGGCCGGGCGGCGCGTGAAGTTTGCGATTCGGTTTACATCGAGTGTCGAGGTGTTGGTCGCCAGGATGGCACCGGCCCTGGCCACGCAGTCCAGCTCCTTGAAGACCTTTTCCTTGACACCCATTTCCTCGAACACGGCCTCGATGATGAGGTCTGCATCCCGCAGATCGCTGTAGACGACCGTCGTCTTTAACAGGCCCATGCGCTTTTCGAGGTCCGCCGCAGAAAGCTTGCCCTTTTTGGCGGAGCTTTCGTAGTTGCGACGGATGGTCGCAACACCTTTCTCCAGCGCTGCAGCATTCACTTCCAACAAAGTGACCGGGATGCCGGCGTTGAGGAAATTCATGGTAATGCCACCACCCATGGTGCCGGCGCCAACCACGGCTACCGACGCTATGTTGCGGGTGGGCGTGTTGCCGGGGACGCCGGCAATCTTGGATGCCGCGCGCTCGGCAAAGAAAATGTGGCGCAACGCCTTCGACTCGGGCGCCTCCAGGAGGCCGATGAAGATTTCGCGCTCCTTGCGCTTGCCGGTGTCGAAGTCAGGCGCAGTGACACTGTGATCGATTGCATCGAGGCAGGCCAGCGGGGCAGGGAAGGGGCCGGCCTTGGCTTTCACCATGTTGCGGGCAAATCCCATGAAGGCCTCGTGGTTGGGATACTTCACCCGCATTTCACTGATGCGCCTGGGTGGCAATTTCTGCGCCACCACTTCGGCTGCAAACGCCTGGGCGGCCGCCAACAATTCGTTGTCAGGTACGACGCGATCGAACAGCGGCGTCTGCGCGAGGTCCGCGGCACGCACCGGTTCGCCACCGACAATCATGTTGACCGCAATTTCCAACCCGACCACCCGTGGCAGGCGTTGAGTCCCACCGGCGCCCGGTATCAATCCAATCTTGACCTCCGGCAGGCCCACGCGCGCCGACTCCTTCGCAACCCTGAACTGGCAGCCCAGGGCGAGCTCGAAGCCACCGCCGAGACAAGTGCCCGAGATGGCTGCGATGGTCGGCTTGGGGCTGCGCTCGAAGCGCCGGATCATATTGTCCAGCGAGGGCTCGGCGCTCGCCTGCGGCGAGTTGAATTCCTTGACGTCGGCACCGCCGGAAAAGAATTCGTCCGAACCGATGAGGACTACCGCAGTGACGGCGGGATCACTTTCCGCCTTCGTCAGCTCATTGACCAGATGCTGTCGAACCGCATGCGACAGAGCGTTGACCGGCGGGTTGTCGAGCGCGATGACGGCCACTGCGTTGGCAGGACCGGAGGGAGATTTGGGGGTCGCCATAGGGCTGGGGCTCGTTCCTGTTGGACCTTGACAGTTCCGCTGTGCGGAACAACTTTCCGCAACAGACCAATCATTATCGCCTGCTGCGCTTTCTTGTCAAAGACGGTGCTTTAGTCGCCCAATCAGTCACCGAGCGAGGCGGTGGCGGACAGTGTGCCGCCGTCGATTACGATCTTCTGGCCCGTGATGTAGCGCCCGGCGGGCGAGCCCAGAAACACGATCGCACCCGCGACGTCGTCGGCTTCACCGAGTCGCCGCAGCGGCATGCTGGCCTCGGCGGCCTTGGCGATCTGCGGATTGGCCCACAGCGCCTTGGCAAAATCCGTTTTGATGATGCCGGGCGCCACGCAATTGACGCGCACGTTGTGCGGCCCGTATTCCACCGCGAGATTGCGGGCGAGCTGAAAATCCGCCGCCTTGGAGATGTTGTAAGCGCCGATCAACGGACTGCCCCGCAAGCCCCCGATCGACGACACGATCACAATCGCGCCATCCCGACGCTCGATCATCTCCGGCACCACCATCTGGATCAGCCAGTGATTCGACAGGATGTTGTTATCGAGAATTTTGCGGAACTGCTCGTCCTTGATGGTGGCGAGAGGGCCGAAGTGCACATTGGTCGCGGCGTTGCAGACGAGAATGTCGATCTTGCCGAATTCGGCGCGGGCGCGTGCCACGAGCTGCGCCAGTGCCTCCTTTGCGGAAATGTTGGCTTCGACGGCAATGGCGCGGCCGGCGCGCGCGGCGGTCTTTTGCCGCTCATTGATGGCGTCCGCCACCGCCTGGCAGGCATCGAGCTTGCGCGAGGACACGACGACATTCGCCCCCTGCTCGGCGAAGCGCTCCGCGGCGGCGCGCCCGATGCCACGTGAAGATCCCGTAATGACAGCGACGCGGCCGGTGAGATCGAAGAGTGACATGAGAGGGCTCCTTCCTGTTCGGCGTTATATACTGCAGTCATCAGTCACTCGCAAGCCACAACGCCTCCAGCCATGCCCAATCTGCCCATGCCGAATCTGCAAGTTCTGTTGAAAAAAGAAGATCTGCTGCCGACTCATCTCGAGGACCGCGTCGTCATTGTGTTGGATATTCTGTTCGCCACTTCGACCATGGTGCACGCCTTCTCCCAGGGCGTTGCCGGCATCTGGCCGGCTCTCAACACCGAGGATGCCAACGTAGTTGCCGCTCGTGTCGGTGACTGCATCAAGTCAGGTGAGTATCTGGCCGAGCATCTGCCCGGGTTCTCGCCCGCCATGCCGCTGCTGTTGGGTCGGGAACCGTTGCGCGGCAGGAAGTTGGTTTACTGCACGACGAACGGAACCGTTGCCTTGCGCGCGTCGGTCGGTGCGCAGGATGTATATGTAGGCTGCCTGTTGAACGCTGCGGCGCTCGTTTCTCATATCAGGAAGGTGCATCCCGACTCATCGGTGTTGATTGTCTGCTCCGGGTCGATCGGGATGTTCAACCTGGAGGACTTCTACGGCGCCGGTCATTTCGTGGAGCTGTTCGCAGGGCAGGCAGACTACCAGTTGAATGATGGTGCGCGCGGAGCACGGCTCCTGCGCCGCGCGTACGACCCGAAGAGCGTCCTCGCGGGCAGCCGTGTTGGTTTGATGATGCGGGACAAGGGCCTCATGGATGAGGTCGAGTATTGCGCGCAATTCGACATATTGGATGTGGTTGCCCGCCTCGAAGACGGAGTGCTGCGCCGCCTGAATCCTTGAAGCTGCGTCACGGCAATAGTCATTGACGGGGGAGTATCGGCTGATATCATCACATCGGTTACTATATAAACCGATATTATCTCCCCAGTTATGGAAGATCGTCTGCGCAACTGCGGATTCCTCCTGAAGGAGGTCAGCCGCCGCTACGTCAACCGCTTCGAGGTGCGCGCGCGAGAGATCTCCCTGAATCTCGCGCAGGCTAAGGCATTGGTACGCCTGGAAAAAAATGAGGGCGTGAGCCAGGCGCGGCTGGCCGAGCTGGCCGAAGTCGATCCCATGACCATGGTGCGGATTCTCGACCGCATGGAAGCGGAAGGGCTGCTGGAACGCCGGCCCGACCCGGTAGACCGCCGCGCCCGTTGTCTTTATCTCACGGCCAAGGCCAAGCCCATCCTGAGCGAGATCTGGCGCCTCAGCGAAGAGGTCCGCGCGGAGCTGTTCGCGGGGGTAAGCAAGGCCGAGCGCGAGCAGTTCATGGACGTGCTCGAGCGCCTCTACGACAACATTTTCAAGTTGAGCAACGATCATGAGTGAGTCTGCCAGGAGCCGCCGGTTGCGATTGCCACTGATGATCGGGGTCCCGGTGCTTGCCTGCGCCGTGGTGGCCTATTTTTATTGGACAGGCGGTCGGTACGAAAACACCGACGACGCCTACGTACAGGTTGCCAGCGTCGCTGTCAGCTCCAACGTCGCCGGCAGGGTGCTGGAAGTCAATGTCCACGACAATCAAACAGTGCACAAAGGCGATGTGCTGTTCAGTCTGGACAGTGAGCCATTGCGGATTGCGGTGGAAGAGGCGCAGGCGCAGCTCGCGAGCGCGCGCCTGCAGGTCGAGTCGCTCAAGGCCAGCTATCGGCAGCATCAGGCGCAATTGGCCGCGGCGCGCGAGACCCTGGAATATCAGAAGCGCGAGACGGATCGGCAAAAGCGGTTGTTGACCGCGGGCATTGCTTCGCAATTGCAAGTCGATCGCGTCGTGCATGCATTTGAAGGTGCACGCTCCGAGCTGGCCGCGGCAGAGCAGGCGTCGAACGCCGTTGTTGCAAACCTCGGCGGCAATCCAAACGTCGAAGTCGGGCGCCATCCAACGGTTCAACACGCGCAGGCGGTGCTGGACCGCGCGAAGTTGAATCTATCGTACACAGTCATCAAGGCGCCGGCTGAAGGCATCGTCACGCGCGTCGAGCAGCTTCAGGCGGGTACCTATATCAGCGCATCAGCGCCGGTGTTTGCCCTGGTCGTGACCAATGACACCTGGGTCGAGGCCAACTTCAAGGAAAACCAGCTGGCTCACATGCGGGTGGGGCAGCAGGTTGAAGTGCGTGTCGACAGTTATCCGGGCAAGAAATTCGCAGGCACCGTGGCGAGCGTCAGCCCGGGCACGGGCTCGCAGTTTTCGCTGCTCCCGGCGGAAAATGCCACCGGCAACTGGGTGAAGGTGGTGCAGCGGTTGCCGGTGCGGATCGAGTTGCAGAATGTGGATCCGGACTATCCGTTGCACGGCGGGCTGAGTGCCAACGTGAATGTGGATACGCGGTATGCGCGGCATTTGTTTGGGGCGGATGAGTCACCGCGCCGCAGTGAGCTCGCGGCGGCCCAGTGAACGCGGCTGCCCCCCACCGCATCCTCATCACCATCACGGTGATGCTGGCCTCCCTCATGCAATCCCTGGACAACACCATCGCCAACGTGGCGTTGCCGCGCATCCAGGGCTCCTTGTCGGCGAGCCAGGACCAGATGAGCTGGGTGCTCACGTCCTACATCATCGCCGCGGCGATCATGACCCCGCTGAGCGGCTGGCTCGCCGGCCGGATCGGCCGCCGCCGCGTATTCCTGACTTCCATCATCGGCTTCACAATTACCTCCGCGCTGTGCGGGGCGGCGCAAACACTGCCGGAAATCGTGATTGCGCGCCTGCTGCAAGGTCTGTGTGGAGCAGCGTTGGTACCGATGTCGCAGGCCATCCTGCTCGACATCAACCCACCGGAAAAACACGG
>Ga0307510_10012406_pt1 | contig 10104 bp, 9 predicted proteins | sample 12_EM_MG_FD_207224 | JGI IMG/M metagenome (GOLD analysis project Ga0307510, IMG submission 207224) | Populus trichocarpa ectomycorrhiza microbial communities from riparian zone in the Pacific Northwest, United States - 12_EM | ecosystem: Host-associated > Plants > Roots > Unclassified | place...
GACCTGTCGTGATCTTTCGTCTGAACAGCGTCAGATAAAGTCTGACGCGGGTCTGGCACCCACCACCCGGTTCCGGGTGCCGCTCGGTCGCCGGATCGAGTTCGTGGATTTTGTCCACGGGTTCCAGAGCTTCCTGTCAGACGACATCGGCGACTTTGTGGTCCGGCGCGCTGACGGAACGGCCGCATTTTTTTTCTGCAATGCGGTTGATGATGCGGACATGGGCGTTACCCACGTGCTCCGGGGCGAAGATCATCTGACGAATACGCCTCGCCAGTTGATGGTCCTGGAGGCTCTCGGGCTGCGTGCGCCCAGTTATGGGCACGTGTCGCTGATTGTTGGCAGTGACGGTTCGCCGCTCTCGAAACGCCATGGCGCGACGAGTGTTCGCGAATACCGAGAACGCGGGTTTCTGCCGCAGGCAATGACGAATCACCTGTTTCGTCTGGGCCATTCGACGCCTGAACACGGCTTCCTGTCATTGGAGGAAATGGCTCGCGCGTTTGACTCCACGCACCTCGGCCGTGCGCCGGCACGCTTCGATGACCAGCAGTTGCATGTCTGGCAGAAGGAAGCGGTCCATCGGCTGAGCTCCGAGGAAGCGCTGCGTTGGTTGGCACCGATCCTGCCCAAGGGCCTGGATTCCGCGGTGCTGCATGCTTTCATTGCCGCGGTCCTGCCCAACCTCGTTCTGCCGGAGGATGCACGGACCTGGGTTAACATCGTGTTTGGTGATCCGCCGGCGCTGCCCGCCGCGGAACAGCAACTGGTGCAGGAGGCGGGCAAGAGTTATTTTGCAGCGGCCGCCGAGGCGGCGTCCGCTCATGGGAACGACCTGGCAGCGATTGCGAATGCCGTGCGCGCAGCGACCGGCAAGAAGGGCGCGGCCCTGTACATGCCGCTGCGCGCGGCCTTGACCGGTGTCGCGCACGGTCCCGAGCTCGCTCCATTGTTGAAAGCCATGCCGCCCGGAAAAGCCCGCGAGCGCCTGGCCCGTTTTGCCTGAGGAATCATGATACGCATTCACAATTCAATGACGGGCGAAAAGGAGCCCCTGAAGCCAATCAACCCGGGAAAGCTGCGCATGTATGTCTGCGGCATGACCGTGTACGACTACATCCACATCGGCCATGCGCGCATGTTGACCGTGTTTGATGTTGTGAGCCGTTATCTGCGCTACCGCGGATTCGATCTCACCTACGTGCGCAACATCACGGATATCGACGACAAGATCATCCGGCGCGGGCTGGAGAACAATGAGCCGATGCAGGCGGTCAGCGGCCGCTATATCCAGGCGATGGATGAGGATGCCGAGCGGCTCGGACTGGCGCGTCCCGACCATGAGCCGCGGGTTACGCAGTACATGCCCGAGATCATCAAGATGATCGGGCAGTTGATTGACAACGGGTATGCCTACGTCGCGGACGATGGCGACGTGTTATATGCGGTTGCGAAGTTCGAGGGGTACGGCAAGCTTTCGGGCAAGCGGCTGGCCGACCTGCGCGCCGGCGCGCGCGTCGAAATCGACGAAGGCAAGCGGGACCCTCTGGATTTCGTGCTGTGGAAGCACGCCAAGCCCGATGAGCCTTCGTGGGACTCGCCTTGGGGGAAGGGGCGCCCCGGCTGGCACATCGAGTGCTCGGCCATGTCGACCACACTGTTGGGAACGCACTTCGACATCCATGGAGGCGGAATGGACCTGAAGTTTCCGCACCATGAGAACGAGATCGCGCAATCCTGCGGCGCCAACGGCGACCAGTTCGCGAATATCTGGATGCACAACGGCTTCGTCAACATCGACAACGAGAAGATGTCGAAGTCGCTCGGTAACTTTTTCACCGTGCGCGAGGTGCTCCCCAAGCTGCGACATCCGGAAGTGTTGCGGTACTTCGTGATATCGAGTCATTACCGCGGGCCGATCAACTACTCCCTGGATCAGCTCGAGCAGGCGGACAGCGCGCTGTCGAGAATCTATACCGCGTTGCGCGATCTGCCCGACGCCGAGCTCGTGGAGAGCGAACACTCAGTGCGTTTCCGTGAGGTCATGGACGATGACTTCAACACGCCGGAGGCGATTGCGGTGCTGCAGAACATGACTCGCGAAATCAATACCGCGAAGGCGACCGGTCAGCCGAAGAAGCTGGCGCAGGCGGCGGCGCTCGGCGCGGAGCTGCGGTCGCTGGGCAGCGTGTTGGGATTGGCCCAGGTGGCACCCGAAGAGTTTCTCAAGCTGCGCTCGAGCATCAGCGCGCCCGAGGTGGGATTGAGCGATGCTGAAATCGAGCAGCACATTGCCGCTCGGATTGCCGCGCGCAAGGGGAAGAACTGGGCAGAGTCCGATCGCATTCGCGATGAGCTCGTGAAGGCGGGGGTGATCCTGGAGGATAAGCCCGGCGGAACGACGACCTGGCGCCGGGCCTAAACCCGGCGCCGGTTCCGTCAGGTGTTAAGGTCCGCGCTGCGTATAGCTGATCGCATACGCCGGCGGGCGAGCCGCCAGGATCGGGTCATCCGATGCTTCGATTCCCGGGGTCAGTGACAACGGGTTGTACAGCAGCGCTTTCTGTTCCTTGACCTGGTCTTTCACTGTTTCCGTCAGGCTGATGACACCCAGGTCGATGACCTGGCGATCGGCGGGCCACAACTTGGTGCCATCGTTGGTGGGGTCGCCCTCTTTGGCCACCTGCACCGCCAATTTGAATTTCACCGGCCCCGCGGCGATGCGCTTCGGCAGCTCATCCATGAGGTAGTTCGGGTCAGCCTTCGCCACTTCCGCATCCGTCAGCGCGTGCTCACCAGCCACCGGCAGAATCTGGTAGCGCCCATAATGTGACACACCCTTGGCGTTTGTGAACTTGAACGCGTTGACGCCATAGAACGCCAGCGTCCCGAAACTCTGTGGCGGCGGGCGAGGGGTGGTGACCCACTTAGCGGTCCACGGATGCGAACCGAGGAACTGCTCAACCGGTGTTGGTTTCGGCGCGTTGGGTCCGCTGTTGCCGATGGCAGTCAGGAGCTGAAGAAACTCTTCAGGGGTGGCGACCGGAAAGCCGTTGTTCGAAGAGATGCTGACAATGTCGGTGTGGCCACCGTCAGGCAGCGTGAATCGGATAGCCACGCCATGAGGGCTCGCGTCCTTGCTGGCGTCCGGAATATTCGGCACGCCGGTCGTGTTCGAGAAACGCACGAGTACCGGCCCAGACTTGGCAAAGTGCCCCGCCTTGCTGAAAGCGGCAGCCTCCTTGGAGGGTGTGAACGTTCCCGTGACCAGGACGCCCTTGGCGTGATTCGCGCGGAAGCCTGTGTGGGGGCCGCCGGCCAACTTGTTCAGGGCGTGAACCAGGGCGACCGGCAAAGGCTCCGAGGGGGCCGGGGGCGCATCAGCGGCGACTGCGGCGCTCACCGCGAGTGTGATGCCGATCAGCGCAGCCGGAACTGCGGCGCGTCGGATTGAACGAGCTGGGTGCATGGTACCTTCCTGCTAGCTTGCTTTGCTGTTCTTGCGGGGCCCGGTGGCCCAGGCAAAGTATAAGCCCCGCTCCCGGTCGCTTTCTTGAACAAACGTGGCATAGCGCTTTGCAGTGCGCGCCGGCAGGTTACAAGCTGGTTACATCCGTCCACGTCATGTCGATATGAGAATTGGTAGTTTGTGGCCGCCCGGAACGCGCGGTACTGTTCAATCCGGCTCCCCGGCGCGCCTACCTCGAGGCCGCAGACCCCCTCTGCGTTGGCGGATTTGACGCGCCGGGGAAGCCACCACCCAGTTGATGTACCCCCAGCGCTACCGCCACACCGACCAGCGGAAGAAAGACTACGGCGCTCACCTCGTTCACTGTCAACACCCCCGCCAGCAACGCTCCCAACAGGTAGCTGGTGATCAGGGTCATTTGCTCACGGATGTCGCGCAGGCCTGTTGAGTTGCGAGTGACAATGGCGTCGGCGATGTGGCCGATCAGGCGGGTGAGTGTGGTCGTGAAGACAATGGTCGAGAGACTGACCATCTGACCGACGACGGCCTGCAGGCCCATCGCCACGGCGAGAATGACGATCTGTTGGCGTACGGCAGCGACGTCCCACAGCGCGTAAACCGCGAACAACAACAGCAGCGCCGTCTCGGATCCCAACAACAAGCTGATGGTCGTGCGCTCGGAGCGGCCCCTTCGCAGCGTGAAGCCGATCAGGCAGCCTGATACAAATCCGAGCAGGGCAATGACCGAACCGATGGCCGACAGGGTGTTGCCCTGAGCGACGTGATAGGCCAGCAACGCGAAATTGCCGGTCATCGCCGAGGCAAACACCCCACCGAGCTTTACGAAACCGATGATATCGACGGCGCCCGCGGCAAACGCCGTGGCAAACAGGATCCAGGCGACGCGGACGGTGCGGACGCTGTTTTGTGGCATCGCCCATTGTAGACCTACACGCCAATTTGACAAAACGGGTGGCGCATCTGTGAACTGCGTTCCGTATGTGCCGCATCGTGCGCGCTGCAACCGGGCAATTGTTGGAAATCGGTCGCGTCGCGCCCGGCGCAGTTGGGTGATAGTAATGTCATGGACACACACATCAAGATCAAGGCCCTGCAATTCACCGATCTCATTGAGCTGGGAAAGCTTGCCGCCGAGGCAATCGAGCTGTCCCGCGAATACGATCAGTCGCGACTGCGGAAATTCTGCAACCTCATTGCTGCGTGCAATGTTGAGATGATCGAGCGCCGCCGCCAGGCCGAGCGCCAGTGCGGAACGTCCGTGAGCTGAACCCAGGATTAACGTGCCAGCCTGTAGGAGCGGTCCCACAGGCGCCTCAGAGCATGGCCGATGGCCCTGACACGTGACGTGGCTCACCATTCGCCACGTTCCATGATCGGGAGAGGCACATGACGACGCGCAAGACACTGATGTTGGCAGCCCTGCTTTCAATCGCTCCGGCCGGGCTCGTGATGGCGCAAAGCCAGACCACGCCGCAGGACACCTCGCCGAGCGCGGCTTCGAGCCCGTCACAGCGGGAGGCGACATCGAGCAGTGCTACGGAAGCGCCCGCGACCAGCGACAGCACGAGCCCCACGGCTGCATCCACGCCACATCAGCAACAGGCCACTCGTACAGCCAGCAAGCAGGCTATGAAGGAGTGTGTTGCTAAGCAGCAGCAGGACAATCAAGGCATGTCGGCCTCGGATGCCAAGAAGGCCTGCAAGCAGCAAATGAAGGGCAGCGGCTGATCCAACCGTCCCTGAGCTGATAAACAGACGGCGAGGTCCCCCCTCGCCGTTTTTTTTGTGCCCGTGTCAGCATCTGCTGACATGACGGCGGGCAAACTGGCACTAGGGCGGCGCGGAACCTGCTGTGCGCTCAACCGTTGTTTCCTCATGGTTAACAACAGCTTACTTCCACGATGGGGCGCCATTCCCGGAGCTTGGGCGGCGCTTGTGCTGGTGGGAGGAACCGTATCCCATTGCTACGCGCAGCAGCCTGAGCAGCAACTCGAAGCGTCCCTGATGAATACGCAGGCCAACAGGGATGCGGAGAAGATCAAGCATCACCCGCCGGATTTCACTGCCAAAAAGCGTATGGGCAAGGCGTCTTTCTATGCGCCGAAGTTTGCCGGGCGCAAGATGGCCAACGGCAACCGGATGGATCCCGACAGCAACAACGCGGCCAGCAAAACACTGCCGTTAGGTACCACGGCCAAAGTAACCAACCTTGAAACCGGCAAGAGCGCGGTCGTGACGATTCAGGACCGCGGCCCGTATGTGCCGGGTCGGATCGTGGACCTGTCGCCGGCAACAGCGCAGCAGATTGGCATCTCCCATCGCCAAGGAGTTGCTCTGGTCGTGGTGGCGCCCATCGCCGTTCCTCAGCCGGATGGCAATGTGAAGTTGGGTGCAGCGGCGCGTGAATCCCTGGAGCAGACGAGCGTCGTCAGGGAGATCAGGGACGCATCGGTGGATGTGCGGACTGCGCTGCGTTAATTCGCCTTCAGCTCTTCGTACACGATTCCCAGCAGATAGGGCTGCTTGATCAGGTTGCCGCCCCATTTCTTGTCGAGATCGTCCAGCGGGTGTGACGCGACCAACTGCTCTTCGGTCATGCCCGCAGCGACCGCCTTGGCAACGCGTTTGCGTACTTCACGCAGCATTCCCTGGTATTCGCGTACATCGTCCCGGTTTGCCACCGGTCCATGACCCGGAATGATTTTCGTATTCGGCCCGCTCATTTTGTAGAGGGTGTCGTAGAGCGCGATCATTCCATCAATCGTGCCGCCGTGCGGCTGATCGATGTCGGGATAGAAACCGTGGAAGAACGTATCGCCGGTTTGTATGACGTCGGCTTCAACAAAGCGGACGATCAGGTCACCGTTGGTATGCGCAGGCGGCACGTGGATGATCTCGACCGTCTGTCCCGCCAGATGGAATTTGACTCCATTGTTGACAGTGACAACCGGGATTGCAGCGGGGTCGGGAGCGTACGGTGAGCCCGGGGGAGAGGTTTTCGAGGCCTGCGCCTTCTCGATGTATTCACGAGTCTGTTCGCTCGAGAAGATCACCACGCCGGCCTTGCCGAACAGGCCGTCGCCACCCACGTGATCCCAATGCCAGTGAGTGTTGACCAGGTAGCGGACCGGCTGCTTCGAGATCTTCGCCACGGCCGCCAACACTTTATCGTGCAACTGCGGCCATTCCGCATCGATCAGCAGCACGCCCTGGTCGCCTGCGAGTACGCCAATGTTGCCCCCGAAACTCTCCAGCATGTGTACCCCGTGCCCGAGATCCCGATCTTCCACGAGGGTCTTGTTCCAGTCCGGCAGCTCCATTTTCTCGGAAGGGCGGGCGCCGGCGGTTGCGGACATCACCAGGAAGACACCGGCCAGCGCGCTGGCCAATCGCTTGAAGTTGTTCATTTCAAAAATGGTACCGCAGCTCGAGGCCGAACGTCAGGGGCTGAAGGGGAACCACGGCGCGCGGTGTCAGGTTGCTGGCTTCCTCGAGGATATTCACCGCGTAGGCATTCAGCAGGTTCTTGCCATATAGCGCAGCCTCCCACCTGTCAGCGCGAACCCCGAGTCGCGCTCCCAGCAGGTTGTAGGCCGGTACCACGTTGTAGATCGGGTTCTCGGGGCTGAACTGCGTTCCCTGGCGACCCGTGTACGAATAGTCCACGCGGCCGAAGCCCTCGAGGCGCGCGGTCAGCGGATGGCTGTACTGCGCAAACAGACTCCCGGAGACCTGGGGCACATTGGGGAACAGGTCGTCTTTGTGGCCCGCGAACTGTTGATTCGAGGACGGTTGATCCTCGCTGAGTTGCGCTTCGACCAGGGCCAATGTGCCGCCGACTGTCACATCGCGCGCGACCCGCGCTTCGACTTCGAGCTCAGCGCCGTAGACGCGTGCCTTACCTGCGTTGGCAATGAACGTGAGCGCGTTGGTGTCGTCAGTGAAGTCCGAAACCTGAATGTTGCTCCAGTTGATGTAGTAGAGGCTCGAGTTCACGATCAGGTGCCGGTCGAACCAGGAGGTCTTGGCGCCGACCTCGTAGCTCCAGAGCGAGTCAGGCTGGTAAGTGCGGTCCTCGGGCGGTAGCGGTGTCACGTTGGCGAGATTGCCGCCACCGATGCGGAAGCCTTGAGAAACGCTGCCGTAGATCATCGCGTCCGGCGTGGCCTGATAGGACAGGTAGAACTTCGGAGTGACCTTGTGGGCGTGGCTGTACAGCGTCGGGGTCGCTACCGGCGGCGAGAATCCGCCGAACGGGTGTGTGCTGTTGAGATCGTCCGACTCATCGGCATAGAAGGCGCGAGCACCCACCAGTCCGGTCAGCTTGTTGGTGAATTTATAGCTCAGCTCGCCGAACAGGGCGTACTGCTCGGTCATATGCGCCTGTGCCTGGCCAAACACCGGTTCGACCGGAATGTTGATGAACCCCGCGTCGTTGCTGGTGGCTACCAGGGTCACGAAGGTCGTCTTGATGTGCTGTTGGAACACGCCAGCCACGAATTCCGTGCGGCCGCCGAGCTTGGAGGCGAGACGCAGCTCGTTGGTAATGTATCTGCTGGTGTCTTCCTGGTCGGTCAGCGCATTGGCGGTACTGAGTCCCACCACGTCCGTGAAGAACGTCGGCCCGAACGACAGGTCGAACAACGTGGAGTCGAACTTGTTGTCGTCGCCGCGGCTGAAGTACGAGCTCGAGAAGTCGAGATCCGCCCAGTTGAAGTCGTGATTCAGAGTGAGGTTGTAGATCTTGAATTCGGACGTGAAGGGATCGTGTACGAACTGATCGGTGTTATAGCGGCCGAGGTCGCCATCGGCCTTGACTACGATGTTACGCCCATCCGTACGCGTTCTCTGGTAGAAAACGTTGACCGTCAGTTTCGTGGCATCATCCAGTTTGACCAGTAATGCCGCACGACCGCCAAATGTGTGTTCCGCGTTGACGCCATGCGTACCCAGCCGGATGTTGTTGATGAAGCCACTTTCTTCATCGTCATACGCGGTTGCACGCAGGGCGACGCGGTCATTGACGAGTGGCGCGTTGAAAGTAATCGCGCCGTTGAAGTTACCGCCGCCGTGGTCCGTATTGGAAACCCGCGCCACGACATCAGTATGGTAGCCGGTGGGGTCGGGCGGATTGATGATCGTCCGGATGGTCCCGGACAGAGAGCCGGAGCCGTACAACGTTCCCTGCGGGCCGCGCAGGACTTCCACGCGCTGTACATCGAAGAGTCGCAGGTCGGGTTGCCGCAGGTCGCCGGTGATCAGAATGTCGTCGACATACTGACCGACGGTTGCAACGCCCGTCCCGGTCGCGTTGATACCGCGAATCACGTAAGTCTTGAAAGCAGGGCCGTTGTCGACGAACGAGAGGCTGGGTACGGAGCGGGCGAAGTCCTCGAATTCCTGCGCGCCTTTCGCCTCCAGGCTGGCCTGCGATTGTGCAGTAATGGCGATCGGTACGATCTGCAGGTTCTCGTTGCCGCGCTTGGTGGCGGTCACGACAACCTCTTCCAGGCCACCGCTGTCCGCTGCTGCCTGTTGTGCCTGAACGTCAGTCGCCGCGGCGGCGGCCAACGTGAGTACAACAGCATGGGCGATCCCGGATCGCACTCCGGCATTCTTGTTGTTCATCATAACCCCACAGCGGCAAGTGTCACTCCGCTGTGGTCGATTCAAGCAAACTGGCCCGGATCGTTGTGGGGAGTTTTAGGCTCTACGGCCTAAGCTGTGGCCGAAAAAACAACAACCTGAGCGGGTGCAGGGCGCTTCAGGATGGTGCAACCGGCTGGTTGGAGGCGTGCAGATGTTGGATCAGCCAGCGATCATTCACTTTCACGAGGACCAGGGTTCGACGCGCAATGCGTTGCGAATTGCGCAGGTGGAATGTGACCACCGCGGCGTGCGGGCCGAGCAGGGTCACTTGGAGATCCTGTGGTTGCAGCTCGTGATAGGGCGGGCCACCGGCGGCGGAGGCCCGGATCGCCGCGAATACTTTTGAGAAGTGCTGCGCGATCGCTGGCTTGCCATCGAAACGATCGGCTGGCTCGGGTGCCGGGAAGAACACGGTGGCATCGTCTGCGAAGCAGGCGACGAACGTGGGCATATCGAGGTTTTCAAACGCCGTTAGAAAACGGGTCACGGCCTGGTTTACCTCGGGATTGACACTCGGCTGGGCCGCCGGCGCGCTCAGACTGATCGCCAGTAACGGGATCAGAAGCAGACGGATCACGGAGCGACCCAGCCCATGATCGGTACGGTGCTGATGGAATTCTTCGGACTGCCTTTGATGACGCGATCGCTGTAGGAGACGTAGACCAGCACGTTGCGCTCCTTGTCATAGAACCTCACCACGTGCAGGCGCTTGAAGATGAGGCTGCGGCGCTCTTCGAACACGGACTCGCCGTCCTTCAGGTCCGCATCCATCTTGATCGGACCCACCTGCCGGCACGCGATGCTCGCATCGCTCGTGTCTTCGGCGAGACCCAGCTCCCCTTTGATACCACCGGTGACGGCCCGGCTGATGTGGCAGGCCACGCCTTTGACCTTGGGATCGTCGAACCCGTCCACGACGATCCGGTCGTTGGGGCCGAGCCAACGGAAATTGGTGCTCACCTCAC
>Ga0307510_10012407_pt1 | contig 10104 bp, 6 predicted proteins | sample 12_EM_MG_FD_207224 | JGI IMG/M metagenome (GOLD analysis project Ga0307510, IMG submission 207224) | Populus trichocarpa ectomycorrhiza microbial communities from riparian zone in the Pacific Northwest, United States - 12_EM | ecosystem: Host-associated > Plants > Roots > Unclassified | place...
TTTTCCTTACATTTGTGAATTAGATAAGAAACAAGCCCATTGCTTGAGTCTGTCTTTGTTTGAAACATCTCATGGAAACACTTGGAAAATATGACAATGAAGAAGAAAGAAAGAGCAAAGAAGCACAGGCAAATAGTGAAATAAATGCTTAGATGATGTTGAATACATCTGTAGAATTCATGTATTTTCTATAAGAAAGAAAAATTTGTAAAGATGCTTGTTTGTGTGGACAGTTCAATCTTGAAAAACAATGATTGGGAAGTGGATTGTCTATGGCCCGACACATTTTTCTGAAGTTTTATACCATTTTACTTGCATTGCTTTGCTACAAAAATATAGTGCACAGTTTATGTTAAACATATTCTTACACTTATGCCAGGTATCGATTTGATATGTCAATCGAGGAAGCTGCAGAGTTGGGCAGAAGAGCTATTTATCATGCAACTTTCCGTGATGGAGCCAGTGGTGGAGTAGCAAGCGGTACTCTCCCCACCCCCTTCCCTTTCCCCCCTACGTTTGTTTGCTAGTGCATGTCTGTGTACATGCATGCTTTCATGAGCTAATTTGTGGTTTCAATTTGTGCTCTGCAAACAGTTTATTATGTGGGACCTGATGGATGGAAGAAATTATCTGGTGATGATGTCTCAGAGCTCCACTACAATTATTATCCAGTTGTGTCAACTGAAGCTTCAGAACCGGACCGAATGGTTGAAGCATAAAGGACGGCCTTACTGCTCATCTTTCCAAAATGTAGCTCTGTTTCTTCAGCATTGTTTTTTGCTGATGACATTTCAAATTACCAAATTAAACTCTCCTTATGGAGGCATTAGAATTTCTAAATTCTCTTGTGCTTAAAACCTTGAAGATGAAATATATTGGATTTGGTACTTGAGGAATGGGATTGTAGATATGCCTTTTATACAGTTACAAGCAACAACCAGTGTAATTCCTGCTTAGAATGCAGGGGCTCGAAACGTGGAGATAGGAGGTTAAACCGTATGCATTGGGGGTCTTACGAGGGCTGTTCTTCTATGTTCCTATTTTGGTATGTGTGAACTGACGACTGTTGAACTGAACCTATTTTGGGGTATAAATGGCACCAATATTTTTCATGATCACATTGAATAAAAACCAAATGCTCATAAGGGCAAGATTTGACATCATGCCACATCAATTGCTTTCCTTCAATACAAAGCAAAGGATTGTGTGATCCTCTCTCCCTCTCTCTGTTGCTTCAGGTCGGAAATTGCGTTCCTAGGCTGAAACAAAGCGTTTCTCCTTCCCGATTCAAAAGGTAAGTGATTTCTTACTATTAATTACTCATCTCTACTCTACATGTCGTGTGTATAAAGGGACCAATTGGTAAAAGTCAACAGCCCACATATATTTTTTTGGAGTTCTGACACTAGTACCTGGCCTTCACTTGACAAGCAACAAATTATATTGCAATTGTATTCAAAATGAAGCTCAATCTCTCTGATTCTTTGAAACAAGCCAGAAGGAAACATTGATAAGCAAACAACAATGGGAGCTGGAAAGAGCATCTGTCTCTCTCTTTGTTAGCTTCTAAGCATGTTTTCATGATTGGGGGTGAGGTGTAATCACTCTTCACTTTCTCACAAAAGAACTGCGAAATATTATTAATAATTAAAACCACCCAGCCTCCACTACAAGTTAATAAATCGGACGAGTACATGAAAACATGAAACAGAAGTGTCAGGCAAGTAATTATTATTATTATTATGCTATAGTCTATGTTAATGCTCGAAAGTGGCGTTGGTTACATGAAAGAGATTGATCTGAGAAGGAATGCAGAGGTGGGAAGTTTTGGTTAATTATTGGACGGATTAAGGATTATACTTTGATTAGTATCCCTTACTAAATGCATCTATTTGATGATAGGCGAGGCCAACCATCCACCAGTCAAATCAAATGTACATCTGGCTATAGTAATTGTGTTCGTTAAGATCAATCTTAATAACTTAATGACACAAATTACCTCTCAAGGTCTGAATATTGACTATCTTGCAAGAATGTATCTGGATAATCGCCTGCAAGCTCATGAACTGATCTTGTCCATCTATTAGGAATATGACTCGATGAGATCCCCAGGCGATGGATGGATATGATCGATTCACATTCATCTGCGTGAAGTATCTGTAACTTAACGAAAATTCCTGCACCTTGTAGATTTAGTCACTTGTTGAGTCTTATCTCTTCTCTTCTTGACAAGGATGGGAGAGCAGAGAAGGTCTTTGTCAGGAAATATACACACAGACACGGAAACCTGATGCAATGCCATTTTCCTCAGGGAAAGAAGACTCCAAAATTCTTGCAAACCCCAGCAACAGTACTTGCTTCGGCCTATTACAGGAACAATGGAGACCAGTACTTCAAGCGACTTCAGAGTGCAGAGAGAGGAGTCATCAGGTTCTGTACTTCTGTTCTTTCATTTTTATAGCTAATGATTTTATAAGCTTGCATTTGGTTATTTTCTCAAAATATAAATAATAATAATAAAAAAACATGTTTTATTAAAGATGTACTCACCAAATAAATGTAAGATAATTTTAAAGTGATTTTTTTTTATTTTCAAAATGGAAACATGTATCCACTCTCGATAATAGAAGAAAAATTCTATGAATCTTTTACATGCTGCTAATAAACTTAAATATGAGAAACTTAGACCGGAAATATTCTCATAAAAATAAACTCTATTTTTTTGCTCCATTAAGAGGTTAAAACAATTAATGATCAAACTGAATGGCGATCAAGCAATCAAAAACAACAGCTGGTCATCAAGAATTAATCACATCCGTAGTCTCATAATAATCACCTTAGGGTTTTTTTCGGGATGAATTCTATCGGCCAAGTCACTCGAGCACAAGCCATGATCAAAGCGACTGATGATCAGTTAAGATACTGTTGATATTATAATAGTGGTTATTTTTTTTTTAAAAAATATTTTTTTAAATATATTAAAATAATATTTTTTTTGTTTTTAAAAATTTATTTTTAATATTAATATATCAAAAAAATTTAAAATTATAAGAAAATAATTTTATATAAATAAAAATATTCAAAAACACTCTTTAATAGGGAAAACAAACACAGCCATAAAAAAGCGGAAAGACAACTATTCCAGTTATAGATTATCCAAGAAGAAAGGGAAGTTTCTAACGTTGCCGAGGTTATATAAGACAAAGGGAAAGACATTTCAGCGTAAAAACAAACGTCAACATCATGCATAAGACCAAACTCTCCGAATCAATTGCAATTGCTTTGCTTCTACTCCCCTCCCTTTCTCCCTTATAGAAACTCCCTTGTCTGCTCTCTCTCTCTCTCTCTCTCTCTCTCTGTTGGCGGGAGGTGGAGCCCATTCTGATCAAAATCTCGTCTTTCTCAAGTCTCTTTCCCCTCATAAATCTCTCACACCCAACCACCCCACACCTTCCACCACCACTTTTCTTTCCTTCCTTCCCCTATCCTCTCCTCCTGTAAATCCCCCTCCTCTCTCTCATTTCTACTCTCCAAAACAATAACAAGCACAATGAAGAAAAACCTCTTATTAACGCTAGTCTTTCTCTTCTTTCACTTCCTTGCTAACACCGAACTAAGCCACTCCCTCACACCTGATGGACTCTCCCTCCTATCCTTAAAATCAGCCGTTGATCAAACATCAGCTGGCTCTGCTTTCTCTGACTGGAACGAAGATGACCCCACTCCATGTCTCTGGACCGGAATCTCCTGCATGAACATAACCGGATTGCCAGACCCTCATGTTGTAGGCATTGCAATCTCCGGCAAGAATCTCCGCGGCTATATTCCATCAGAGCTTGGGAACTTAATTTATCTTCGGAGACTTAATCTTCACAACAACAACTTCTACGGTCCAATACCTGACCAGTTGTTTAACGCTACTGCACTTCACGGTCTCTTTCTCTACGGTAACAATCTCTCTGGTTCTCTCCCTCCTTCAATCTGTAACCTCCCTCGTCTCCAGAATCTTGATCTTTCCAACAACTCGCTGTCTGGTTCTTTGCCTCAAAACTTGAATAGCTGCAAGCAGTTGCAGAGATTGATCCTTGCGAAGAATAAATTCTCTGGTCCAATTCCAGCTGGGATTTGGCCTGACTTGGATAATTTATTGCAGCTTGATCTCTCTGATAATGCTTTCAATGGATCCATTCCTAATGATGTTGGTGAGCTTAAGTCTCTGTCCAACACTTTAAATCTTTCTTTCAATCATTTATCGGGTAGGATTCCGAAATCACTGGGAAATTTACCTATTACTGTCAGTTTTGATCTGCGAAGCAACAATTTCAGCGGTGAGATACCTCAAACAGGGTCTTTTGCAAACCAAGGACCGACTGCTTTCCTTAACAACCCTTTGCTTTGCGGGTTTCCGCTTCATAAATCCTGCAAGGACTCTGCAAAGAGCTCACCGGGAAATCAGAATTCAACTCCGGTTTCTGATAATAATTCTAAAAAGGGATTAAGTCCCGGTTTGATAATATTAATCTCAGTAGCTAACGCGGCTGGTGTAGCGCTTCTTGGTCTAGTAATAGTATACATTTACTGGAAAAAGAAGGATGATTCTAATGGTTGTAGCTGCACTGGAAAAAGCAAATTTGGTGGCAATGAGAAATCACACTTGTGTTCGCTATGTTATTGTGTTAATGGGCTTCGAATTGAGGAGTCTGATTTGGAAGATCAGGAAAAGGTGGAAAGAGGGAAACCAGAAGGAGAGCTTGTGGCAATCGATAAAGGTTTCACCTTTGAGCTTGATGAATTGCTAAAAGCATCTGCTTATGTGTTGGGGAAGAGTGGGTTGGGGATAGTGTATAAAGTAGTGCTTGACAATGGCAGCCCTGTGGCTGTGAGGAGGCTTGGCGAAGGAGGAGAGCAGAGGTATAAAGAGTTTGTAGCGGAGGCGCAGGCTATTGGAAAGGTCAAGCATCCAAATGTTGTCAAGTTGAGAGCTTATTATTGGGCTCCAGATGAGAAGCTTTTAATCAGTGATTTCATCTCCAATGGCAACTTGGCTAATGCTCTTCGAGGTATTCTTCCCTTCTCTTTGTTCCTATGTTCTTTTGCAGAATCTTTTATCCTCCATGAAAAGCCATTGACCTTGTATTACACCAAAGTTCTTATGGTCAAACCGAATGCTGTAACGTTCGGTTCAAGTTGAATTATCCTGTCTAAGTTTGATCCATGGTTGCGAATCCTGTTCGAACACTAACTCGATACGTTTGTCTTTGAACACGATGTGCTTGCGGGCTAACCTTAAGGCTAACTGTTGTCTTAGCCAATAGTTATTGTTCCTTTCTCTTGTGGGAATTTCAATTAGATGTCATAAACGGGCTTAGTTAATGGATGTGGGAATGGTCATTATGACTCTGGACATTAGTGGGTCATGTGACCTACCTGTTATGATGCATGCCACTCACTCAGTCAACCATAGCCAGGTCCCAATTGTGGTGCTTTTTCTGGACCATGCTTTATGTAGTCAGTACCTCTCACTCACCAGTCCCTTTCCCTTGTTAATGCAATGCCCGGTCTTTCCTTTCCTTTCACAAATAAAAGGGGGAATTTCGTTTCATTGCTATACCAAGCCAGTCCCCGACTTGCTGGATTTATAATTGGAAGAAGAATTTATTTAGGTTAAAAAAGAGGGGTTGCAGGTTTGTTTTCTTTCTCTATTCAGGTACATTTTTCAGCAGTCAATGGAATAGGGGAAATCACAGATCTTGGATCTGAATTTAAAAAGCTACTCCATAATTGACTTCGTGCATTGAGCTTGGGGGATTTAGGGAGAAGCCTAAAGGAAATGATTGGACTGCATACTACTATATTTAGTACTTGTATTAGTAGGATATGATTGTCTTCACACAAAGTATTTTTATTTATCGTGAATGTCCAAAGTCAGACTCGAATTACTAGCTGCTTGGTCTGTCAGATAATTATTTTAATTCAAAAACTTAAATTACTGGGTAATGCTTCAATAATGGTTTTATATTACTCGCGAAAGCTTAGGTTAGGTTGACACTGTAGCTTCCGAACAAGATGCAATGAATTGGTAGGTCCCTCATCATTGGCCACCCATTACCTGGACCGGTGCATGGTGAATTGTGATGATGATGGAAGGTCTTGTAATTCCTGAATGTCCAATCACAATGAGATGCATTAGTACAGTTTGTCCCCACGAATTCTTCTCTTAGGTGAGCATTCATTGGGATGAGTCAATAAATGCTAGCTGCAGGCAAAACTGCAGAATGTCCTTGCTTTTTACCTCCCTGTGCCCTGTAGGATCTTTTCTGTTCGAAACATAAGCGTGTTTGTTTAGGGAAATCAATCTTGATGCCTCAAGCTTCGCTCGTAGGTGCACGTTTCAACTTTTTCCCTCAGTTCTCGTTCACTTTCATCTGGATGTTAAAGTTTTAACCAAAAAGAGTTGAGCTTTACAATCTTTTTTTGTCTTTTCTCCAAAAAATTGATAGAAGGCCCCTTCACTGTAAATTTTTTTCTGTTTCTTAGTATCGATCATTTTCTGAATCCTTACCATTTAACCATGAAGGTATAGCCACTAATAAACAGCATTTGTTTACAGGGAGAAATGGACAGCCATCAAGTCTTTCATGGTCAACCAGGCTGAGAATCGCCAAGGGAACAGCCAGGGGCTTAGCCTACCTTCACGAATGCAGCCCAAGAAAATTTGTCCACGGAGACCTCAAGCCATCTAATATTCTCCTCGACAACAAATTCCAACCTTACATTTCTGATTTTGGCCTGAACCGACTGATCAACATCACCGGCAATAATCCCTCCTCTTCAGGTGGCTTTATAGGTGGAGCACTCCCTTACTTAAAATCAGTTCAAACAGAGCGACCAAACAACTACCGTCCTCCAGAGGCCCGTGTTTCTGGTAACAGACCAACCCAAAAATGGGATGTGTATTCATTTGGAGTTGTTTTGCTTGAATTGCTTACTGGAAAATCTCCAGAGCTTTCACCATCCGCATCCACTTCGATAGAAGTTCCAGACTTGGTGAGATGGGTGAGGAAGGGTTTTGAAGAAGAAAACCCTTTATCAGACATGGTAGATCCATTGTTGCTCCAAGAAGTGCATGCCAAAAAAGAGGTAATAGCTGTTTTTCATGTTGCCCTTGCTTGCGCTGAAGCTGACCCTGAGGTCCGTCCAAGGATGAAAACTGTATCCGAAAATCTTGAAAGGATTGGAACATAGGAGGAATGCTGGCGTTTCCAGCAACTAGCTGCCACATTCTTCTGGGAAAAAAGTTAATTTCTCGACAGGCACTCCATTTTTGGCCATGGTTGAATTTTTGAAAGGTCAGGTGGCTCAAAGATTGCTTCGGATCAGACTCACTGGCTCCGAAACCTAGCCTAAAACTTTTGGACAGGTCCAGCAAGTTTTCATGGTATAGCTGGAATGAGAATACAATTTCTTTTCTTTTGTGGGAGGTACGGAAGTAGCTTCGTTTGTAACTCAAATTTCTATTTCCAGTTTCCATGGGAGATCTCTCTCTACTTTTCACAGCTTTTCTTGTTTTCTGGGTTCCTTGCTTGGTTGAGATCAATAGAATTTAGTAGTGATAGTTGATTCGTTTGGTGTCAGCGTTGGGTTATGTAATAAGCACCGAGAAAAAATCAATCCATGCAAGCCTTCAATACCAGAGGCTGTGCTGTCCTATAATACTATAAGAGTATCAAATCTATCTGAGATTTTTTACGCTATTATTTTTATTGTATTTATCATTTATTATTAAGATTTTATAACATTTGTCAACTTTTTATTTAACAAGGGAAGTGGTTTAATAGGAAACTAATATTAGTTTTGAAAAACTTTGTCAAAATTAATTAAATAATTTAAATGGATTGATGGATGCAATAAGAATTATGTAGTGTTTGAGATTTATACTTATTATTTTTTTTAAAGTATTTTTTTGTTTTAAAATTTATTAAAATAATAATTTTTATATATTTTAAAATTTATTTTTGATATTAGTATATCAAATTATTCAAAACTATAAAAAAATTAATTTGAAATAAAAAAAATTAAATTTTTTTAAAAACTATTTTTAAACACAAAAACAAACACTCTCTAAAATAAGGACAAATAAACATAAATATTTTAAAAATATAAATGTTTCTTCTCGTAATATCATATATTTATTGTCTAGATTTTACCTTTTTAATTTATTTCTTAATTTAAACAAAAAAAATCAAGATAAAATTAAAAAAAAAAGTAAAATTGTCATAAAAATCAAGATAAAAATAATTGATATATGATAATGTAAAAAAAATTAAAATCAAAATAAAACAGTTCATTAATGATTAACCTACTAATCCATTTTGGAGTGTGGATGTGGTTGTTTTTTAAAGTGTTTTTCACTTGAAAATGAAGCAAAATGATATTTTTTTTATTTTTTAAAAATTATTTTTAATATCAGCGTATCAAAATGATTTGAAAATATCAAGAAATATTAATTTAAAATAAATAAAAAAATAAAACTTTTTAAAAAATATTTTTGAAACAAAAAAAAAACTGGACAAAATCAAGTCTAATACATGTGCCGATCAATCCACCTTTCGAACCCAATAATATTAACCACAATTATAAAAAAATTCATATATATTAATCGATCCAATTAAACAAAAATTAGCATGTGAAAAAAAGAGTTCAAGGATTCGTTATCAAAATTAAGAAGATCATGGACCAAGTTGTTATTTTGAGATAAAACTAATTTATTGTAATTTTGTTTCTTATAATTTCTCAATTACAATGAATTGATTCCACACATTTAAATTAATAAAACAAAAACACAAGTTTCTCGAGAATGACCAGATATCAATTACCAGCTGGAACGCTGGTTCAAATATTACTACCATCTTTTTTTTTCTTAAAAAAAAAACATCAAAATTCAAAAGAAGAGTTTAAGAATAAAGTATAGGGACTAGAGTAGAATAAGCATGTAACTTTACGGCCCAAAATCTCTTTTGCCGTTTCTTAGCATGGACTCTTTACTAATATTTTTCTGCTGTTGTGCAGAGCTAACAATCTTGGCTCGAATCAAAGCAAGAAAAGCGGTTCTTGGCGATTTTTCATTTGCGAATCCTGAAGACCCAAAATCTGGAAAACTTGCAAGGTAATTTTAACTCTACTTTCTCTTTCTGACGAAAACCTAATCTATCGAAGGACTGATTCGATTTCCTTATGCTCTTCGTTCATTGATTTAGTTTGCTAGGCAGGCGCATTGTGACTTGTAGATTCGAAGGAAGAGAAGCCATCTTCATCAGAAGAAGCAAGAGATGGTAAAAATTAAATCAAATTCTGTTCTTATTAATCTGTGATTGTTTGTTTTCTTGACGTGGGTTTTTTTTTCATTGCTTTTTTCAGTCGGCACTGTTCAATTTCCATTCGTTTCTGACAGTTGTGCTGCTGGGGATTTGTACATGCACTTTTGTGAAGATGCACTTTCCAGCAATCCTTGAACAGAGAAATGGGTATGTCCATTTCTTCCCTTAATGTTTTTCTGTGGATCCATATGTGTAGCAGATGATTGGACTTTGAAGAGGGCATTGCTGATTGCTTATAACAGTAAAACAATAGTTGCACTGTACCACAACGTTGGTTTGCTATGTTTATAGTTAAGAAAACTTAGCTTTTCCCTTTCTTTTTCACCATTTTTTAGAAATCCAGGTTTATGCATGTGCTTTTTTTTTTTGGTAATGAGCATTTCTATTTTTGCTAATTAGTCTCAAGTGGGTGGCATTAACATCCTGAATTCTATGAATTGTCCTCATCAATGGCATAAAATTGTTTGATTTCAATGTTTATGAAATAATACCTAGGTTTCCACCACTCATTTTATGCCGTATAAAATAGATGCACACACAGGTGAGATTCTCTAAGCTTTGGATGCTCTTTTGTGCCAAACCTTTTCATTTAGCATACGTTAGGATTTGGAGAAATTTAGCTGCACCAATCTTTTCTGTAGTTTTAGCAAGACCCAAACCATTGATAGCCCGCTAGATCTTCCAAACTCAATGTGTTACCGGCTTTACAATCTAACCATCCCCATCT
>Ga0307510_10012408_pt1 | contig 10104 bp, 4 predicted proteins | sample 12_EM_MG_FD_207224 | JGI IMG/M metagenome (GOLD analysis project Ga0307510, IMG submission 207224) | Populus trichocarpa ectomycorrhiza microbial communities from riparian zone in the Pacific Northwest, United States - 12_EM | ecosystem: Host-associated > Plants > Roots > Unclassified | place...
TTGACACTGAATTTCCAATAGGAAATGAACATGTCCAGAGGATTCCGACACACATACACAATCTTAGCAGCAGAATCTTTGACCGAACACGGGAGTGCCGTGTAAGGTGAGTGGGTTCCGAAAATCCTAGGCTCGGGAAGCTTGTCTTGTTCCAGAAACTGGTTTCTGGAGCTGATATCAAACTCAAGAAAGGGCACCACCCCATGAGGGCCATTGGTGAGTAAAGGGCTCTTTTCAAGAGAGTGATGGGAGCGATTAACTATAGTATAAGTCAAGGCCTTTAACCAAGTTGTACCTGATTTTGGAATGCTGGCAAGTATGAGGTCAGTTTCTTGTGCCTTGAAGTGTTGTTGAAACAACATCATGCCCTTGATTGATACCTGTGGACACCAGAATCCTTGGTATAGATAGAGAAGATTGCCTCCCATACCTATTTCTGTTGGGAGGTGTTGAAGCAACTCCTGGGTACTTTCATCTCTCTGCTCTTCCTCTACAGTGATTTCCACACACTCCATCAAACTAAGAATCACACTGACAAGGAAGAAGATTATTCAAGAAAACAATGAAATACGAGGAGTAGAGTTTCTTGATTCTTGAGATCACAGCATGTCTTATATATATCATTGAAGGTATATTATGGTCGGGATTTGTAAACAGGCTTGAACCTTCGTGGGTGGGTGGGAAGGTGGTTCTGCGACCATATATGCATGCGCAAGGGTTGAATTCACTTAGAGTTGATTCAAAGTAAACTCATTTTGGTAAGAGCACAAAAAGTCGTAGCATGACTAGTACTGTCTCTATCAACACGAACAATGCTTGCCAAGTTTCGACCTCAAGTTGGCTTCCAAAAAATTCAGTCGGCATGCTTTCCAACCCCAGGACACTATACACATGAGAAGTGTCTGTGCATCTCCCATAAACGGCTAATGATCGTTTTGGATATTGTGTTTCCGAGCTTGCTCGATCGAGTCTTGCAATGGACATTCCTGGCTACTTCTTCGAGTCATAGAGCTTGAATATTTAGCAAAATTCTAAAAGACTGTACTCTTGTCTAGTGGGCTGTGTTGCGACTTTACGTTCATGTTTGACTGGGAACTTTTTGGAAACGAGTTTTCTAGCTACACAGTTACTTGTTAGACTGCTATGTTTGACTGGACTTCAAGCTTAACACAGATGGGTCTTTGATTACATTTTCCGGCAGAGCAACCCCATAAATTAACACTGCATCTAATTCCGGTCTACTGGTTTATTCTGTAATCTAATGTTTTTCTTGCCGGTTGATCGACCGGTTTCATCGACTGATTGAGACAGTTGCAAAATCTACTGTTTAATTAACCAACCAATCAAGCGGTTCATTTTGTAAAACCAGATGGTCGACCGGCGTAGGTAGATTCATACTTTTTGTTGTTGAATCTATGTTTAGCTATGAACTTTCAACATGATACTTAATTTCTTGATTTTATTGCATTACCATATCCAAATCTTATCTAGATTTTCCTTTACCCTTGAATTTTATCAAGCTATCTTTAACTTTTTCACTATGATTACAATCCAAATATCATGGAATTATCTCATGTCTCATTATTTAAATTCCACGATTAATTAATAAATAATTACAAGGCAAAATATAATTTTATACGATTTAAATTCTAAATTCTAAAGCACTAAATGAAACATAACATCATAAAAGTTTATTGGTAAATCCTTAACAGAATAGTACAAGGATTACATTTTTTACATTAATTACATACAATCTTTTTCATTACAAAAGGATTAACATGTAATAAAGATTTAATCTTCATTAATTAACAAAAAAAAAAATTCTTTTTCATCTACTCATTCTATACAAGGTTGCGAGATAAATGAAATTAATAGTACATTTGATCTTAATAGATTATTTTCTATCAATTTTCTCTTTATATTTTATTAAACTATCATGATAAGTCACATGTCTTGGTCATCGTTGATTGAATGCTTCTAGTCTACTATTGGACATAATCTCCTCTTTTTTGGGTGTTTAGCTTCATTACCGAGGTCTAGCCCCAACAATGGAAAGCCAGTTCCTTTGTTTATTATTAGGTAGTAGTTTCATTATTGGAAAACTGATTTCTTCACCTATCACCGGGCAATAGTTTTATTATCAAGAAACTAATTCCTTCACCCATTACGAGACACTAATTTTATTATTAGAAAACTAGTTTTATTCACAACAATACTAAGATAAAACAAGGCATATTCGGTGAAATTGAAATTATTTATCTTAATACTAGAATATTGAGGTGGTATGAACTTACTCGTTGTCTGAACTCTAGATATAACTCTTTATTGGTGTAAAGCTCGTACGACCTCTTATATATCATGTATATCCTATCATTTTTTATTCAATGTTCAATTCACATAATATAATCTAAATTGATTTCTTTCAACTTAATCATTATTACAATATAAATACTATTACAAACTTATATCCCAATTTTCTTTTATAATGATGCTAATTCATTATCAGTTATAATGATTGATTAGTTCATCTTTGGCGCAATCAATTAGTCGACCAAATCAAATAATAGTAAATTACTGTTTCTCTTAATGGTAATTTCAGTTTCAATTTCTTTTTATTTTTTTGTAAAGTTTATAATTTAGTTATTACCCAACCATATTTCATGATAAAAAAAACATAATTGAAACACAATATCATCAATTTAAACAATTTTCCATTCGAAGTCAAATCTCTATCTTGTCTTTACAACTATAATGTAATATTTCACTATCTTGTATATTTCATCTATAATGTAATATTTCATTATGTAAACTCAAGTTTCTCACCTCTTAAATACGAGAACTTTGAAGGAAATTTTATTATACTCTTGCCCTGAGCTTTTCATAATTAAAACTTGACCCCACTTAAACTTTTATGTTTTTTATTTGCCCAATTTTCTTTTTTAATTTGGGCTATTCTCATAATTCCAACCAGGGGTTCACAAGATATACATATATAATGCTAAATTATCCATATTTTTAATTTGCTAAATTCATTAGCACATCAAATTCATCATAGAAATCATATATCTATCCATCTTACACAAATCATATAACGGTAAATTAAACACCTTTTGCCCTATCAATCAGAACTCAGGAAGATGGAGCCGAAATGACCCCAAAAACTGAGCGCGAGAGGTTAAATCAAGTGCCCTAGTAATCAGAGGCAAAAAAAATGCCAGCAGCAAACTAGCAGGTATCTTCGAGAAGGGAAAATGCAAAAAAAAAACTTTAACACTATATTGTCCAAATCATTAAATGTCTAGACTTCAGGATGTCTGAAACAAGAGACAAACTCACTACCAAAAAAGGGTTGCGGCCACAAACATGGCCTTGACTGATTACAATTGTTTCACTTGAAGCACTTGGCATCCAAAAGGGCATCCCCCTCAAAAGGCTCGTAATCTTCGATCATCTGACTGACGCGCTCCTTTTGAGCTTCGTCTGAGATGTCAACCTTGGTCCATTCATACAGCTCCATATCATAGCACTCATCAATGACAAACTGAGGAATTTCTTGCCCCCGGAAAAGCCACAGCCCCTTGACCTTGAATGGAGGCTCTGAGCCGATTACAAGCATCTTCCCAAATGCATACTTGCGAGCCAGATCCATCCTTTGAAGAAATCCACCGACCTTGTTCAGAGTGACAAATGACACGGTATTCTCATCATTGTACTTGTAGTCACAGAACCACAGGGAGTATCCCTCGGGATCATACATTTCCCAGAATCCTACAGTAGAAGTTATAGATGACAGACAATAGATCCATTAATAACAATAAAACAAATCCAGATTTCCCTTGATCCTACAATAGAAGTAAAAGATGACAGACAATAACTCCATTAATAACAATAAAACAAATCCAGATTTCCCATGATCCTACAATAGAAGTTAAAGTTGACAGACCATAGCTCCATTAATAACAAAACAAATCCAGATTTACCACGTGTTAAGAAAATAGAAACCAAGTCCTTTTAGGGGAAGAAAAACTAGCACCACCCAAGAGTCAACAGAAAATTAATGTCAATAAAAAAATTTCAGTTTTGAAAAAAAAAAAACGCATTCTGAATCTTCCCTGATACTTTTTCCCAGAAATATATATATATAAGGCTATTTGAAAAGAGCAGATTCCACTGCTCAAAGTAAGAGAACAGGAAAGGGTGAAAAGAAAAGGGCAAAAGTACCTTTGATAGCAACCTCACGAAAGTTAGTCTTGGTGTTAGAGTAGAGCCTCTTCCAATCATCCAATATCATCTTGCTTGGAGGCAGCAAATCAAGAGGATTTTTGGGTTTCGGCTTTGGTGCTTCTTCCTCTTCTGCAGCAGGTTCAGCTTTGGGCTTTGCTGGCTCTTTTTCCTTGACTTCTTTTCTTGGTTCATCCTTGGGCTTTGATTTAGCAGGTTCTTTTGGCTGGGAAGGTTTCTTAGTAACTGGCAAAACTGATTCAGCCTGCTTAACTTCACCCACCACCTTCTTGACATTTGGTTGATTAACCATGGTCCAGAAGTATCTCTCAACATGAGGGAACTCTGAGGTAAAGCTCTTGGTCATGACATATGAAAATCCTGTGTGAAGATTGCATGTCATGATGATGTCAGCAAGAGTCACAGAGTGCCCAACCAAGTAGGTGTTTGAGGTAAGATGCAGGTTCAGGGCACCCAGTGCTCTCTTCAATGCAAAAATCGAAGCCTCCTCAGCCTTCATAAAGAAACATCCATAAAATGTATACATTAATGGGCCAGCAACAATATTATGAAAAGCAGAACTAGCATACAAGGGAACCATGAAATATAGCTTTTTATTACAGAATAAACAAAAAATTGAAGAGTTCTAAGACATGTAGCACAAAAAAATAGACAACTTACTGGAGGAAGGTACGGTTGATATCCCAATCTAGGATAAAGCCATTTTGAAATACCGGCATCAATCTCTGTTGCCGCAAAATCTATCCACTGCTCAATACGGGCCTAAGGATCACAAAAAATATCAAAAAGATTAGCATAACATAAATGGTGCAAACAGGAGCAACTTTCTTTAGGTTCAAGTAAACAGATATTTGAGCATGGTTCAAAAAAAGATTTCACCATTACAAAAATATCTTACATATTCAATCAACGATGAACCATATAGATGATTGTCAGCCTTCAGGCGAGTAACTGCAAGAGCAAGTACAAAATCCATTACAGTTATCATCTATAATAATCTATACCACTTAGCACATTGCGAATCAAGCATAAAGTCTTTTACCATAACGTGCAATCGCATTGCTCTCAAACACGGGACCTTCAGGAGTCTCCAAGACAGGGACCTAAAAGACCATTAACAAATCTCTTTTACAAATCTAAAAGAAATCAAATCAAATAAAAAACAATTTTTTGATAACACACATCTCAAAATTCCAACTGGGTTAACATAAAAAATCACACCTTTCCAATTGGGTTCATTTTGAGAAACTCAGGAGTCTTGTTGGTAACACGCATCTCGAAATTCTCAGCAAGCTTGACATCCACACCAGAGTATTCTGCAGCTATCAGTGTCTTGTATGCATTTTTGTTTGTCTTGCCAGCATGCAATATCTAAACCCAAAACAACAAATCAAGTGTCAGCATGCAATTGCACACACGATTTCCATAACACACATAGTGGGCCAAGAAGAACTTACGAGAGCCATGGCTGAAAAAGGAAATGAGAAGCTCCGATTTCAGATCTGAAAACAACAATTACAGAGTTAAAGAGTGACAGTAAGATTCTTATATTTTACAGGAAAAGACCGATATCCGTGAGTGTGTGTGGGTGAAGAGGGAGGAAGGGAGAGAGAGATGCGCGTACAGGCTTTAAGCGCTAGAGCTGAAAGAGGCGACGAGAGGCAAGTGAGAAAGAGCGAGCAAGCGAGATGGGAACTACTATTAGGGTTTTTGAAGGCTGCGGAATTTAGCCTGGTTGTCTATGCTATCTCACGGGTAAATCTTTTTTTTCATAAAATTGTTTTTAAAAAATCTAAGATTCAATGTTTTTGGGCCTCCGTTGTGGTTAGAACCAAAAAAACATTGGATGTGGCTATAATATTATGTAGAAGAGTGTTGGGTCAGCTACGATGTCATATCCAATAATAATATTTATAATATTATTAATAATAATATATAATTTATCTAGTTCAAGTTCATATATATTTTTTAAATTTTTTTTAAATAATTTATAATTTTTTTATAATAATAATATTTTTTTAAAATTTATTAATGATAATAATGATGATAATAATAATAATAATAATTTTAAATTTTATCCTTCAAATGAAATGTTGTTTTCGAATATTAATAATATTGTTTTTAAATTAATTAATTATTTTATTAATAATATTAATTTTAATAAGAATAATAATATTTATAATACAAATAATAATATTTTTAATATTAATAATAATATTAAACTTACTTAAGTTTAAGTGGGTCTGACTATAACACCAGATCTAAGAGCTTTGTGCCCCTCTTAAATGTTAAACGCAAGAAAGAGCTTTAGATCTGGCTACAACGTTGTACCCATTAGACTTGGGTCAGAATGTCGGACCCATTAGCATTGGGTCTTGATGTGTACCCATTTGCCTTGGGTCCGGACACCTGACCCAAGTGTCTTGGGCTAAGCGAAGCTGAAAGACCCAATGTGTGAAAACTTGATAAATTATAATCTGAATAAAATAAATAAAATACTGAATAAATTAAACAAAAGAATTTCAAGTATTGTAAATGGATACAATCGAATAAAAGATAAGGTATTATGGTGTAAATTAAGTAAAAAGAAGAATTGAGGGACAAAAATAGAAATAAGAGTTAATGAGGGTCAATCTGTAAATATATAAAAAAACTAGACTATAAATGCTCTATTTTTTTTCTCTTGGTCGATAGTTTGAAATAAAGAAAGAGGGATAAATTGTGTGATTTTTCTACTCAAGTTCTTGTTGATTTCATCAATAAAAGTGAGTAATTAGAGTGATTAACTAAATTAAACATCAAGAGAAGGTGATTTTAAGGTAGTGAGTGCTTTGGAAGAAGAAATTCAAGCTAGGGTTTGAAGAGGGAGGAGAAGAAAACTTGATTTTTCTTGTATTCTTTCCTTAAATCCTTATCAAAGTGAAGTAAATAACATGTTGCAAGTGATTTATTCCTCTAATTTTATGTTTGATGAAGGATTGTGTAAAATTGTAATTATGTAAAATTATGATTATGTAAAATTATAGGTTTATGTTATAAATTATCAAAATAATGCAAATTATGATTGAACCATGTTAGAAGGAATGAATTATGATTGGGTAAGTGTTTAACTTTAAATAAAAGGAACAAAATTATTTTCCCCTTTTTGATTGAACTTTTAGCCAAAAAAGAAAAATTATGTAAAATTGTAGGTTTATGTTATAAATTATGAAAATAATGCAAATTATGATTGAACCATGTTAGAAGGAATGAATTATGATTGAGTAAGTGTTTAATTTTAAATAAACGGAACAAAATTATTTTCCCTTTTTTTATTGAACTTTAAGCCAAAAGAGGAAAAATTTATGAGATTTAAGATTTTAATATAATTGTTTGGAAAATGTGGGAAGATATAGGTTTATAATTGTTATTATGTGAAATGAGTAAGAATTTTTCAAAGAGAAAAGAAAAACCTCCACTTTCTTCCTTAGGTTAATTTCAGCTAAAAGAAGAAGAAAATTAGAAAATTGAGTTTTGATAATATTATTGAGAAATCTTGCCAAATTGAAGATAATTGATGTTGATAGGTTAAATTGAATAATGAATTTTGTAAAAATAAAAATAAAAATGAAATGAATAAATAATTTAAAATGGGGTTTTATCCTCCTTGAATTAAAAGTTTAATTAAACTTAATTAAGGGTGTTGGATTTAATCAATAAATATGTAATTGTTATTATAATTTTATCGGTTCAAATGAATGAACAATGATGTAGTAATTGTGTTGGTACAGAGAAGGCTGCAGGACCTAATTAGCAACAAGGGACCTCTTCACGCGCACAGACGCTAGGTAGGTGTTCGACACCTTAAAGTAATTAAATAGCCTATTTTTAAATGATAGTAAAAGAAATATTCGTAGATTGTAATTTTAGTATAAAGTAAAAAAAAAAAGAAAAAAGGGAGACAAAATAATGCCCTGTTGAATGGGCGAGTCGAGGAGATTATTTCCTGGTTACTAGAAATAATGCTTTGTTGAATTGATGAGTCAAGAAGATTATTTTCTGGTTATTGAAAATAACGTTCTGATGAATAGACATGTTAAGAGAATTAACTTATGAGTTAATAGAATAATTACTCGGTGTAATAGATAAATTGTAAAATTTAATCGATTTAAATTGAAGTTAAATATATGGGTTTGTTGGAGATACTCTTGGTATTTTCTGTAAATTTATCTCTTTATCTAGAAAATAATTTATGAAATTATTAAATTACTAAAATATTTTATATGATAATTCATTCAATGATGCGAGAATTACTTCAATGTACATTAATAGTTAGTCCTTAATCAATTATTTGTTGAAATGTGCAATTTTAATCATGTTTAATGTGATCATGTTTTTAGGTACATCGCACCCTCAAACCGGAAAGTAGATGCATGGATAAATAATTTTTTGTTAAGAGATTGATGTAATTAGAATAACTAATATTTTGTTGTAATACACTTTTATGTTTAAGAATCGTAATGTTTAACTTATTAACTCATGTATGATGTAATTTTATGATGTTGTTATTATTAGTAAGTTGAATTATGGTTGATTGTATACATATTTTGAAAACAATTACCTTTCTTTTAAAAAAAAGGTCATGCATGCTATGAATTAATTAGCTTTTAAAAATTGTTCTATAGAAAATAAAAAATGAGATATTGATATATGCTTGAGTTTTGAAAGTTCAAATGATGGGATGAATATTGTGATTGATATTACAGGTTGAGAAATAATTAAGTCGATAACTTGGTATCAAAAGAAAGCAAAGAAACTTTGCTAAAATTTCAGTAATATATATATATATATATATATATATATATATATATATATATATTAGTAACTACGAATATATGTAATATAATTTGAGTTTATATAATTGAGGTTGTTATACAAGGGACTTAAATCTGCGCTCCTGCCACTCTCAAACAACTTGGGTCAGGAGTCTCTTTCCAGTCCCAAGTTTCTTAAGTCTGTAAGAGGATGTCAGATTCAAGTTAATAATAATAATAATTGATTTTATCCTTCAAATTAAATTAATGTTTTTATCCTTCAAATTAAATAAATGTTTTTTTTATAGTAATAAAATTTATTTCAAATTTAATAATATTAATGAATTTAATAATATTTATAAAATTAATAATAATATTAAATTTATCTGACCCAAGTTTTTATAGTTTTTAATCCCTTTAAATAAAATTTATTGTTTTTATTTGATAGTAATAATTTTTTTTTCAAATTTAATAATAATAATAATAATAATAATAATAATTTTACTCTTCAAATCAAATCTATAGTTGTTTTTCAATATTAATGATATTTTTTACAAATATATTAATTATTATAAAAATAACAATATTTATAATACAAATAATAAAATTTTTAATATTAATAATAATATTAAACTTACTCAAGTTTAAGCGGGTTTGGTTGCAACACCAGGTCCAAGAACTTTGGGTCCTTCTTAAATGCTAGATCCAAGAGCCTTGGGTCTTGCTGCAACGCCGAACCCAAGAGCCTTGGGTCCGGATGCTAGACCAAAGAGCCTTAGTTCTTGACGTCGGACCCAATATCTTTGGGTCCGTCGCCGGACCCTAGAGTTTTGGGCCAGACAGGGTTATAAGACCCAAGGGACTTGGGTCTACGCCTCTACCACACCCAAGCAACTTAGGTCAGACGCCCCATTCCAGACCTAAGTTTCTTGGGTCTGGAAGGAGATGTCAAACCCAAGTTAGTAGTAATAACAACAATAACAACAACACCACCAATTGATTTTACCCTTCAAATCAAATCAATGTTTTTTCGATAGTAATAATATTTATTTCAAATTTAATAATATTT
>Ga0307510_10012409_pt1 | contig 10104 bp, 10 predicted proteins | sample 12_EM_MG_FD_207224 | JGI IMG/M metagenome (GOLD analysis project Ga0307510, IMG submission 207224) | Populus trichocarpa ectomycorrhiza microbial communities from riparian zone in the Pacific Northwest, United States - 12_EM | ecosystem: Host-associated > Plants > Roots > Unclassified | place...
TAGCAAACCAATTCATGAAACAAGTTCTGGAATAATGCAAGAGCACGCACGCACAAGTAGCCATAAATCCATGTGTTGTGTGTGCACGCATACTAACCTAGACATCAACTTTTAGCAGTGTCACCTCCATTATTAGGCAACAACGAGGTAATGAGCATCAGAGTATAAACTTCTTAAGAACAAGATAGGATCATGTCAAAATATCCCACAAGAAAATTTTCTTAAGTCAAATAAACAATATTTCATGGACTAAAGGAGACTTGTTGCACCATCTAGGGTAAAGTCCTTCTTAAGAAATCATAAAACCCATCCTCATATCCAGGCATCTACCAGTACATATGTGTCCACACATCTGATCCCAAAAAATGAAAGAATGAATTGAGATACCTGAACCAACACATTGCACACCATAGATAGCAGCTCTTCACCATGCATGCTCTCTTGTGGATCCAAATCCTTTGAAAGTGGAAGACTTTTACAATACATCTCCACCATTTGTACGGCACAGCCTTCAAGTTCTGAAGAAGCATGGATGAAGTTAATATCATTGAATCCAAAAAAAAAAAAACATTGAATAAAAAGCCAATTTAATTAGAATGAAAGACATTACAATGAACAAAGAAAAGAAATAGACTAAAAAATACAAAATACAAGTGTAAAGAATGATCCATGCAATGCATCCAGGGGTTGTGCAGAAACAACATAAGGCTACAAAATACAAGTGTAAAGAGATACACCCAGGGGTTGTGCAGTTTGGATGTGCAAAAGATTGTGTGTAGGGTGAGCAAGTGTATGTGTGCAAAAGAAACAAAAGAAACACGCACCAAGCACAGGGAGCTTATACATGTTCCCAGTCAACTCCTGAATTTTGAAAATCGTGATTGACTGTCCAAGCACTTTAGTTGGTGCAGAAGCAGAGGAGTCCAAAGTTTTTATCAACTTTGCAAGAAACTCCGTCTTTTTATCTGGAGTTAAGACTTGCAGAAATGCCTCAACATCAGAACTGAAGCTTGCTAAGTGACCAAACCTGCATTAAAAAAAAAGGACTTCAGCTTAGATGGTCCAAAACTTTCCATGATTTTGCCTATAATTCTTACAAAAAAGACCACCAACATAAAGGAATACCAGAAACTTTTTGTAAGAACTGAGAATTTCTTTGAAGCATACAAATGACTGATAAATGGTTGTGAGGAGGAGATAAATTGTTCATCTAGTCTCGACTTCATATCCATTATTTGCCAAACACAGAAACAAAAATATTTTGGATGATTACAGACTTCGTGCACAATTACACTCAGCAGCTAGTTCCACACAAGTTGGGAAGTAAAGAACAAGGCACATACTTGAGGAAATATAGCATTAGAGCCTCCACAATATCATCATCATTGCCCTTTCCATGTAATCGCTTCCTCCTCTCAATTTCAAGAGTTGCCAAGTATGGACACCTAATAAAATCATTACTGGTGTCTGCTTGTAATTTTTTCACAAAAGCTAATGAAGTCGATATTCGAGAATGAAACTGCACATCCAATTTTCAAAAATCAAAATCTGCATAAAAAGTCATAAAAAGATCTGCAAGTATGCAGATACAACAGAAAATACAAACTACATATAAAATTCAAGGGTGGTAAATATGCACCACATCATCTGCCAATTGAGAGACTTTGCAATCCACGGGTTTTGGGGGATTAATTGGATCATTGTTGGCTCCATTGCTCCAGCTGCTGCCATCCTCCAGCAAACAGCCTAGATAATGTAGGAAGCACTCCCAATCATCAGGGCTGCCAGACAAACCAAACAAGATTAACAGCTAAAAAAATATATGTCCTCAAATGAAATGACCAAAATAGAAAATTTCTGGATTGGAAACAGGAAACAATTAGATGCATCACAATCTCTAGCAACGAGTTTCAACTACTCAATGTTCTACAGCAGTCAAACTTTAGCAAAAGCCATGCTGGTGCGTGTAATTTGAACATGCAGGGAGCAAGCAAATTCATAGAAAACCCGAAAGAAAATAAAAGGTGGCTAACAAGCAGCAAGAGGGGGAGTGTGGATTATCTATCATATGGGAATGCTTTAAAAACAGTCAGGTGATCCATATAAGGGCAACAGCAAACTTTCAGACCTCATTGACACTAGGGCAGAATTCAAAATAAGGTGTCAGGCTCCTAGTTGCAAATTCTATTCCTAAAGGACCTAGAAATTAGTTATCTGAAGCCATGACAAGGCTATTTTCATTGAAAAAATGTAAAATCTCCACAATAGGAGTATCAGAATAATAATTCCATGACTTCTAAAAACTTGCTACAAGCTTCGAATTGTGGATTTCCAATAACTGGCTGTTTTCACAAACTATCCCATCTGCTAAAGCAAACAGCTTGTTTTCCCTCTACGATTACAAGACGCTATTCATTTTTCCTGCATAACGCAACTGCAGCCTTTTTGATATCATGGTTCAGTAATCCCCGACTTATACGTCACAGCTGTCCTCTTTAGAACATCCTAAACAAATCAATCAAACCCAAATCTAACCATAACACCTAAAAATAAAGAAAGAAAATTAACAGAGGCTAATAATGCAGCCAGTAGAAGAAATAAACAGCTAAAAATGAAAAGAAGAGAGAGAGAGAGAATTTTCCTGGTTCTTTTATTACAATTTACAACACACAACGTAACACTATATTATCTAAGTTGTGTCATCTTAGCTGCCTCAGTTGGTGATAAAAATCTCAAAACTGAATTCTTGAAAGAAAACTGTCACATGCATACCATAGTTCTAAAATCTTCTGATATATGTTGGCACTTGTAGCATAGTCACCTGACCGAGCAAGAAGCCTCCCCTGTCAACTTAAAGTCAAAGAGTACCAGGTTGATAAGGAAACCAACAAGTAAAAAGAAAGAAGTTCCAAGAAAATGCATGCAAGACAGCGAGAGATAATGTGTTCTAAATTTCTATAGCAACAAAGTTGCATGAAAACTTAAATGTTGGAAACAAAATGATGAAAGGAAACTGTATATATATATAAAGAGAGAGAGAGAGAGAGAAAAGTAGGGCAAGGTGAAAGTACAACCAAAACCATGAGCATAGATGATTAAGCCTTCATTAGAATTCATTTGAATGAGCAGGTGTTATTTATCAGCAGAAAAGCCTATGTGGCCTATAATATTATACAGGCATGCCCCTTTCAGTATTGAGCCCAAAACTTGATAGTCATTATGCTAAGAATTCAAGTTTACATGGCATAATCCTCATAAAGTTGTGTGGAAGTTCCACTTCAACTCTCTAGTGGAATGTAAGTCACAGGTCATCTAGTTTGTTTGCACCTAGTTCCATTTTAACAAATCTCAGTTTCCATTCTAGCGTTCTTTTAGAATACCTCTTTAGTCTTGCCCATAATAACTCACCTTCTATTTACTTGACAAGTTCAGTTTCTCATCCCAAAAACAATGAAGAAATATAATAGCTACACAGAAAATCCATAAGATGTGCATTATCTTATGTATAAATTCAAAAATGTAAAATATTACTATATTGTCAACAGAAGTACTTTTAAGATAAAAAAACCAAGACATAATGTTTCAGAAAATACCTGTATACGTAGCTTATCAACTTCAATCATTAATAGTGATCCCAATTGCCCCGAGAGAATTTCCAATGCATCACCATACTTTTCTTGTTGTTCTAATATGGAAATATAGACCATAAGAGCTGCAACAGAGTTTTTACACAATCAGAGAGGAGATCATTAATGAATGATAGTTGTTCAAATTTTGGCAACAGATATGGAACTCACCTTCAGGCTCATGCAAGCTGTGGGAAGCTACATGCTTCTTAAGTAACCCTTCAGCTAGCATTGCTAGTTTCTCTCCTCCATTGCCACAAAATACCTGCAAGAAGATCAGAGCAAACAAAATAAGCAGCAAAACAAGACATTCCACCCAGGCAAGAAGTGTTTTTCAATAAACAAGCATTCTAAGGGCTGCACATGGGTTGCATGTGGAAATACAGCAAGAAGCTTCTTAAGAGAAATGCTGTTTAGTTTTTTACCCTTTCATGACAGAAATGGACATAACCAAATACATAAACTATACACTAGGCCAGGACCCATTCTACAAAGATCAATTCACAGAAGTAGAACAGATAAAACAAATGCTAGATAAACAATGAATTAGGTCACTAGGCAACACAATCCAGAACACCAAGAGAAAAAAAGGTTACAAGTGCAACCCCACCTGGGCAGCATCAACCTTTTTCTGTTGGGATGAAAAAAAAAACAAGAAGAAAAGAGAGCAAAGGAATGAGGGACAAGAATGGAGAAATCACCTTAATTATTGCTTCAGATAACTAAGTGTTCAATTACAAACTTAGATTACATTGAGTCCATGAGTAAAGTACCAGGAACTGGCATCTCGACATCTAAAATTGATCCAATAGGTAAAGAAGCAGAGTAACATGATGATGATTTAACAGAAAAAGTTTTTTCATGTACATCCAGCAAAAGTTCAGGTAACTCCACTGTAAAGGTGACATCCACAATAAGTACATTGTGAGATGGATGACCAAAGGAATGAGAATGTAATTTGGCTTTGACAAGTGTTAAATTGGAGGACAGAGATCAGATCATAATGGCCTTAGTTTCAGATATTAACTCGCTAAAAAAATAAAAAGAAGGAAAATCTAATACTCCAAGCCCTTAATTTGTCAACATCAAGATTGCTTAGGTGTTCATGTTCCCAGTGAAGCAGTTGGGTGTCCATAAATAACTTGCAAGAGGCAATGAAGGACAAGTTACTCACAGCGTAGATCATAATCTCCTCACAAACTACCCCATGCACTCCAATATGTTATTTGTAAATGGCAAAGCCAAGTTAGCCAACAGTCAAATTTTGTACCATTTACAGTTCTCAAAGTCTTTAAGCGAAAATGTGAGATGCATGCATGAGCTCCCAATTTTATATCTTTTTTTTTTAAAAAAAAAAAGGGATTGCAGTGCTTCAAATATGAAACCAGATCAGACTGTTGAACCGCTGCAACCTTTAACAGATTCAATCTTGGCTTTGCATACTGCAGGTTTTTGGAGCAATCTAAATTGCATGCAAGGATTTTCTTAAGAATTTGTTTTGCTTAAAAAATATCTTGTTCAACACACGTGTCTTCAATTATATTGCATTGTTAAAAGATTTATGGTTACATTCTTCCAGCAAGTAACCTCATCTGTTCATTCCTTTTCTCAATTTTGAATGTTCTGTGTTAGCAGTAATCTAATTGGGCATGAATGCAGACGTTCAAAACTTAACTAAGAGCATGCCAACAACAGCAACAAAGCATTAATCACAAATTGGTCGGAGCCAGCTATAAGGATCCTTTGACACCAATCCACCTCAATATCAAGATTTTGAGCATACAAATTTTCCAAATTCTAAGGTTGCACAACATGAAGCGAGGGTGATATTCATCAGTTAAATCAATGAGCCTTTCACCATAACACCGATAAAATCTATATAAAACCAATAACTTATAATAATATATGCACTATGCACACACAATGTGACAAGAAATGTTAGTAGCTTAAAGAATAAATACTATAAAATAATGAGCACATGCTTAACAATATACAAGAAGGGAAGGCTGCTATGACCTGTAATTGGATGCTACAAACTGCCCAGAGCAAAAACCTCTCTTCACCAACAAGCTTGTACATTTTGATGGCTGTCTGCCAGATGATGACATCATAGTTAGAAAGCATTAGCCTAATTGTCCCACAATCTGCATCAAGCAGATGTCAGGACATAGCAATGAAGTTCACATATAGCATACAAGAAAAAGAACACTAACCTGCTGCTGCTTCACAAATGAATACTCACGAACATAACAATTGAAAAGTCCCATCATTAGTTCCAAATTGCTTGGAAATTTACTGCAAGCATACTCATAGCATCCAGTAGCCAAATCCACTGATTATATTTAAAGGGTAAAAAAAATTAGAGTCTTCCGATATAATGTATAAAAACAGAGAATCTCGGAGCAGTAAAGATATACTAACAGCGATCAAGCCGTTGAAAAACAATCTGCAATGTACTGAGAGTTAGATCATCCATTAACAAGGAATCATTCTTGTATAAAAGCTCCTTTGCATTTAAGCAAACTGATAATGCCTCATCAGATTTACCCATCCTTTCCAAGATGAGTGATTTTAGCGCCTGCATCACCAGAACACGTCAATTACTCCAAATAACCCACCATTTCAATTCTAATACAATAAACAACATACACCATAACTCTAAAAGTAATTAACTCTAACTATTCCCCAAATAATCCCTCTATCATAAAAACCACATGCTCAAAACCAAACACTAAAGAAGCAAGATTTATAAACATTATAAACAACTGGGATGGCAGCACGACAAGCATTCGCCACTTAATCCCCGGATAAAAAAATGACCAAATGTCTGCACATACATACACGCGCAGGCACAAGCACACCTTGCAAATTTGCTCAGACAAACAAATAACTGAAAAAACTACAATTAATTATGTCAGTTACTAAAGAAAAAAAGCTCAAAGCTAACACCCTAAGCAGAATCCAATTAGCAAAAGTAAACACACAAAATCACTTCACTTTACAGTAATTAGCAATCAAGAGCTGAGTCAATCTAAGAAATATTTGAAGTCTTACGAGTGCGTAAGGTGAATTAGGGCATTTAGCGAGGAGCGAAGTGGAGTGTTTAAGCGCATTCTTGAACTGACGAGAATCGATTGCATCCCAAATCGGTCTCACTCGCCGTTCCGGTATCCCTCCGGCTAACCCAAACTTCGATGCCATTGAAGCTTTTTCTCTTTTCTCGAAATAAATAGGGTTTATTAGCTAGGGTTTCAAATATTTCTTTCTCTCTGTGTAAGTGATCAGCTAACTGACTTTTTTGGTTTCTGTTTGGAGGATATGGTTGTTTTTCAAATGGAAGGAAACCTAGCCAATGAATGAGGGTGTTTGGATACGGGACTGGAAGGGGACTGGACTGGCATGTGATGGTCTTACGCCTGGTTTGTCTGGGCTTTCGTTGATCAACCAACAAATTTTATGGACCATAGTATTTTAAATCAAAGGCCCAGAATGTGTTGGGGCGTTGCTTGATTGGGCTAGCCCCCAGTTAGATTATGGGGATGAATAGACCACGTCATTTTTTTTCTTAATGCATGCCGTTGCTTGATTAGGCTAGAGGCAATGTTTTGTCTTATTATTTTATTTTTTATTTTTTATTTAAAAAATAATGTATTAGTTGATATTTTTGTGATAATTTTTATATTTAATTTGTTTGTGATGTTTTGTTTTTGTAATGATATTGAATGTTTTTAGTTTTTAAAGAGTAGGGTATAATTCATCTATGATTTTTTCTTATATGTGTGTTGGTTTTTATTACAAATTTTATGTATTTTTCTATTACAAATTTATTTTGATAGAGAAATTCATTAAACACAATAAAGTAAATTACCCGTGTTGTGATGTTAAATATTTTGATCTTCATTTGTCATTTAATTTTTTTACAGCATCTTAGTATTAGGTTGATGTTTTGTTTTGTAATCATATATATTTTTTTATCATGAAGTTAAATAAAAACTAGTTTAGGAAAAAAAAATTATAACCCCACTAAAGTCCATACCCCGGTTCACAAATTTAGCGTGCTAGCCTGGATTACCCTAGTGCATAGGTTTGATGAGTTCAACCACTGGCCGAATATGCATTTTTGGTTTTTAGTTTATTAATTGTTTTTAATAGTTTTTTTCTTGATTTTATCCTTCAATATTTGATTGGTTGGGAAATAAATTGCATGATTTATTTATCTTTTGCTTTCTTTAGGGTTATCATTGTCTCAAATAAGTTTTTATTTTTAGGTTGGTTCTCAATTTTGTAGCCATATATTTTTATCATATAATTACAAAAAATATTTTATGTATTTTTCCATTTAAAATTGAATTTTGATTCATGAAATCAATCAATTTAATTTGGGTCAACTCCCGCGCGATTTAGTTTAAAACTTGAGTTATGAAAAGAGTTAAGTGAGAGTTGTCACCTAATATTTTGATCACTAGGAACCCTAACTGGTCTCAGAGATCGGGCATGTGACTGATTGCGTAAAGGGAAGGTATTAGCACCTCAAATACTCTTTACCTAAGGTAAGCTGCATTGTTTAATTGTCTGATATATGTTAAGGTCTAAATATTGGTTTGTCTATGGTTTAAGAAAGGTCTTCATCAGTAAGGAGATCCTTATCTTATCTGGTAAAAATCTAATTATTGTAATATCTAATACTGAGAATATGTTTTACGTATAAATTCGTTATCCCCGATACTAAAACAAAGCAAAATATTTTTGGGTTTTTTTTTGAAATATTGGTCTAGTTCTCATGGCTTTAATAAACTGGTTATTAAAGCCAAAATGCATGTTAGAACATATTTTGAATTTTTGCTGTATGAAAATACGATGTGATTTTTTTGAAAAAACTTGGTCGCATGCAAGAAAGCAAGACATTTTTTTTTGTTTTTATAATTTTTTTTTTGCAACATTTCAGAGAAAGTCGAGTATTTTAATACCGGATTCGTATCTTTACAGTATAAAAATACAAACCAATATTAAGAAAAATTTAGTGGAAAAATACTGGGGGAAATCATAAATTTTTTTGAAAGAATTTTGAATTTTTTTTTTATTTTTTTTAACTAGATGGACCCGGCCTACTCATTTTGGGCAGTGAACAGTGGAACACTCTCCCCTGTTCACATGCAACATGAACAGTGGAGGAGTTGGGGACGACGAAGGAGAAGAAGCTGACCTAACAACAATGGCGGTGCTGGTGTTGACAGCAGCAGGCAGTGGCGGTGTTGAGGAAGAATCGCGCGGCGGACGGGGGATTCCAGATGGTGGTTCTTCTTCGTTTTTCTCTCTGTTTTCTTGTGTTTTCTTCTTCTCCTTGTTTCTGTTCTCCTGCTTCTATGTTTCTTTTTCGGTCTCTGATGATGGTGGAGCTGCTGTTGATGGCAGTGCTGCTGGTGCTAGCGGTGGCGGACTGGGAAGCTGAGGCTGGCCGATGGTTTTTTTTTCTGTGTTTTCATTGCCCTCTATTTCTGCCCTCCCTCCTTTTCTTTCTCCTTTTCTTTGTTTTGTTTCAGTTTCTCCTCTGTTTTTCTCCTCAAAAACTCTCCTTTGTTCCTCCCTATTTCCCACAAACAATTCCCCAGTTCCCTTTATTTTTTTTCTTCGTCTATTCGTTCCCTCTGTGTTTTTTGTTGTGCTATGTTTCCGTCTCTCTAAATTGTCCCTGTTCATCTCTTCTGTCTAAACTTTCCTCCTATTTTTTTCTTCTTTTTCCCCCCTCCTTTTTTCTTCTTTGGCTCTCGGTATTTATAGGTAGAGGGAGAGAGGATCACCCTGTCCTGTCCTGTCATGGTGCAGGGCAGGGTGGCGTGGGGCGGCTTTTGCCTTTGCAGAGCATGGTTTTCTTCTTCTTTCGGCATGGTAACAGGGTAAGGAGGCATGGGTTGCATTAATGGTGGCAGGATATGGGATGTGACTTGTCAGGATTTGTGCAAGTGGGAGGGGAAGAGAGTGAAATGGGCGTTGTAGGGGAACAAAATATCTTCTTCCCTTGCCTCTGCATGTGCCCGAGAAGGAGGAGAACAGTGTCGTTCAAAACGACACTGTTTCAGTTTTTTTTAATGAGATTGGAAAAAAAATTGATTTTGAAGAATAACTCAAAAATAAAACATAACAATATATTTTTAAATAAAAATAATTTAAAAAATAATCTTTGTCATAACATTAAACACTCCTTCTCTGGAATGGATGGAGGCATAACTCAAATGAAGTTGGACCTTCAAAAGAGGATCCCACACCGTTTAATTTACTCATCTTACCAATTAGTATTAACTAATATCTAAATGGTGTGGGGGAATCACTGTTCCCCCACACCCAAAAACATTGTGGATTACAACAGTAATCCACAATGCTTTTCTTCTTCTTTTTTTTTTTTTTTTGCTAACTTTTCCTTTTTTTCTTTTTTTTTTCGTTTTTTTTTCAAATTTACTTTTGTTTTTCAACTTTCCTATTT
>Ga0307510_10012410_pt1 | contig 10103 bp, 8 predicted proteins | sample 12_EM_MG_FD_207224 | JGI IMG/M metagenome (GOLD analysis project Ga0307510, IMG submission 207224) | Populus trichocarpa ectomycorrhiza microbial communities from riparian zone in the Pacific Northwest, United States - 12_EM | ecosystem: Host-associated > Plants > Roots > Unclassified | place...
CAGTTTGTACTGCGGCCGCATCCGATAGTCGACGCGGCGGCGCTGCTTCGGCGCCACGCAACACTGCAATCGCTCCCCAACAACGTGACACTATCAGCCCATACGCCCTTGTCCGAAGAGCTGTCGCGAGCACGTTATTGCCTGTATCGCAGTTCGTCGGCAGCCTTACTGGCCGTTCAGGCAGGCGTCAAGCCGTTCTACCTGGCTCACCACGGCGAGCTACCGATCGACCCGCTCTTCGAGCTGACGAGTTGGCGCGAGACCGTAACTTCACCGCATGAGTTGAATTCCCGGATGAGCGCCGCGGATGACACACCGGACCGGGAGGCTGCCGCCCGCGCCTCCGATCTGTATCGTCACTACTCAGCAGCAGTGCGTCCCGCCGCAATCGATGAGCTGCTGATGATATCGCGCAGCGCCGCAACGGACTCGCCCGGATGCTGACCTCGAAGCAACTCGAAGGCGGGCAGTTTGCCGATGTTGCGTGCGAACGCCGCCCAGTTCGGCTGGCCGGCGGCATAAGCCTGCTCCGCGGTCAGCCGTCGCAGCGCCTCCGCACGCGGCAGGCGCACCAGCAGGCGCTGACCTGCCGAAGCCTTCCGCGCAGACAGAAAGACCACGGATCGGACCTGCAGCGGCTGTCGGGCCAGCGCATATTCGCCGGTACGCAAATCAACTTCATACTTCCGTACGCCACTGCGGCGTTGAATCACCGGCGACTTGCGGATCTTCGCAGCAGCAGTGACCCACTTCAGGGAGTCGGCGCGCACATGCAGAAAATTCGGTACACCCGTGGCAAGCAACGTGTCGGGTGTAACGAAAACGGCATCCTCGCTGAGGAAGGACAAGCCTTCCAACAGGCCCTGCAGAGTCACGGTGGACTTGCCCGCCCCACTCGGCCCCATCAGCAACACTCCACGGTCCGCGAGTCCCACACAGGCTCCGTGCATCGACACGAGGCCCTGGGCTCGGGCCGCGAGTGTGAACACGGCAAACTCGATGAGCTCGTACCGTGTGTGATAAGGGAACCGCAACATCCGCGGCGAGACGGCAACGAGCGCTGCCCGATCCTGTGGCGACACAACGACGAAATTCGACGATTGGGTCGCGCCACCGAGCAGACCTGCACCAGACAACATCTGCAGAGGCGGCGGTTGCGCACGTGCACTCCTGCGTTCATCGGCTGTCAGTTCCAATCTGACGCGCAGACGCGGAACGGCGCGGGAAAGCCGATGCCGCGGCAGTCCGGCGTACGCCGCGTCCACCAACCGCATCAACTTCGCACTGTTGCTCTCAAACCGGAACTGCGCACCCAGCAGGTGCAGATCCCGGCAAACACGCGCCGGGGATCGTTCGGCAAACGGGTCGGAATAAAGTTCGGGTACCTGGGTCTTCAAACGCGGGAGAACCTGTGACTGCCCAGGTGACAGCATACCCTGCGCAACGCTATCTGGCTTCCGGCTTCCGCCGCGTGCATGGCTGGATTCCCGCGCTGGCGCTGCTCGAAGTGGCCTGCGTCGCCCAGTTGCAGAGGCGTTTTGCAATCCGGGGACCGGTCTGCGAAATCGGTACCCATCATGGCCGGATGCTCATTCTCATGCAGCTTTTGACGGAACCGGATGAGTTGGCAGTCGGCATCGACCTGCACGAGCGGGCGCAACTGCTGCACAACCTGCGGGCTCACGGGGGCGACCCCGCGCGCATCAGGATGATCTTCGACAATTCCCTCAATGTATCGGCAACCCGCATCCTGGAGACCTGCTGCGGCCAGCCGAGGCTGTTCTCCCTGGATGGCGGCCGTACAGTCGATACAACGCATCACGACCTGACCCTGGCCCTCAATACAATGTGCACCGGGGGAGTCGTCTTCGTAGACGACTACTTCCAGGAGCGCTGGCCCGAGGTGTCGGAAGGCGTCTGCCGCTTCATGCTGCGGGACGGAGGCTTGTATCCGGTCGCCATGGGTGGCAACAAACTGTTTCTCACCAACTCCGTGGCCGCCTGCCAGGACTATCGCGACGGGCTCGCGGCACTGTTTCCGGGACAAACCCGCAATTCGCACATGTTCGGCGCCCCGGTGTTGCATATTCAACCATTGACGCTCAGGCGGCGGATCTCCCGCAACCCGCTGTGGCAATTGCTCAGGAGCCGGGTTCTGTGAATACTTTGAATGAGGCTGACACCACGATCGAGCGCCTGCGCGAAACCCAGGACGCGTTCGATAGTGTCGCCGCCGACTACGATGGCGCCCGAGGCAACAATGACCTCATCCAGGACATGCGCAAGGAGATGTGGCACTGGCTCGATGCCATGTTCGCTCCGGGCAGCCACTTGATCGACCTGGGTTGCGGTACAGGCCTCGATGCAGTCCGAATGGCACAGTCGGGCTACGAGATCACCGCAACCGACTGGTCGCCGCAAATGGTCGCACGCACCCGCGACCGGGCCGAGTGCGCGAAGTTGACTGACCACGTTCGCACCGTCAACGTAGGAGCGCACGAGCTCTCGCGTCTCCCGGGCAACGCACTCTATGCTGGCGCCTATTCCAACCTTGGCCCCCTCAACTGCGTGCCGGACCTCAGCGCCGTCTCTCAGGAATGCGCACGCCTGCTCGCGCCGGGCGGCACACTCGTGTTTACTGTCATTGGGCGAATCTGCCCATGGGAAATCGTTCACTACACGGTTCAGCGGCGCTGGTCCCGCGTCAAGGTGCGCTTCGCAGCCAACCTCGTCCCTGTGGGTATGAACAAACGCACCATCTGGACTCGTTACTACGGGCCACGCGAGTTCTACCGCGCCTTTGCGAAGGATTTCACGCTCACTCACTACCGCGGCCTGTGTGTGTTCGCGCCACCGCCTTACCTCACCCGGGTCCGGGACAGACACCCGCGCCTGTACGAGCGGCTGTGGCGCGTAGACCGGCGAATTGCAGGCTTGCCGCTCCTGCGCGGAATGGGCGATCACTTCCTGATTGTGATGAAGAAGCGATGACACCCGTTCGGGCACTGGTCATTGGCGCGGGGCCGGCGGCCGTCGCCCTGCACTTTCCGGTGCTCGCGCGCTTGCGGGACAAGGGCGAGATATCGCTGCAGCTCGTGTGCGATGTTCAAGGTGAGCGGGCGAGCACCGCACGCCGCAACTTCGGATTCCTGGAAGACAGCGGCGACGCTGGAGCATGCCTGTCACGCAAGGACATCAATGCGGTCTACATCTTCGGCAGCGCCCAACTGCACTACGAGTATGGCCTGGCCGCTCTTCAAAACGGCAAACACCTGTTTGTCGAGAAGCCGGTAGCACCGTCCTACTCGCAACTTTGTGAGTTGACACGTGCCGCGCGAACTCGTGGTGTCGTCGCCGTTGGCGGTTTGAACCGGCGCTTCTATCGGGCCCTGGCTGCTATTCGCGCGCGCGGCGGCAAGGCCCGCTGGCGCTACGCAGAATCCATATTTCACAAGCCGGAATTGGGTAAGCCGCCGCTCTTCGGCGCACGCACGTGGCTGAGTGCCAACGGCATCCATGCGCTCGATGCGCTGATATACATGATGGATGGTTTGCCCGAGCGCATCACAGCTCACGCCGGAGCCAGCGGCGCCGCCGAACCCGATTGCTTTTCGGCCGTCATGCAGTGGACCGACGGCAGTCAGGGCGTGTTTCTGTGTAACAACACAGCCGGTGCGCGACGCGAGGAATATGCCTTCCACGGGCCCGGAGAGACCTGCACTGTCACCGGCGCGCAACTCAGCATCGAAAAGGACGGCACCCATGCAACAACAGCAATCGACTCTGTTGGCGACGGCATCGACGCCGAGCACGAGGCCTTCCTGCATGCGATCCGCAGCGGCGACAAACCGCAACACAGCCTCGATGCAATAGCACCCTCCGTGTTTCTCGCGGAACTGATCGAAGCCGGCTTCAGTGGTCGGGTTGAGCTGCCGACGGAAAGGCTGCTCAGCATTGAGCCGCAGCCCCGACCCGCGGCGAAGGCCATCCTGGTCACCAACCCCATCAGCCTGCAAACCGCGCTGGCTCGCTGGTTGCCGCGCGCCCGCCTCGTCAGCATTGACGAAGTGCTGCGATCAGATATCGAACGCCGCGACATTACGGCCGCAATCCTGGGTCACGGCTCGGCCCCCCTGTCGGCGGAGGTCCTCAACAAACTTCCCGGGCTCGCCATCGTCGGCGTCGCTGCACTCTCCCTCGAGCGTTATGCACCAGACCTGCTGCTCTCACGCAACATCCAACTCTTCAACGCCAGCGCGGCGTACGCTGAGAGCGTCGCGGAATTTGCCATGGGACTCGCAATTATCGGCCGAAGGCGAGCATTTATCTCCCATGAGCTGATGCGCAAAGGCGGCTGGGGTACGCAGCCATGGGTGCCTGGAATCAAAGGAATGTTGCGGCGAATGGGTATGACAGTACGACCCCTGGCCCGCGCCGCAGGGCTCGAGCGCTCGTTGCTGCGCGCCTGGAAAAACGCAGAAGCGCTTACACACGCACAGCCAGCGCGAGCGGCCGAGGCACGTGACCTCCGGAGTGCCGTGGTCGGTTTGATTGGCTGGGGTGCCAACGCGCGCGCCTTCGCGAAGCGACTGATCGAGGCACAGGCGCGCGTCATCGTGTTCTCGGAACATGCGAGCACAAATGAAATCCAGGCTGCGGGAGCCACGGTTGCCTCCCTGGGCGACGTGCTGGCGGCCGATGTCGTATCCCTCCACCGGGGTCTGACGGAAAAAACCCGCCACTTCCTGGGCGCACCCGAGCTGGCCCGGCTGCGGTCGGGAGCCGTGCTCATCAACGTCGCACGGGGGGCGCTGATTGATCCCGATGCGCTGCTGTCGCGCTTGAAAATGGGCGACCTGGTGGCCTGTCTCGACACGTTTGAACAGGAGCCGCTCACGTCATCCGACGCGCTGCGCAAACTGCCAAATGTGTTCCTGACCTCTCACATCGCGGGAGGATCCCGTGACATGCATGCCGCAGCCGCCGAAGAAGTCGTGCGCAAGGTGGCGAGCGCACTCGAAGGATCGGGACCCGAAGCAATTTCGGCGTCACGCCTGAGCACGATGACATGAACCGGCTCTTGCGCAAGACGTTGCGGTTGTTGGGATCCGCTTCCAGCATCGAGCAGCCCGTCAGGCGCTGCGAGCCGCAGAAGGCGCGCATCATCGTGTTGGCACCTCACATGGATGACGAAGTGCTGGGCTGCGGCGGTACAATCGCGCTACACGTCGCTTCTGGATCTGACGTGAAAGTGGTCTTCCTGACCGATGGCTGCCGCGGCGGTACCCCCGGCGAAGATCCGTCCAACGTTGTTGCCATTCGCAAGGCGGAGGCGGAACGCGCGGCGCGGGTTCTCGGAATCAACAAGCTTCTGTTTCTCGATGCTCCGGACGGCCGGTTGCAGTCCGATACGGCCGTGGCGGGCCGTTTGCATGCAGTCCTCGAGAGCGAGCGCCCCGAGATCGTATACGTGCCGTTCTTCCTGGAGCGGCATCCCGATCATCGCGCTGCGAACGACGTGTTGCTGGCCGCAACGCATCAGAGCCGCCTGGATTTCGAATGCCGCGGCTATGAAGTCTGGAGCGCAACCCTGGCAAACTGTCTGGTCGCAATCGATGCAACCGTGGAGTTGAAGCGCCAGGCGTTGGCCTGCTACCCGAGCCAGCTCGCGCAGATGGATTACCTGCACGCAGGCCTCGGCCTCAATGCCTGGCGCGCCATTGGATTTGGGCCGGGCGTCCGGTTCGCGGAAGCATTCCATGCTGCGCCGCTCGCGCAATACAGACGGCTCTATGGCTCATTCGCCAGCCCGTCGATGTCGGGCCGGTAGAGCTTCATGCGCGGCGCATGCTCGAGGTCAGCGCTGCGCCATAGCGGCCTGCCGAGCAAGCCTTCCAACTCCGCAATATCAGGCGCAAAGTGCGCGGTCAGCTCGGCGCGAAACGCGGGACGCAGAGGTGCCTTACGCTTCGGGCCACTGTTCAGGCTCCAAAGCACTGCCGCCGGACTCAGGCGAGCGGCACGGAACAAGGGGCGCAACGGCGTATAGATTCCCTTCAACCAGTCAGGCGGATCGCGCAGCAACTGCTCCAGGCGCTTTGACCTGGATCCAACGGCAGCATTGACCACCGCGAATCCGCCCGGCCGTGCGGGGGCGACTCCCAGGAATTGCAGCAGCCGGGCAAAATGACTGCGCGGATCCGCGAAGAATTCCTCGTAGATGAGGATATGGCGCTGTGCTTCAGGCACATGGCGCAGCATCCTGCCCCACTGCTCGGCGTACCGATAGATACGGCCATATTGCAGTGTCGCCGCATCGGGCCAACCGGGGGGCAGTTCGTAGCCGGCAAGACGCGCTTCCTGCGCGCGCCACGCCTGCTCGAAATCCTGAATGTTCTCCAGCCGACGGCTCCAGCGAGCCGCATGCAGCGAGTGAGCGGCATCGGAAGGGTTGCGCAACATAACAATAACCCGGGTATTCGGGTTGTGGGCCATCAGGCGTTCTATTGCGACCTGCGAATAAAGATACAGCGCGGAGGCCTCACCCGTGATGCTCTGTTCAGGCGCTGTTGCGAACAACGCCCGATAATCGCTCAACTGGCTGACACCGCCCTTCGTTTTGAGGTCGGTGCAGAAAAAATTCGGCTCCTTCATGGCGGGCATGCAGATATCCGGGTGCGCGCACAGATATTCAAACAGCGCAGTGGTGCCGCATTTGGGCGCCCCCGCAATGACGAAATCCGGCCGCTGCGTCATTTCGCGCCCACCGTCCGCAGCACCGGCTGCAGCTCATCATAGGTGGTGCTGCGCACTATGCATCCGTCCCTGAGCTCATGAATGACATCGCAGTGTCGAAGTGAGCTCAGCCGGTGTGAGACGAGAAGGAGAGTCAGCCTGGGCCGCAATCCATCGAGGATGTTCATGATCTGCTCTTCGGCATCCATGTCGAGCGCGCTGGTGGCCTCATCGAGAATCAACACGGACGCATCGCGGTACAAGGCCCGGGCGATCGCGATTCGTTGCCGTTGTCCGCCGCTGAGCCGTGCGCCGCCTTCGCCCACCACTTCATCCAGGCCGGCGGGGAGCGTCCCAACACAGTCCTCCAGCTGCGCGAGGCGCACGGCCCACTTCACCCGCTCCCGGTCAATCAGCTCCAGCTCGACCCCAAACGCAACATTCTCCACCAGGGTCGCATCCAGCAGAAATACCTTCTGCGGAACGTAGGCCAGCGTCGATTGCCAGGAACGGCGATTGGTGTCGTCCACTACGATGCCATCAACCTCGATATGGCCTGACACCGGATTGAGAAGCCCTGCCACGACATCGACCAGAGTGGTCTTGCCGGAGCCATTGGCGCCGATGAAACCTACCGTGCTCCCTGCGGCAATGCGCAGATCGATTGCGTCGATGCCGGCCGACTCCTGCGGCCTGTGACGATATGACAAGGCCTGCAGGCGAATGTCACGCTGTGGCCGCCCCTGCCAGACCGCGTCAATGGGATGAGATTCTCCTGCATGCTCACGGGCCCTCTCGAGGTCACTCGCAACACTCTCAAAGGCCGCGCGATCCGAACGGATCCTGGCGATGGCAGCAAACGAAGTCTGCAGCGCGGGCATGATGCGGTAGGCTGCGAGTCCGAAGAAGCTGAGCTGCGCGATCCAGGGGCCCGCGCCCTCCCCGCGGCCCGTGACAAACAGGGCAATACCGACCAACGTACAGACGATCCCCGACTCGAGAATATATCGGGGGCTTTGAGCGATCACCGCGGTGTTGAACACAACACGCGAAATCGAGGCGCAACACTGCGCGAATCTCCTGACGAACAGCCGCTGGGCCTGCCAGATCGCCATCTCCTTGATTACTCCGAAGCTCTCCGCAACGATCCGGCTGCGCAGTTCGTAGTAGCGACCCTCCAACACCCCGTTGCGCGACAGCCGATCGCGGGCGAGCCAATACAAGCCTCCGAAGCTCGCACTCAGTCCCACGATGGCACACAGGGCTACCGCCGGATTGACGGCCACCGCGGAAGCGACGATGCACAGGACAGTGACCAGGTTGGTAACCAGCGTCAGGGAGCTGTGCAGCACACCGGCCGTCAAACGCGCGCTCTGGTAAATGACTCTGTTGGCCAGTGTCACACTGTGGGTCGCGGTATGAAACGGGTAGTCACGATGCAGGTATTCAGCGAACAATGCGATATGAAAGCCATCGCCCACGTGGTGCGCGAAGCGGCTCACCGCCAGGGTGCCGACGAGATTGATCAGATTGGCCAGCACGGTGATGGCAATGAAGCCGACGCCGAGTGCGACTACAAACTCACGCGGCGTGGCAACGTGCAGGTGCTCGTACAAGACACGCACCAGGGTGTTGTGAGTGATCGAGCCGGGATCCGCCAGCATGGTAAAAAAGGGCAGGATCGCCGCAATTCCGCCCACGGTAGACACTGCCATGAGCACGGAAACAGCCTGCAGCGCCACCAGTTGCCGGCGCTGCCGCCGATCCAGTAGCCGCCACATCACCACAACCGTATGCATGACTCAGGCTCGCCCGCTGACCGGCGGCTGGTTGCGATTGCGCTTGTTGTTGCGATGGGACCGCAGCAGCTCGCGCATCCTGGCAGGCGCAATCGCCCTGGCAGCAGTCCCAGCAGCTTTGCTCCACCACGTGCGGCTTTCCAACGCGCCCCGCCTGCTCTGCCAAAGCATCCGCCATGCATCCGATCTTTTGCCCGCAGCGGCGTGAACAAACGCCAACGCGGCCGCGGTCTTCGCCCGCTCCTGGCGAATGACCGCTTCCAGATGCAGACCCTGTGTCAGGCCGGCAATCTTGTCGAGCAGTCGCAATCGCGCCTGATAGACCCCGACCCGATCCGCACTGTAGTGTTGGTCGTGGTTGCGCACACAGGCCAGAGGCTGCTCCACCGCGTTGACCGCGCTGCGGATATTCAAACGCAGCCACAGATCGTACTCTTCAAAAAAGAGCTGCTGCTCGTCGAAACCGCCCACCTCCTGGACCAGGCTGCGCTCGGCCATGACACTGGGAGTTGCAACGGCTACCTGCAGAGTGAGCAACTCCCGCAGGATCGCGCCTCCGGGCGTCAAACGCCTCCCTGGAACCTCACGGGGCATGACCGCGCCGACGGCATCCACACGTGTCAGCGCGGTGTAACTCCATCGGCACTTCGACGTCCGCAGTGCATTCAACTGCAGCTCCAGCTTGCGTGGCAGCCATAGATCATCTGAATCTATGAATGCTACATACTCGCCACGCGCCTCACGCAGAGCCTCGTTGCGCACCTTCGAGGGATTCCCGGTATGCGCGAGCCGTAGAAGCCGCACACGCGCAGCCGACACGAGCGTCTGCAAGTAGCTCACGGTCTCGGCATCCGAGCCATCGTCGGCGATAATCAATTCCCAGTCTTCGAATGTCTGTGTCAACACGGAGTCAACGGCGGCACGCAGGAATGTCAGCCGATCGAACGTCGGCAGAATCACTGAGACCACCGGTGAGCGGGTGTTCACAGGCCGGAAACCCTCGGATCCCACAGACGGATGAACTTCCGGGAAGCATCGAGCTCCCATGGCCTGCCGTAGCGCTCAAAGCGATAACGCCACGCCGCCAGGGCGCTCAAAGCGGCCTTGCCCCAGGGCGGCGAGCGCACATCGGTGATTGTGGGAAAACGGCAACCCAGCACCGTGGTGAAGTCGCGAATCCGCTCGCGCAATGCCGGAGTGAGCCAGGGAACATCGGTATGGCACCAGTAGGTCAACCACTTCTGTTCTGCCCAGCCGTCGGCAGTAGTTGGAAATACGAGGGGCCCCCCATCCGTATCGCGCAGGTTGCTCACCGCTTTCTCCACCTGTGGATTCGGCTTGCCCGGTGCCGGCGGCAACGGAGCATAGATATAAAGCATGATCTCCGTCTTTGGATGGACCCGTTTGACGTGCCTGATGAACTCGAACGTACGCTCCGTTTCGCCCTCCGGATCCTGCGGCGGTGCCAACATGAATGAAAGCTCGGGGATCACGCCGTTACGACGACAGATTTCAACGGCCTCCAGTGTCTGATCTGTGCGGGTGCCCTTACGCACATCGTGCAGCAGC
>Ga0307510_10012411_pt1 | contig 10103 bp, 12 predicted proteins | sample 12_EM_MG_FD_207224 | JGI IMG/M metagenome (GOLD analysis project Ga0307510, IMG submission 207224) | Populus trichocarpa ectomycorrhiza microbial communities from riparian zone in the Pacific Northwest, United States - 12_EM | ecosystem: Host-associated > Plants > Roots > Unclassified | place...
CATGTGATTCATGCATCACAACAGGGTCGATCAACGCTCAACAATCAGACATGTGTAGATGGCGTAAACTTCTACCATCTTGCGCACCTCCGTCGTTAGGTAAGCACAATGGATCGAAGGAAGACAGCGCCAAGCCATGGAACCGTCGATAGTTCAGTAGGGAATCAAGCCTGTGAGCGGTCCCCAATTGCCACTGTACCACCTTGAACAGAGGGGAGGGGCGACTGCGTAGAGAGCGCCGATTTGATGTCTTTTTCCTCACGCGTCCGAACGGTAGAGACCTCTCAGCAAGATGGATGTCGAAACCCATCATCGCAGCCAAATGTTCGCGAGTGATGGTGATAGTCCCCCGGGGGTGTTTGCTACACGGGATCCTGCACACAAGCGCTCACAGCGCTCACAGACAGCCTCTTTTCAATAAAAAGGACGTGTAACATTCCAAAAGGAGGTCCCATTTAGCGTAGTTGTACTGGAACTGATGGCTAGTAGGGTAGCTAGAGTACATGTGTCGAGTCACAGTCTTTCCCATAATAGTGCGAGTACCGTCCGCAGTCTGAATTGTGTTCCTAAATCGGTACCTAGCTAGAAAACAAAGAAAAAGTCATGGATGCAATGATGGAGTACATAGAGAAATTGCCCAAAGTCCTACAATGACGATAACACACAATGGGAGTAGGAGAATGGGAAGCACAATGGCGCGAGGGAAAGAGGACATAGTAGGCTGATTGAATAGCCAGGAGCTACAGTACGCGCTCTACTGGACGCGGCGGAACGAGGTGCGACCGTGGGGCACCATAATGCGACGGGGACCCAGCTGGGGTACCCGGAACCACTGGACTTTAAAGAGCGGATGAGGTCGTGGCGCTGCGGCTTCCCATCTTTGGCGCTGGGTCTCCTGGGAGCGCGCCGTGTGGAAACGGAGCATACGGTGGACGAGGGTCGAGGCTGTCCGGCGAAACGGACAAACGGATGCGATCAAGCGAAGGGACGAGCGAACGTAAACCCATATGTACGAGAGAAGCAGGCTTGATCAGAACGAAAATCCCCGGCGATGGACGACATGACGGACATACCCGAAGGAATGGGAGAGGCCGACTCGGAATCGCGTCGTATCAGATCCATTCTCTCACTTGTGACGTGTGTGATTTCGTATTTGCTAACCCGTGGTTTCAGACGAGCAGGATAGTACCGAAGAGTATGGGGACGATAAATGTTGGTGAGGAAGATAAGGGGGGTGTAAGAGCCTGACCCATGACGGCGCACAGGTTCTGACTCGTACTGTATGATGTCTTAGGGTGACACGAGGCAGATGGCTGAAAGCGACATGGCGGGCCGGGGCTGCCTCGCGGACTCGGATACAACCGAGCTCGTGACAAGTGAAGCTGGCCCCAATGACGACGTCGACGGCAACGCTGGGGCAGACGACATGGTACGCAAGAGTGTGTGTGAGTAGTTAAATGGGGTCGAGAGAGGTGACCAAGGACTGAAGACTGAAGGAGCTGGAGAACCTGAGATGCCATCAAGTTGGCCCATCCAAAAAACATCAAGTTCGCATTTATAGCGGAATCGAAGTCGCCACAGATACCAAATCAGCCTATATGGATAGAAGCCGTGTATATGGAGCCCACTTCAATTGGGTGAGTGGATCTGATACGCCGACAAGATTGGCTGCGAGTGTGGGACTTGAAGAGTGTCGCACCTGGCCAGACTTCACCATGATCCAATTTGTGTGACCCAACGTTTCTGAATCATAAGAATAAGCACTAGTGGCCTTTGAATCTGTGGGAGCCACCCTATCAGGGTTGCTGGTGAAAACTATGCATTTCCCGGGCAGAAATAAGTTATGAGGGTGTCGGCTTATCCAAGTTGCCCGCAGAGAGAAGCGGATTCCACGATGAAGTAAGAAAATGGGAACCAAGAGTCAATGTACTGTATTACCCTGGATCATGCAGCGATGACGTGCGATGAGTAGTACAGCCAAGGGTCACCGAAAGAAATGGGGAGGAGAGGAGGTGAGGCCACTAATAAGTTACAAGTCCCAGTCACATCCGCAGTGGAAGTTTCTCGATTGCTTAGCAATGACTGTACAGCTGGTTTCCACGCAAATATCCCAACCAAACATGGCTAATCCAAGCCGAAATATTCGCGATAACGATAAGGACACCAAATACATCCGAGGCAAAGTCAAATAACTTACGAAAAACGAAAATTGAACCACACGCGATGGCAGATGCCGAACAGTGCACCCGTGACCACGGGTGCCCCTTATGGGCAAGGATGTACCATGCGTGTCATAGTGGTAATGTCGTACAGTAACCCAAGGATCACGCGTTTGCAAGTATCATGTCGTAACTTACCCGACGGTCTTTTATGCGCGGGCGCGACGAGAGTGAGGGCTCTGGCTCCGAGTCGCTAAACCCGATGTGGGAGTCCTTTCTGGCCTGGGGAAAAGGCTTGATGCCTGGGTCTTGGAACTCCCCCTCGTACTTGTTGCAGTCCCAGCATGGTACAGTATCACCTTGAATAGGATAGAGGGAGCAGGGAGAACCCAATTGGCACTTTAATTTCATGTATTCAAGCGACAAGGATCTCTCAGAAAGTTGAACCCTAAAACCTCCCGACAGTTGGGGGACGAAGGTGCGTGCTACGCGGGATCCACGGGCGCACATACTGCCTATTTTCAGTGAAGAAAACCTAAAACATTCAAAAAATGAGATGCATTTTAGACAAGTCGTACTGAAACTAGCTAAACGATTTGCCGTTGTCCATGTGAATCGCAGTCGATGCCAAAAGTGGGTTCAGGGCGCCACCTCAGGTCTGGATTTTGTGCCTACATCGGATACCTGATCTGAGCACAAAAAATCATAGCGGATGCGATGACGGAATGCCCCTCGACCTTACTTTACAATGATGGCTACAAGCGGAGGTGAGATGACAGAAGACGCAGTGGCCCAGAGCCCACCGGGCAAGGAATGGCAGGAAACGAGGGACAAAGGGGGAGTCCGTCCGCACGACCAAGGCAGCAGACGAGTTCGACTGTACATGAAACGACTCGGAGCTGTTGGTGCGGAGCGATGCCGGGCGCCTGGAGCCAGCCATGATCCTGGGAATCGCCCGAAGAGCGGGAGGATTGCGAGGATGTGCTGGAAAGGCAGGGAAGACCACGGTAAAGAAGCCTTAAGCATCCTTGGGACAAGCGTCGATGTCAGGGAAACAGAACGACATACCATGTCTGATATCTAAGCCACTGTCGCCGGCTTGATTGCCGGGACCGCCCTGCGGCCCTGTGGCTGAGTGCTGGGCGCTGAGTGCTTACACGATGGTCGAACTGAAAAGATATTTGACTTGGCTTGGCCATATGAGGATCTGCAGGCTCGTCGTCCTTTGTTCTGATCTCTGGGAGTCGTGTGTATCCCGGCGCGCAGCGCAAGTCACAGGTGGCATGTTTGGGCGCTTAAGTAAGCTTAGCTCTCCGTCGGACTTGTCGGACTTGCTTGTCACTTGTCATGGGTGTCCCGACGTCGTTGCTTTGGGTGTTTTTCGCCTTCCCAGTTACAGTTATGACTCATTCCATGCCAAACTCCAGTATTCCTACCTCAAGCCTTTGACGCCGTTTGAGCCCTTCAACGCACCTCCCCACACCGGCGGCCGCACGGCTACACTACGGATACCTGAGACCGCGTGGAAAATTCGTGAAGGCCGCCGTTCATTCCACACTTCTTCCTCCGCTGCCACCGGAGTCGCTTCCTACGCAATGCGGCACGATGGACGCTGCATCGACGGCACAGGTCGCATCAGGCACGACGTTGCTTCCGCCCCCCTCTCATCGCACTCCCGCGTGCTGACGACGGACCAGCTCAACTACGCGTCCCTCGGTCGGTCTGGGTGCACTCGCAGCCACTTCCAGGGCAGGGCCCGGCAGGGTCACCATGCCCATACTACTACGGTCCTCGCCGACAGCTTCTCACATCCTGAACAGCCTGCGGGAACTCCTCACTTTGAAACCAAGAAGTTCAGATGACGTCCCAGGAGAGACCCCACCTTTGCGTCCCCGGGCGACTCACCCCTGACTTCCAGGATCAAAGGATGGATTTGTCCCACCCATTTGAAAGCGAGGGAGGACATTTCTGACATAGTAACGACAGGTGCTCTGCTGGAGCCTTCGACCAGTCCCCAGGTCGCATCAATCTCTAGTTTTCAGCACCCTCCCCACAACCTCCAGTTTTTGTCCAAGTTACCACTAATTCAGCGCAACGACCTCACGTTTTTATTAGAAGCACCATCAACACTACAGTAACGTCTGTATCCGTCATCTATAGTCATATCATATCACCTCGCACAGCAAACGTCTCAGGGCAACGGACCTATGTCCTGCTAGCCCTGCCCACCCACAGCCACGACTATTTCCCCTCCTTTCGCTTCCTCTTCAAGTCAAACCCTCGCCCCCTTCATCTCCCTCGAACGTGCGCGCAGGCGAGTTATCCATCGAAAGTTCATGGTGTGCCTGAGTGTGCCATACACGCTGATGGCCGCTTAACTTCTATGCCTGTAAGATCATCCTGGAGAAACGCCTCGGGATAGCACAACTGTGTCTTTTGTTTGCAGCACTCGTCTTCCATCGGCGTTCCGCGGGGTACCTCAGGTGCCTTTCGCATATCGCGATCCATTAGTGGGGGCGCAGGACACCACGCGCAGCTGAGACAGATGCAAACTGAGGTTTTGATCTCCCTCCTATCTCCGCAGCACTTACTTACACGAATGCACATGGCACGCCACCAACACCAACATCACTCCACTAACGTAGCCGCTAGCCAAGACGAGGGCGATACGTGTTCGCTGCTGCACCATCACGCAGTCAGAGCTAGAGAGAAAGGAGTGCGCCGGGTTTTTCGGGAGGGACGTCGCTGACAGCTGTGCGACGTGACGCAGAAGGCTGATGGTGGTAGCGCTGACACGTGGGAGGATACGGATATGGATGCAGACGATGATGGCGAGCGTAGGCTGTGAGAAGGTGACGCGAGATTGGGTTTCGGTGGGCCTTTACGTTCGTCGTACCTGGCGTCTCACGCCCTGGCTCTTCTTTCTCCCCCCCTCGCCCCTTTCCCCGCGGGGGGTTTGAGTTCGAAACCTTCCGTTGACAGTTTGAGCGCTTCGATACCCATGATAATGATATGACAGCATTGTTTCAGTTCCTTTTCCTTTCTCTTCGGCTTTCTCGCTGTCTTTTCATAATCGCTCTTCGCCATTCCCCACATGGGCGTACTCTTCGTTTTCTTCAATTGAACATGCACTGGCAACACCTGCGTTTCTGGATGATTGCGTTACCTTGCTTTCGACTCCAACAACTGTACGTGATCCATGCGTCGCAACAACAGCCAATCAATCGTACTCTGCTAATGTGGGGGCGTTTGAGGCGCACTTCCCTGGCAGTTCGTGTGTGGCCTTGGCAAAAAACTACAGTATAAAGGTGTCGATCTCAAATTGGCGGAGACTGTAAGTAAACGTAACTCGTGGCGTCACCACACTGTACTCTTGGCGATCACGTTCGTGGACCTATGCATAGCAGATTCGGTAGAAACCCCGGGGTCCGTTTGGTTGCAACCCACGGGTAATGCACGTAGGAAGAAGGGAAAGAGGAGTAGAGTACAAGACCCAATTGCCCCTTACCCACCAAGAACAAAAAGATGGTATATTCCCAGACCAAGACCAACGATTTTGATTTCCCACAGTGTTTCGACGCCGTCGGCCAACGGCCGTCACCCGTCGGCAGACTCGGCACATCGTACAGTCAGTCTACCGCATGTACTGTCGGGCGGGATCGTGACTCCGAGTCGGACTTCCCTGCTGACACCCATCTTATGATCGATGGATTATTTCTATTTAAGAGTCAGCTAGGGCATGGGCGAGGAGGCACTCAATTTTATTGATTGGATTGATGTTTGCTGCGCTTCGAGTCAGGGGCTTGCGCCGTACGTCGTACCAAAGACAGGGGTACGGTACCCGACTTTGTATTCGTATTCGTGCTGGTTGGGTTCCAAGATCCAAGATATCAACATGGGCTCCGAGCGAGTCGGCACAAGCGCACTCACGGTTGCGGAGAGCCAAACCCTTGTAAGGTAAGCGCGAGGTGCGTCTCAAAATGAAATGCCATGTGTCCCTTTCGCTATGTCTGAACAGGAAGCTCGCATCTCGGCTGCGAAGCACATGTTAACACGGCACACCCTGCGCTTCTCTGGCTGGCACGACAGTACAGTATACCACTGGACTGCCACCATCTGGTGCTAGTTTGAAATGAACTATAACAAGGGCGGAGTTGTAAACCCTGAAGCTTGAAGCTTAGCCGAGCTCTCTGATGCGTCCCTTGTCGGGGGTGGTGTAATGGACTGCAAGGAGACAACATGGAGCTGTAGCAGCATACTTCGGCAGAACAGAGAATCAAGCGGACGAGTGGGTCTCGAGTACCATCTCGATTAGGGACTGAATAAGGACTTAGGAGCACCAAATTGGAATCCTTGCTCAGGTGCCCGAGTGATGGTGATCTCTCTCAGAAAGATGGATCTCAAACCCATCACGAACCGACAGTTAGGGGTGATGGTGGTGGGACATCGCGCCCAGGGCGTGTTGTACATGGGATTCGGCACCCAAGGGCGTACAGTCCGGCAGGTTTCAATGAGCAATGAGAGAACACCAATGATTATTGACTAGTCTAGCTAGTAGTGGGTGTGGTATATGTAATGAGTCACAGCGGATCTCAACACAAGTGCTGAGGGCCGCCCGCAGTCTGGGGGTTTTGGCGCCTGCGATTCGGTACCGGACCTGAGTACAAAGAGGTAGTATAACAGTAGATGAAATGGCGGCGTGCGTAAAGAGACAAAGGATGATGCTCGGTTTTTTTCCAATTACAAATGATGGGCTGTGATACATACAACAGTGGCAAGAAACCGGGAAAGGAAGACTAGGGCGCAGGGCCAGCCGAGCCGGGAAATGCGGGAAGCGAAGGCGAGGGCGTCGCGGGCAGGCTGGACGGCTCCGAGCCGGAGTACGGATTCGATTGGACGCGAAATGAGCTCGTGTCGCGTGCCATCGCAGGGCGCGGGGCTGCCAGCCTGGGCTCCCGGAACCCCGAAGGTCTGAAGAGTGGGAGGTCTGGGGCCGATTGAGGTCGCGATGCGGCTGCCGCACTGGCGCTCCCCAGCGAAGACACGGTGGCCCGTCCGAGGTGCTGGAAGGCCGGGAAGAGCGTCGTTACGAAGTACTGGAGCATTCTTTGGACGAGCCTCGATGCTGGTCGGATCAAATGGACACAGGCAGATGGCGAGCGAGCGATGCGAGGGTAAAGATATGAATACAAGAGGCGACACGGGCAGGTCAAAAACAAGGCCCAACGAATGACATAATAGACCCACCTGAAGGGAGGAGGAAGGCTGAATCGGTTCGCGCTGTTTCCATTTTCTCACGTTTGCAAGTCAGTGTGGGCAGACCGTCGTTCCAGATGAGCAGGATGGTGCCAACGATGATGGCGACGATGACTGTTGATAAAGAGAAGGGAGATGAGGAGGGTGGGAGAGGGGACCCATGATGGCGCAGGGGGTTCTGATAACGTATAACACTACCTAGAGCGACCACGAGGTAGACGGGTGCTTGCCACGCGATCTGCCTCGCGGCCTCGACCTGAGAACCGGTTACAGCCGAGCTCGTTGCGAGAGGTGATGACAACGATGATGAAGGCGATGGCAACGATGGGAGTGATGGCATGGTGGGCAAATGAATTCAAAAATGGATACGAGGTGGGGTTGTGGGGGGCGAGCGTGAAACTGAACTTGAAGGCTGAAATACAGGGAGGCCGTCGAGTTGCTCCTTCGACAGAACACTGGTATTGGGCTTTTGTATTGGAATCGACGTCGGCACAGAGAACAGACCAATGACGGGCATTTGGGTCGAGGAGCCATGTTTTGTGGTGCCAATCACATTGTATGAGTAGATCCGCGACGAAAACTCGAAATTGCTGTGTGACAGTGCTTTGAGAGAACGCGCTCTCTACACCAGCCTGGCAGGCTTCCATGATGCAACACGCATCTCAGCGTCACTGGCCTACGGAAATAAACTTCCGTCGCCACTTGGGTCCGCGGTGGAACGCAATCTCAGCGCAGTGCGCAGGTGAAAAAAATGTGTATATCCTGCTCTTGAACACGCAGAAACATCACTGTGAAAGCGTCGCTACGATCCGAGTCGCCCGCTGAGTGAAACGGTTTCAAACGGGATCGGGATTCGATAATGGAGCACGAAAAAAAAACGGAGAGCCCGTGTGGTACAGTACTCCTCAGCGATCGCACAGCGGGAACATGCAACGAGTGCGGTCAAAGGGGTGCGGACCAAACGAGGCAACCAAGGCGTCGGTGACACCTATCAAAACGGATGACTACCAATTTTTACGTACTACATGGTCTGGTCCTCGTTTAGCGCACAGCGCATGAATCGACCCCTTTCGGTAAATATCAAGTCAGCCAAGACACTGCCAAGACGAGCAGAAATGTTCGCGAGTGGATATCGAACTGGGAACGGGTCTTGAACAAAATACCAAGTGCAGATTTCCGTACTACTGTAGTGCCGCGCCCGCGGCCACGGGGACTCTTCTAGGTTTATTTAAAGGCTAGAGGGCAACCTGGACCAGTTCCAAACCACCGTCTGACACTGGGAAGACGTCAGGAAAGGTAGAGTGATTGGCACCTCCGCTGTGATCGAAGAGAGGGACAGGCCAGAAATGTGTCTGAACCACTGTAGGACCTGTCATCCAAATACAACCAACCTTGTTTTGCGGTCTTTTGTCTTGCGAACACGCGGTAGGCGAGCCATACTATATGATGCAACTGCGTCTTGGCACTCTTTGCCAATTCACGGTGGCACGGTTGATGCCCCCACAGCACTTTCATAGCCCGGGCCACTGGCGTAATTGTTCTCCAGAAGTGGCAGAGCATTATGCCACTCTTGATGTCTATGCATCGCTTCTTGGTGGAACCAAGTTGGGCATGTGGTCACCAGCACGCAAACCGAACTCACTTCGGGACTCGGGAGTAATAGGCGGACGACCAAGGCCATTAAACCTTACAGGACAAAATAGAATTAAAAAATTTGTGTTTGTCCTGGCCACTGGACAACAGGTCGTAATGGGTTACTGTACCCAGGGAAAAGCACCCCCAGTCCAATCTTTCATGATGCCCGTCGTGTACGACTCGGACATCATTAGAGAAAATCGCCGCGACGGAGACATGCGGACATGCAACGTGTCGATTTGTGACGCGTGTGACCGACATGCCCTTCAGTCGCCTTCCTCCTCCCAACGTTGTCCGTTCTTACCACTTACCACAGCCTAGCTGCCTCCTTCAACATATTCCCAGCCCAAAACAAACAAACAAAAATGCGAAGAAGAGGTGGATGGTGTCTTTACACCGGTGAGACACGTAGTTCATTTAAATGGTCATGCCTTTGAACACCCCCTTTTAATTTGGAAGCGGATCGAAAGAAAAGATGAATGCCCTTCGTCCTTGCGATAACGTCCCACCCGATCTGAGACAACGATTATCTCGTTATCACGGAGCGAATAGCCTATGAGGCTCTGCGGCCTTTGGTCGACGATGACGTATTGGCCCCAGCCTTGGCTGTGGGCACTACGAAGGTGAGAGAGACGATGCAACGGGGGCGCCGTCTCTATGTCGACCATCACGGGAATGTCGGCCTCATGCGGTACATGCGGCAAGCCCCCTTGAAAGCGCAGTTACTACCCAAACGTCCTACTGTAATCTCGAAGATCGATACCTAACAACCGATTTTTGAAATCCTTACAAGTTATTCTACACACCGCTCACCGCCATTAATTCCTCCACTATGAACGTTTGAACCTCCAGGCAAGAGGACGTGGTAGCCATTGTTGTGCACTCTCAACCTGTACTTCGTACCCTTTCATCTCCCTATTTCCCTGCCGGCTTTTCCCGAATGGCTTCGACCTCGTCTTGCACGCGCTCGATGGACTTGAAGTACTTGACCGTTTTCACGCGCAGCTCTGCCAGTGTGTCATGATCATTAATATGCCTCGATCCGCGCACCCG
>Ga0307510_10012412_pt1 | contig 10103 bp, 9 predicted proteins | sample 12_EM_MG_FD_207224 | JGI IMG/M metagenome (GOLD analysis project Ga0307510, IMG submission 207224) | Populus trichocarpa ectomycorrhiza microbial communities from riparian zone in the Pacific Northwest, United States - 12_EM | ecosystem: Host-associated > Plants > Roots > Unclassified | place...
AGGACGACGAGTAGTTCCTCCTACGGTGGTGCCGCTGGTTCCTACGGCGGTGCCGTCGGCGTGTGTCAGTCGCGCGGGCGGGCGAGGTCGTAGGCGAGGCCCAGCAGCCCGTGGGACAGGAGCAGCGCCCCCGCCACCGTCCAGCCTCCGCTACGGCGTCGTAGGCCCCAGGTCGTGAGCGGGAGGCCGGCTGCCGCCTGGGTCAGGGCCAGGGCGCGTGCTCTGGGGGTGCCGGACCAGGGCATCCAGGGGCCGAGGCGGCTGCTGTCGACGGCGTCGAGTTCCGCGCGGACCGCCTCGCGCCAGCCCGACCACACCACCTGCTGGGCATCCGGGCGGATGCGGGCGATCTCGCGGAGGCGGTCGGCGGGTTCGCCCGGGGTGAGCCCTGTGGGTAGGGCCACTCCCGCGCGCGTGAGGATCGCCAGGAGGCCGCGGAGGCGGGCGCGCGCGTCGGTCTCGGGGTCCGGTTTCGTGAGGTGGTCCAGGGACTGCAGGTCCAGTACGGGGTCCAGGCCCAGGCGCGCGGCGAAGGTGCGCATCGCCTCGTCCTCGCCGGCCGGGGTGCCGTCGGTGAGCCAGACGTAGCCGACGGGGCGGCGGAATCCCGAGGCCAGGGTGTAGCCCGCGCGGTCGGCGTCCCACCACAGGGCGAGTACCGGCCAGGGGGCGCCGACGGCGAGTGCGGTGGCCCAGCCGGTGAGGACGCGGTCGACCGGTTCCTCGCCGTGCAGCCAGGGCTTGCCCTCTGGGACGAGGACGCTCCAGTCGTCGCCCGCGCGGGTCAGCAGCATGCGTTCGCGAAGCGGGTGGGCCGCCTGGGCGACGGACTCGGGGTCCGCCCGGCAGAGCAGCAGGGCGCCCGGGGTGGCACCGGTCCGGTGTCTGGCCTGCGGCTTCTCCGTCGACATGGTCACACGCTAGGGCAATGGGCCCATTTCCGCCGGTTGTCCGGAGTCCGGCGTCCGCTGTCCAATCCCCGACCTCCGACCTCCGCCCTCCGGTGATCACCGAAACGAGTGTCTTGACTTTCGACATCCACGATATATCGTGTTTCTCGGAAGACGCGATATGGCGCGTCGTGTTCCGTCCGGTTAGGCCGAGGAGGTCTGCATCATGTCCGAGTGGTCCGTCGCAGAGCCCAAGAAGCTCACGTTCGACGAGCCCGTGAGCGATCTCCACGTGCGCATCGTCAACGGAACGGTGAACGTCGTGGGGACGGACGAGGGTTCCGCCCGCATGGAAATCTCCGAGATCGACGGGCCGCCCCTGGTGGTGACCCAGACGAACGGCACGCTGACGGTGGCGTACGAGGACCTGCCCTGGAAGGGCTTCCTCAAGTGGCTCGACCGGAAGGGCTGGCGGCGCAGCGCTGTGGTCTCCCTGGCCGTTCCCGCGAGCACCCGGGTCGAGGTCGGGGTGGTCGGCGCCGCGGCCGTCGTCTCCGGGATCAGCGGGCCTTCGGTGGTGCGGGGGGTCACGGGCGACACGACCCTCGTCAGCCTCTCCGGATCCGTCCGCGCCGAGACGGTCTCCGGGAACCTGGAGGCCCAGGCCGTCACCGGCGACCTCCGCTTCAACTCGGTCTCCGGCGATCTCACCGTCGTCGAGGGCTCGGGCCCCTCGGTGCGAGCCGAGTCCGTGAGCGGCTCGATGATCGTGGACCTCGACCCGGACGGTCCCACCGATGTCCGGCTGACCAACGTCTCGGGCGAGATCGCCATCCGGCTGCCGCATCCGGCGGACGCGGACGTCGAGGCCAACACGGCGAGCGGTTCGATCTCCAACGCCTTCGACGGACTGCGGGTGCACGGCCAGTGGGGCGCCCACAAGATCACCGGCCGCCTGGGCGCGGGCACCGGAAAGCTCCGCGCGACGACCGTCTCCGGTTCGATCGCCCTGCTGCGCCGCCCGGCGACGGAGGACGAGGACGAGGGCGAGGACGGGCCTTGGGACGGGGACGCGGAGGCGACCGTCTCGGCGACGCGGGCCAACAAGACGCCTCGGCCCGACCAGGCGCCTTGGCCCCACCAGACGCCCCGGCCCGACAAGACACCTCGGCCCGACATGACGAAGGGGCCGGACACGTCGAACGCCTCTGCGGACGACACGGCGAGAGAGACGGAACCCGAGGACAGGACCACGACCCCGGACGCTTCGGACGACGCCACAGGCACCTCCGCCTCCGGCGTGACGGACGACGCTTCCGGCGCTGACCCTGTGGACGGGGCGCAGGGCGGCTCGGGGGACAATTCCGTTTCCGGCCAGGTCGGCGCTTCCGGCACCGCCGTAGCCGACGGCACGACCGACAAGAAGGTGCTCTGACATGCCTCCCGTCTTCGCCCACGGCCGCCTCCGCCTCTACCTGCTGAAGCTGCTGGACGAGGCCCCCCGACACGGCTACGAGGTCATCCGCCTCCTGGAGGAGCGCTTCCAGGGGCTGTACGCGCCCTCGGCGGGCACGGTCTACCCGCGCCTGTCCAAGCTGGAGGCCGAGGGGCTGGTCACCCACACCACCGAGGGCGGCCGCAAGGTGTACGCCATCACGGACGCCGGCCGTGCCGAACTGGCCGACCGCAGCGGCGAGTTGGCCGACCTGGAGCTGGAGATCCGCGAGTCGGTCGCCGAGCTGGCCGCCGAGATCCGGGCCGACGTCCGGGGCGCGGCGGGCGACCTGCGGCGCGAGATGCGCGCGGCGGCCTCCGAGGCCCGGCAGGGAGCCCGGACCGGGCGGGGCCGACCGGGCGAACACGAAGGCCCCGCCGGGGACTTCACGGACTTCGGTGACAAGGAGTCGTGGCGCGCCGCCAAGGAGGAGATGCGCCGCGCCAAGCAGGAGTGGAAGGAACAGGCCCGCCGCGCCAAGGACGAGAGCCGCCGGGCCCGCGAGGAGGCCCAGCAGGCCCGGCGCCAGGCCAAGGAGGCGCAGACGCGGGCGTGGGCACAGGCCCAGGAGGAGATGCAGCGCATCGGCCGCCAGGTCCAGGAGCACGCACAGGACCACTTCGCACGCGGCGACTGGCCCACGGGCGTACGCGAGAGCCTGACCGAACTGGCCAAGGAATTCGGCGACTTCGGGAAGGAGTTCGGCAAGGACTTCGGGTTCGGTCGGCCGGCGGCCGGCAAGTCCGCACCGCCGTCGGCACCCGAGTACAGCCAGACCCCGGAGGACTTCCCCGCCGAGTACGAACCGACCTGGGCCCACGAGGACTCCACCGGCGACCCGGCCCGCGACTTGGACCGACTCCTCGACCGCTTCCGGGACGACATCCGTGACGCGGCCCGCGACCGCGGTGTCACCGAGGACCAACTCCGCGACACCCGCCGCCACTTGTCCGCGGCGGCGGCACACATCGGGGCGGTGCTGCGAGGCGGCCACAAGGCCTGAGCCGACGCCGCGAACCGCAGGTGGTGCGCCCCGGAACCAACCCCAGGCGCACCATCCCGTACCTGGCAGGCAAGTCGCCACGATCCAGTCGCTACCAGCAGGTCGACCCGACTACTGGACCCGCCGCCCTCAACTCCAACCCACCATCCCCAACCCCCAACTCCCAACCCGCAGCCCACCACCCTCAACTGGCCGCCCGCGCCTCTCCCCCGCCGTACAGCACCCGCGTCACCGCCTCGTGCGTCACCCCGCGATCGGCGAGCACCTCGCCCGGCACGCCGGGGAGGACGGTGAGCGCGAGGAGGATGTGCTCGTCGCCGATGTGCCGGTCCCGGTGGGCGATGGCGATGCGCAGGGACTTCTCCACGACGTTCTTGGCGCCGCGGCTGAAGGTACGGCGGCCCGACCACGACTCCCTGAGCTTCCGCTCTCCGGACATCGCCCCGACGCCGTGCACCTCCTCGACCCGGGCGACGATCTCCGAGATGTCGATACCGAGCCCGGCAAGCGCGTCGGCCTCGGCCTGCGAGAGCCCCGCACGTCGGCGCGCGTCGCCCAGAGCCTGTCGTACGGACTCCTTGCGTTCCTCGGGAGCGAGACCGAGGGCGGTCAGGGCGAAGGAGCCCCGGCTGCCCTGGCGGTCGAGGAGGGCCAGCAACAGGTGTTCGGCGTCGACGGAACCGGCCCCCGACCGCTCGCACTGCCGCACCGCGCCCTGCACCACGGCGCGGGCGTCCTTCGTGAACCGTTCGAACATCACTGCCTCCCGTACTTCTTGTGCACGGCCTGCCTGCTGACACCGAGTTCCGCGGCGATCTCCTGCCACGACCAGCCCTGGTTGCGCGCACTGCGCACCTGCACGGCCTCCAACTGCTCCACCAGCCTGCGCAGCGCGGAGACGGCACGCAGGCCGACCCGTGGATCACGGTCACCCGCGCGCTCGGCGAGATCCGTTGCTTCGGTCATGATGTCAACCTACGTTGACACGCCTCACATGTCAACCAAGGTTGACGCCCGACGACGGCGATCGCGACGATGACACATGCCGACGGCCGGCCCGGAGAACCGGACCGGCCGCACAAACCCACACACAGCAAAGGGAGTTGCTCACCGAAGCTGCCGGCCAGGGTCACTGACCGTTCGTGAGGACGATCTTGCCGAACTGGCCGCCGGAGTCGAGCCGTTCGAAGCCCTCGCGGGCGCGGTCCATGGGCAGCACCTCGTCGATGACCGGACGGACACCGGTGGCCGCGCAGAAGGCGAGCAGGTCCTCCAGCTCGTCCTTAGTGCCCATGGTCGAGCCGACGACCTTGAGTTCGAGGAAGAAGATGCGGGTGAGTTCGGCGTGCGAGGGCCGGTCACCGCTGGTGGCACCGGAGATGACGAGCGTGCCGCCGGGCTTGAGCGATTTCACCGAGTGGGACCAGGTGGCGGCGCCGACGGTCTCGATGACGGCGTCGACCCGCTGAGGCAACCGCGCCCCCGGCTCCACCGCCTCCACGGCACCGAGCTCCAGCGCCCGCTTCCGCTTGGCCTCGTCCCGGCTGGTCGCGAAGACGCGCAGTCCCGCCGCCTTAGCAAGGACGATGGCGGCAGTGGCAACACCCCCGCCGGCACCCTGCACGAGCACCGAATCACCGGGCCGTACACCGGAGTTGGTGAAGAGCATGCGGTACGCCGTCAGCCAGGCCGTGGGCAGACAGGCGGCCTCCGCGAAGGACAGTTCCTTCGGCTTCGGCAGGACGTTCCAGGTCGGTACGGCGACCCGCTCGGCGAAAGTGCCCTGGTAGTGCTCGGTGAGGATGGAACGGGGTTCCTTGGGGCCGACGCCGTGACCGGTCTGGCCGATGACGGAGTGCAGGACGACCTCGTTGCCGTCCTCGTCGACACCGGCGGCGTCGCAGCCGAGGATCATCGGCAGCTTGTCCTCCGCGAGGCCTACGCCACGCAGGGACCACAGGTCATGGTGATTGAGGGAAGCGGCCCTGACGTCGACAACACTCCAGCCCGGCCGAGCCTCGGGGGCGGGACGCTCCCCCAACTCGAGGCCGGAGAGCGGCTGGTCGCGGTCGATTCGGGCGGCGTAGACGGCGAACATGACCATGACGATAGGCTCCACCGCTTGACCAGGGAACTACCTCGCGCTGTGACACACGCCCTGTTGCGGGGGTGGGGTGGGGTGTTTGCCGGGGCGGTGGTTTCGGGGCGGGGTGTTTGCCGGGGGCGCGGGGTTCGGAGGCTCGGGGTTCCGGGTTGGCGCGGGGTTCGGGGCGGGGCGCGTTCGCGGGAGGGGCGAAGCAGCACCCCCGAGCAGCGCCGAGAACCACCCGCAGCCGCCGACCGGCCCCATCCCCCCACGGCAAAGGTCCACCCCTCACGTCACCTGAACGGGTGGGCGGGTGGGTAAAAAGAAGGGCCCCGCCCCAGCGGGCGGGGCCATTCGGGGTCACCGTCGGGCGACGCCCTCCGCCCGCGCCGCCGCGGCCACAGCCGCCGTGACCGCAGGGGCGACGCGCTCGTCGAACGGTGACGGGATGACGTAGTCCGCGGCGAGGTCGTCGCCGACAACGCCCGCCAGCGCCTCGGCCGCCGCGATCTTCATGCCTTCGGTGATCCGGGAGGCCCGCACCTGGAGCGCGCCCGCGAAGATGCCCGGGAACGCCAGCACGTTGTTGATCTGGTTCGGGAAGTCCGAGCGCCCGGTGGCGACGACCGCCGCGTACTTGTGCGCCACATCCGGGTGCACCTCGGGATTCGGGTTGGCCATCGCGAAGACGAACGCACCCTCCGCCATGGAAGCCACCGCGGGCTCCGGCACCGTACCGCCGGAAACCCCGATGAAGACGTCGGCACCTTCCAGCGCCGCCTCCAACGACCCGGAGATACCGGCCTTGTTGGTGATCTCGGCGAGCTCACGCTTGACCGGCGTGAGGTCGTCCCGGTCGCGCGAGACGATGCCCTTGCGGTCGGCGACGGCGACATCCCCGAGCCCCGCCTCCAGCAGGAACTTGGCGATGGCCACGCCGGCCGCGCCCGCGCCGGAGATGACGGCCCGCAGCTCGCCGAGCTCGCGCCCGGTCAGCCTCGCCGCGTTCCGCAGAGCCGCCAGCGTCACGATCGCCGTACCGTGCTGGTCGTCGTGGAAGACCGGGATGTCCAGCCGCTCCTGGAGCCTGCGCTCGATCTCGAAGCAGCGCGGCGCCGAGATGTCCTCCAGATTGACGCCCCCGAAGGAGGGCGCGAGGCGCACCACGGTCTCGATGATCTCGTCGACGCCGGTGCAGTCCAGCGCGATCGGCACCGCGTCCACGCCGCCGAACTGCTTGAACAGGATCGCCTTGCCCTCCATGACCGGGAGGGAGGCCTCGGGACCGATGTCGCCGAGTCCGAGCACTGCCGTACCGTCCGTCACGACGGCGACCACGGACGACTTCCATGTGTACTCGTGGACGAGTTCCGGCTGCTCCGCGATCGCGGTGCACACGCGCGCGACGCCGGGTGTGTACGCGAGGGACAGGTCGTCCTTGTCGCGGATCGGCACGGTGGCCTGCACGGCCATCTTGCCGCCGCGGTGCAGCGCGAACGCCGGATCGAAGGAATCGAGGGGCTCGGCCCCGCCGTCCTGATCCGTACTGCTGTCGCTGCGAGGATTGACGATCTCCGCTGCCACTTTGTCTTACCCCTTAAGTCTTCATTGATTTTGAGGGTGGCCACTCCCTGGTGAGGGGTGGGCGGGCACCGCGCAGGGCCCAGAGAATTGATGCGTACGAGCACCTGCGCGACGGGCGCGCCGCACACGCGCCCTGAGCCCCGGATGAGGGGTGTAAAGACCCTTCTTACCGGACGGACACCGCCGAGGACGAGTCCAATAGGCGCAAGGTCACATCTCGTCCGCCACGGGCGGAACGATGATCGATCACATCGTGAGACATACCGAAGATCTTCCGGCCGGAAGGAGTGATTCCCGCAGATGGTCCGTGCGGGGGCCGTCCTGATGTACCGACCTGATGCGATTCGGGGGTCACCCGTTATCCGATTTTGACATGGCGAGTCCCCTGAATGGTTCAGTCCGAATGGCAAGATGCCCTAATCACACGAGGTCGCGACACCCGAAGGTGTGTGTTCTCGTCGACCCGTCGGCACCGCCATCCATCCGCCGGAGGAACTCACCATGACCGCCAGATTCACCCGTCGTACGACCGCCCCGCACACCCGGCTGGCAGCGGTCGGTGCGATCGCGGTCGCCGGCACCCTGCTGCTCACCGGCTGTGGTGACCAGACCAAGAAGGACGACTCCAGCAGCGCGTCCACCAGCTCGGCGCCGCTGGCGAGCAAGCTGCCCGCGGCGATCCGCGACAAGGGCGTCGTCAAGGTCGGTTCGGACATCGCGTACGCGCCGGTCGAGTTCAAGGACGACTCCGGCAAGGTCGTCGGCCTGGACCCGGACCTCGCGGCCGCGATGGGCAAGCAGCTCGGCGTGACGTTCGAGTTCGAGAACGGCACCTTCGACGCGCTGCTCACCGGTCTGCGCTCCAACCGCTACGACATCGCCATGTCCGCGATGACGGACAACAAGAACCGCCAGGACGGCGTCGACCCCGACACGGGCAAGAAGGTCGGCGAGGGCGTCGACTTCGTCGACTACCTGACCGCCGGTGTCTCGATCTACACGCGCAAGGGCGACACGGAGAACATCGCCTCGTGGTCCGACCTGTGCGGCAAGAAGCTCGCGGTCGAGCGCGGCACGGTCTCCGAGGACCTCGCCAAGACCGAGACGAAGAAGTGTACGGGCGGCAAGAAGATCACCATCGAGGCCTTCGACGACGACCAGCAGGCCCAGACCCGCCTGCGCTCCGGTGGCGCCGACGCGGCCTCCTCCGACTTCCCGGTCGCGGCCTACGCCGTGAAGACCTCCGGCGGCGGCAAGGACTTCGAGCTGGTCGGCGACCAGGTCGAGGCGGCGCCGTACGGTATCGCGGTCGCCAAGAGCGACACGCAACTGCGGGACGCGCTTCAGGCCGCGATGGACGCCGTGATCAAGAGCGGTGAGTACGAGAAGATCCTGACGAAGTGGGGCGCCGAGGACGGTGCCGTCAAGTCGTCCGTGATCAACGGCGGCAAGTGACCGCGGGTCAGCCGTCGTTGAGAGGCAGCATCCGTGACTACTGACATCGAGAAGGCGCCGGGGCCCGAGGACACTCCCCCGGCCGCCCCGAAGCCCATCAAGGCCATTCCGGTCCGGCACTACGGCCGGTACGTCTCCGCCGTGCTCGCGATCGGCATCCTGGTCGCGATCGTCTACGCGTTCGGCCAGGGCAAGATCAACTGGCATGCCGTACCGGACTACTTCTTCGACCACCGGATCATGACCGGTGTCTACAAGACCCTCCTGCTGACGGTCCTGTCGATGGTCATCGGCATCGTCGGCGGCATCGGCCTCGCGGTGATGCGGCTGTCGAAGAACCCGGTGACCTCGTCGATCGCCTGGTTCTACATCTGGTTCTTCCGCGGCACCCCGGTCCTGGTCCAGCTGTTCCTCTGGTTCAACCTGGGCCTGGTCTTCGAGTACATCAACCTCGGTCCGATCTACAAGAACTACTGGTCGGCCTTCATGACGCCGCTGCTGACGGCGCTCCTCGGCCTCGGCCTCAACGAGGCCGCGTACATGGCGGAGATCTGCCGCGCCGGTCTGCTCGCGGTCGACGAGGGCCAGACCGAGGCCTCGCACGCGCTGGGCATGAGCCACGCCAAGACGCTGCGCCGGATCGTGATCCCGCAGGCGATGCGGGTGATCGTGCCGCCGACGGGCAACGAAGTGATCAACATGCTGAAGACGACCTCGCTCGTGGCGGCCGTCCAGTATCCGGAGCTCTTCCGCTACGCCCAGGACATCGGCCAGAACTCCGGTGCCCCGGTGGAGATGTACTTCCTCGCCGCCGCCTGGTACCTGATCATGACGTCCGTCCTGAGCGTCGGGCAGTACTACGTCGAGCGCTACTACGCCCGCGGTTCCAGCCGTGCGCTGCCGCCGACACCGCTCCAGAAGATCCGGGCGAACGTGCTGTCCATCGGCCGTCCGAAGGGAGCAGCGGCATGACCGACAAGCTCACCAAGACCGACTCCGCCACGACCGACCCGTCGGTCCCGATGGTCAAGTCCGAGGGCGTCCACAAGTCGTTCGGGCCGGTCGAGGTCCTCAAGGGCATCGACCTGGAGGTGAAGTCCGGCGAGGTGTTCTGCCTCATCGGCCCCTCCGGCTCCGGCAAGTCGACCTTCCTGCGGTGCATCAACCACCTGGAGAAGGTCAACGCCGGCCGGCTGTACGTCGACGGCGAACTCGTCGGCTATCGCCAACAGGGGGACAAGCTCTACGAGTTGCGCGATCGCGAGGTCGCGGTGAAGCGCCGGGACATCGGCATGGTCTTCCAGCGCTTCAACCTGTTCCCGCACATGACGGCCGCGGAGAACATCGTCGAGGCACCGGTGCAGGTCAGGGGCGTCAACAAGGGGCAGGCCAGGGAGCGCGCCATGCAGCTCCTGGAGCGGGTGGGGCTGTCCGACAAGGCCCAGAGCTACCCCTCTCAGCTTTCCGGCGGCCAGCAGCAACGGGTCGCGATCGCGCGGGCGTTGGCGATGGACCCGAAGCTGATGCTCTTCGACGAGCCGACCTCGGCCCTCGACCCGGAGCTGGTCGGCGACGTCCTCGACGTCATGC
>Ga0307510_10012413_pt1 | contig 10103 bp, 7 predicted proteins | sample 12_EM_MG_FD_207224 | JGI IMG/M metagenome (GOLD analysis project Ga0307510, IMG submission 207224) | Populus trichocarpa ectomycorrhiza microbial communities from riparian zone in the Pacific Northwest, United States - 12_EM | ecosystem: Host-associated > Plants > Roots > Unclassified | place...
GAGAGCAGGGTCTCTTCTTTCCACTCTTCTTTTAATTTCCTGACCAACTATTTTAGGAGAAAGATAACTTCCATAGTTGTTCTTCCTCACATAAACCAAATTAGTTTTCAAGAATCATTGTCTCACCACTTAAATTTGTGGTCAAGCACTCTTTTCTAAATCTTCATAATGTGACTCATAAGTCTCCAACTACATGGCTAGCAGATAAAATGTTTTCACCCCAAGGAGGTGTTAATGATACCCTGGAAATGATAGTGAAAGGTGCAATTGATTTGTCGTAAAGAAATACACTGAGACCATTTTCCAAACGTGACTTACCAATTATTGAGTTGTAGCATCTAGTGTGGGAAAGTTGTTTATTTTTCCTTTGAGTTGATTCCTGAATATGTTTTATGTGCAATCATACTAGAATTTTGCAATGTTGACATTTTCTGATATTACTTTTGGACTTTCTTTTTCAGGGAAAACAGAAAACCATATCTTCTTATTGATTTTTCTATTTACTTGCAGATAAATATGTGAGGAGCCTTGTCATTTCACAGCCAAATTTAGCTTGTTGCCATCATGATTATCCCTTGCTTATGTGTCAATAACATAATTTTCTTTTGAAATTGTTTACAGTTATGTACTAGGTGCTGTTTTTTTGCAGCTCTGCAAAGTTTTAAATCTTACCGAGCATGCCATTTGTCAGAAACTTCATGATCCTTCCATTTTCATACACAAATATACAGCTAGTAAGTTTCTATAATCTCTCGAATGCTGATTAGTGATTTTATTTCAGTAATTAAATTAGAGGGAATTGGATATGTTCTCTTGCCAATTGGTTGAAATTTTGGAATACAAGGTTCGGAGGTCTATCAAGCAATACAAATACTCCACCCTCCTCTATCCTAAAACCTTCTATTTATTTAAGCAACACATTATGTTAAATTTGATATGAGTGTACGATAATACCCCGTTCAACTTTCTGTTCTTCCCCCTCCCCCGGAAAAGAACTCCATCTCTATCTATCGGTTAAACTTTTCCTTTTCCAATTCTATCTCGAGCTTAAGGGGCACATTCAGATCTTGTGTTGGTTTTCCTAGTGTTCTTTGGTTTCTCTTTCCTGAATCCAAAGAGGAAGAGTATTGGTAATGCTTTGATCGGCTTCTTGAACTGTATTCTTAGAAGCTTAGAGAGTATCGGGATACCCCTCTCTATTTCTTTTATACCAGAGTCTTTAAATTATTCCATTTGGAACCGAATGTATATGATGTGTTTTCAAGTGGGAGATTGTAACAACCATTGTTTTTTAGGTTTATCAGGAGGAAAAAACAAGGAAATTTCTGATGATGCACTGACCATTATAGCAAGTATGAATTACCATTGGATACAGGTGTGAAATTCTTTTCTGATATTATAGGAAAGATGAACATTGTTTCAGTCTTTTTATTGGATACTTTTTGAGCTATCCAGAGTCTTATAATGTTCTGTTTGATTTGATATTACTCACAGACAGGGAGAACGCCCAGTGCATTGTGGGGTGCAGCATTATATATATCTGCACTTTCACATGGCCTCAACTGCTCCAAATCTGACATCGTAAGTCATGCTTGAAATTTCTGTTGATGTGCCGCGATTAAGTTGATGATTGACAAAATATTAAATGGATTGAAAAGTCATCTTAATTGTATTAAAGTCATTTAATTGATGCAGAACTTTTCTGTCTTTCTACTTGAGTGCTGCACCTAGGTATTCATTGTTTAGTGAGGTATGTTTTTCCTCGTATGAGCAGCTGTAGTTCCTATTCAAAGAGATGGAAAGAAAAGAAAAGAACTGGAGAAGTTGTTAGTTGCAGAGGCTGGTGATTTCAAATAATGATTTAGTTATGATCTTGATTAAAGTGGACTTACTAGTGTCAGCCTATAAGCATATGTTAAGGCCTGGCGATGATGCCTCGCTCCTTGAAGGCATCTACAAGCACTTTAGTATGCTGACACCTTGCGGTGGCATAACCTAGTCACTATTCAACTTAGGGTTCATGTGATATTGGTGGATTGGATTCATCAGTACATTGCTGGTGAATCCATATCATTGGAATTGCAAGGAAAGATGTGAATTGCATTGAAAGTCATAAGACTTGGAATGATTGTTTAATTTCTTCACGGAATCAATTTTTTAATTTATTCTTCATAGATTGAAGCACCAAGTTGATATTTGGCTGTGAGAGAACCAATATGTGCATGTTTGCAAGTTTGAAACCGATGAGAGAAATTGACCAGGGAGAGTGTTAAGGAGGTTGGAAGGTGGAGAAAGGGCTTCTTTGATAGGTGATCATGAGGCGTGGGAAGAACTTCCAGGGAAAAGAAAGTTTAGGTTGCTTGAGTTTGATTATCCATGAAGCTTCTGTCTGGCTTGTCTCAATTGATAGTTATGTTACTGGCTACTTTATTCTTTCTAGATTTGTAACTTATGTATCATTTCTTGAACCAATATATTTCAAAGCAATGTATTATACTTGATTTACAAGTTTGCTACATTAATTTTTGTTTCTTGTTTCAAGTATACTTTCATCTCGTATTTTATGAATTTTATTCGCCTATGAGCCTGCTTTTTTTCTTGACAGACAGCCTCAGCCTCCTTGAAGTCTTTTAGGATTGGCATTTGGTCCATGCTGTGGTTATTTGATACTTGCCTTTAATCTTATGCAGTTAAGGTTGGTGCATGTTTGCGGGAAAACACTGTCAAAGAGATTGGTTGAATTTGAGAATACAGAGTCTGGGAGCTTAACGGTATATTTCTGAAAGTGTTTTCTGACCTTTTAGGCTACAGTTGTTTAGAACATTGAAAAATAATGCATTGTGTCTCGAATTAGCATATCTATAAGGTAATATTATTCTAACTGTGTAGTGAGACACCTTTCATGATCAGTATTGAGAAAACAACATGAAGAAACATATAAACCACCATATCTCCACTCCCCAGTCCCCTTCCTACATACGATTCAGTAGAGCATTTCATGCTTAGATTGATGTTGTTTGATATAAGGTTATCTTGGCACATGGTTGACTTAGGAGCAGCTCATTAGAGCTCTCTTCTATGAAATATTGGTGGACATACTATTGATACCCTGAAATTCCTTGATATCCTACATGGTATTTCATAGTAAACAAAAATTTACTTGTCGGAATCAACAGTTTGTTTTACTCTTTGGCAGACAAGCTGCCTCTTCTGAAAGGCGACTTATACTTTGTCCCTCTGAACAGGCTAATTTTCATTTTTTTCACATCTGACTGGAAAGTTGTGTTTTGCTGTACCAGGTTCCATTCTTTTTATACCTTTCACTTAGATTTATGTAGTGATTGACAAATTGCAGTCTACTACATGGTAGGTTATTCTTATTTTGTCATCTGATCTCCAAATAAGGCAGGTGCTTTAAGGGAATTCTCCTTAGCTGATATTCAGCGGGATTAGGGCTGCTCTTTTATGATATTCCCCTTTGCTTTCGTATTTTGGAGGACAGCTTATTCTCCAATATGCCTTTGTAATTTTTTCAGTGAACATATTTTTCTCTTATCTAAAATATCTTAAAAAAAGTATAAACAAAAGGGAAACTTGATGTAAAAGATGCTGCACTTAGCATAGATGTGGCCATTTGATGCCTCAGAAAGAAAAAGGAGTATGAAAATGATGAGGGTTTGCTAGCTTAGTTGGTAAAACCACGCTTGGCTCCAAGATAGCAGCCCAAGAGGTGGAAACTGGATAAAAAAATTTAAGAAAAAAATAACAAAACAAGAGGATATGAAGACAGCTACCCCAAGCCCTATCTAACTATTTACAGAATCCGCTGAACAAAACTACCCAAAAGCTAAAATAACTGATGCCTAATACCACAAGTGAGTCTGTAATACATGTGCCTGATAATCATAAGCAAATGTTATAAGCAGAAACATGAATAGGCAATTCAATATGTATAAATATGCACCTTTACCACAATCATTAACTAGATGGAGATTCGAAGCATATAAAACAGACTGCAGAATAGTAAGGGTTTGAAGTTAAAAAAGAAAAAAAAGATCTTGTAGTGGATCGGTCATATCCATCTCTATTGCCACTCCTAGAGCTTGCCTTCAGTATTTCTTACTGCCTTTTCTTCTACTCAAATGACTTCCTTGGAATGACTAGTTGAACTAATACTAGCTTACCAGTTGTATTCTTTTTTAGCAGTATCAAATCTATTTATTAATTCAGTTCAAACTTGCCAGCAGGGTCTGCTTACATGCGCTTGCCTCCCTCAAGGGTATCCTAAACATTCTATAAATTTCTGACAGAGATGCTAAAAGATTGACAAATGTAAATCTAAAAAAAACATTGATTATAGTTGAAAATTACTGTAAAGAGAAAGATTTGCAAGTTATATTTCTGATCCGCTTGATTTAGGGCATAAGATGAAAAGTTATTTGTTCTTTCTAATTTTGATAAAACAAAAGAAGTCAAATCATTATTTGTTATCTAAGCTGTTTGCATTGTTGATTTTTTCTTTATGTTATTTTCTCTACAAAATTATGTTGTATGAAAATTTTGTTCTTTATCTTCCTATACTATTAGATTGAGGAACTGAATGCAAAGGTGGAGGAACTGAAAGAAAGTTCATTGCCACGAAGAAATTTTGGGGAGCCATCTAGTTCAAAAGAGTTGCTATGTCAACACAAGGGTACAAATAGACCTTCTTTTGGATTTGGACTTTGTAAAGATTGCTATGCAATTGTGAGTGTTGCTCCCTTTTATGAAAATTAACTAGTTTTTGCCCTAACAAAAGATGTTACAATTCACATTCCTACTCTGATACAGGTTATAGGATTTGATGGAGGAACAGATCCTCCAGCTTTCCAAAATGCTGAGAGTCAAAGAATGAAAAAATCATCTATTAGACATAACGTGAGTGACTCAAATTTGGTTAGTATGTCTTCCTTAAAGCTAGAGTACTCTTAAACTAATGAACTTAACCATTTGCTTTCTCTATTGGCTTTGTTGCTGTTGAAATATTCATGTTTAATCATTTCTGATGTGCAAATTGTTTGGTTAGTAGGTCAAGATGGAAAATGCTAGCTAAAAATTTGCCTTTTTTGGTTTGACGTAATAAAAATGCTTGTTAGTTGACAATGTCTTGTGTCTGGGCTGCAATTTTCTGGTTTTTCTGAGTCAATAAGCCCTGTACAATTACTCTAGTTTGTGGCTACTAAGTTGCTAACTACTTGATTCTTCTTTCAAACACTCTTAACTTTCAATCCAAGCATGCGCTTCATTTACTTTTTTCTTCCATCTCTTGCTGCGTCACATATTACAAAACCTCCAAACAAATTCCCGTGGAGTTTATCACAAATTATCAGACATGGATGTCACTAGCTCTGTTTGAAATTTCTCTCCTCTCTTCAATTTGAAACCACCATTATTATCACTCATGTTACTTGTTTGGTTTGGGATGGGACATGTAGCCATGTTGAGGGCACATTTGGATGGTGCTTCTCTAGTGTAATAGTTAGCATCTTGCATTAATGGGTTGTGGAGTTTTTTCATGTAGAAATTCAGATCTCTTAGACCCTGCTTTTGTGGGTTAAACATATAAAATTTTATGTAGAGGACAATGGACTTGAGATAGAGCTTACACAATCAGATATCTGCTTTTCCTCAATAGTCAATTAAGTGTTTCTTCTTCTCTCTGTATTATTTTCCGAATATCTTTCACTGTTGCGCATGTGCACACACATAGAGCCAAGCGTGTGTTTTGTGTATTTTTCCATGGAATCAATAAAGATATGCTGCAGTAAGATCTTTTGGATGTATTAGATAACACTTAAAAGCATATGATTTGCAAGGACATTAGAATTAGCTATGAGCATATCTTACCACCAAACACTCTATTAGGAAAAAGTACCTATGATAACATTAGAGAATCATGCAATGAATTATGTGTTTCTGATGTTATGCTATGAATTTCTGGTGAATGTTAAACTTATATTTGCTTTTCAGCATTTTAATTGTAAGTTGTTATTGATCTTTTTATCCTCGTCTATTTTTCAGTTTGCAAAAGAATTGAACAGCCAATGCGAGAGCAGAGATGAAGAAAGGCCAACACGCGAGCGTGAAAGTGCTGGTGGGTTTACCCTCTTTATCCTTATAAAGAGATATTATGGTTTGAAATTGGCATGGTCTTCTTCCCAAATACTTGAAAAATATTTACTTGAAACTAAAATGTTTCAGGAGCTGCTACGGGGCATTTAGCCAATGATTTTGATAAACTGCATGGTGTGGGTGATATGAGTTCTAAAGCTTTTGACGAGTCAGATGGCTTTTCTGATATTGATGATGCTGAGGTGAGAACCAAAGATTCTAACATTTTGTGTTTCCTTTATGCATATCATTGCTTGCATGCATCCCATCTTCTACAAATCTCAAGTAATATAATGGAGGGGATCTAAAAAAAATTAAGAGCTTTGGCTTGATTTGCTTTGCTCATGGTTGCTTCTGTGCTCTCATGCCAGAAATATAATGGAGGAATCGATACAAGTAACACAAACCTTAAGCCTGCCCGTTACAATTTACAAATCATTAATTTCAGAATCTTGCTTTTATCATGTTCCAAAAGCAATAGTAAGCATGGGTTGCAACACTGAATTTCAGAAACTGAAGCCTTTCTGTGTTTAAGCTTTGTGATTTGCAGTAACTTTTTTCTAATCTTCATCATCCCAAACTTTTTTCTAATCTTCATCATCCCAAGCCTATCTCATTGCTCGTGCTTCTTGTTTTGTATTAATGTACTGTATCACAACAGTATTTGGGCTTTGAATTTTATTTTTCTTACATGATTTGAACAATATTTGTCATTCTGGATTCAAATTGTTGAAACTTCATTCAGGAAGTGTCGTAATACCTTGTCCATTCACTTTTGGGTCTATTTGTTTGTGCAAGTCCTCGTCCTTGCATGCATGCAGTCATGTGTATGAGTACTGTTAAGAGTGTCCTAATAGAAACCCAAACTCCCCCTCTTTTCTTAGCCCAGCAAAGTCGAGAAGGAAAAAAAAAAAAGAAAATCATTTTGCAATGCTGGAGTCTGACAAATCTGGCACCTAATACTGTTGGCGCTGCTCTTTTTCCAGGAATATTTTTTAAGAAATAATAAGACTGTAATTCTCATGATTTTTGTTCTTATACTAATTTGATGTATTTGAACTTTGCTATTCAAACAGTAGCTATTTAGTCAATTCATTCTGCTTTACCTTGTTTTTTCATAAACTAGTTTGTATTTCTATTCATCTATATCCATTCAATTGCATGTTTCATTTTATTTTTTTGATTTCATTGTTTAGATATTTTATAGGTTGATAGCTACCTGCATAACGAGGAGGAAAAACGTTACAAAAAAATCATTTGGGAAGAAATGAACCGAGAGTATCTTCAGGTAATTGAATTTTCTGAAGTCAAATTTCCGTTAATTTCTACATCACAGGCTAGGGACCATTTCTTGGTTCAATTGTAACACTTGGGCTTGCAAAAGCATATTTGCAAATTCAAGTCTTTATAGCAGTCACTTCTTGCAAAAATGCTGAAGGGTAGGTCAGCAGGCTCATGACAGGTTAATGAGCATTGACATCTTATGGCTTTATTTATGAATTTGTAACTTCTCTTTTGAGAAGCTACTCGATAAGTTTATATTGGTGTTACAACTATTACTTCTATATTTTCTAGCAAACTGTGATATGATATTTAATCCAAAACATATACCATAGGATTTGTATTCTCATAACTCGTGTGTTGAATTGGATGATTGTTTGTATGCAACACCTTGTCATATCTTGCACCATTTAAAATTATTAGCTAGTTTTTCTTCAGCTTAATATATGGTCATTTTTCTCATTTCTTTATTTGCTTAGCTAGCATCTTGGGAAATTGCCGGGTATATATTTGCTTGTCTTTGCATGATAAAATGCTTTCTATGCAGTTGTTATTCTTGTTCTAGTTCTATGGATTTATCTTGAAGTTCGTTGGTGACTGCTATTTACAGGAACAGGCAGCCAAAGAAGCAGCCGCAGCGACTCTTAAGAAAGCTTGGGAGGAGAATTTCAAGAATTGCCCAGAGGACTTGCAAGCTGCAAAGAAACTTGATGCTGCAGTAAAAGCTGATTTAGCAAAATCTAAAAAGGTAAATTTCTGGTTTACTAGGAGAATTTTTTATATACTCTTTATCATTGGAAGATCTCAACTATAGTTCTGTAATGTGTTCCTCTCTTTTTTGTATACTATAAATGATGTCTTGGTTTCTTCATGCAGTACAACAACATAAATGTCCAACCATCTTTTTTCCCTGCTGAAGTTTTTTGCTCAATGGTTTATATTTAATTCACAGAACTTAAGGCTTAAGTGATGGTTAACCCTCAACTGAATTTGAGCCCTTATTTCTATTCAACTTTCCAACTTGTGGATAACTAATATTTCTGAAAGTTTCAAATCACATAGAAAGCCTGCTTATGATTTAATTTGTTTATGCTTTGTAATTAAGTGACATAAATTGCTAGGGCGTATGTACTTTGTTCCTCTTTAATCAAGTGCGAAAAATAGGTGCATAAAATGTCTATTTACTATATGCTTATTTTCATTAAAAGCCAAAATTAGTGAATAACTATTCTATATTTCTATTCAACTTTTTGTTCTTCTTGCAGCCATTCAAAATGTTACTGTAAAGGTTAATTAGAAAGTTGAATGTGAATTATGATGATAGTGTATTGACTTTGTCAAAAAATACATAAACTGCTGCAATACTGAGCGGTGTATGGCTGCTATAAATGTATTTCTAACTCTTTTTTTCAAAGTCTAGAACCTTAACGATGTTTATTGTTTATCTTCCTACTATGTCTCAAGTTGTTTGACTAATTTTCTTCTAATATTTATTTGCAGGAAACTCAACAAAAGCGAGCTTCTGAAGCTAGGAACTTGGCTCCTGCTAAATCTGCTGCAGAAGCTGTCCATCGAATGCTAACTAAGAAGGTAATTGACATGGATAATAAAGGAAGTTGTTTCTGCAAGTTACTATTGTTTTGATTTGCAACATCAAAAGCTGCTAACTAATTAATTTCACTCTCGGGGCAGCATTCAGCTGTAAAGTTTTTGTTTACAGTAGCACATCTCAGTTGGGTAGAATTTCTATTAGAAATTTAAAGTCAAGCCAGCTCATATTGTGAAGAATTTCTATTAGAATTTAAATCTTAACGAGAAATTACATCTAATGGCTTAGAAAGATTTTGTATTAGAAAACCATTGCAAATGGAGGCTTCCTGGCTCAAAACCTTTGCAATGACCTCATAATGCATCCTGAAAGAATGCAGTTAGGCTAGTCATGTCATGTTGTGAATTTCAGGGAAAGAAAATGAACAGAAAATCTGGGAAGGATACTCGTTGGTCATTCTTAAAACTTTTGTTTGCCAGTTTGATACAGTGGCTTTGTGCTTCAATGCATGTTATGTGTGTGAACACGCTGGCTTTTCTGTATAAATGTTAAGTATATTTTGCATTTTGTATTTAAGGTTCATTCGTATTCCCAAAGCATAATCAATGGGCATGCTCCATTTTTTGTTTAATGAGAAATGTGCTTATGATTTCTTTTGCAGAGACTCGGCTCAAAAATCAACTACGATGTGTTGGAGAAACTCTTTGAGGATTCTGTATGTTATTGCTGTTTACCTTTTCTTCTTTCATACGCGCATCATCCATCTTCTTTTCTACTTTTAGTAGAGATTAAGTTTAGTTCCTATAGCGTATCTTTGAAAGAGCATGTCCATTTGGTGATTCGAAATTATAACGAGGGAAAAGTTCAAATTTTCATGCCACTTTGATGCGTCACTCATTTCTTATTGCACTATTCAGCTGGTGCATCTGGATATATTCTGAACCACATTCTTAAGTATCTTTCTGTCGACCATGTTCAGTCACAACCGGGGATAGTGTTTACCTCTTTTGAATATTAATCTGCAAATTGTAAATCTAATGCTGTAAAGATCAAATTTTAGTTATAGAGTAAAACAATAAAGGAATTAAAGATCTTTCCCTTGATTTATTTACGAAGTAACAGT
>Ga0307510_10012414_pt1 | contig 10102 bp, 6 predicted proteins | sample 12_EM_MG_FD_207224 | JGI IMG/M metagenome (GOLD analysis project Ga0307510, IMG submission 207224) | Populus trichocarpa ectomycorrhiza microbial communities from riparian zone in the Pacific Northwest, United States - 12_EM | ecosystem: Host-associated > Plants > Roots > Unclassified | place...
TCTTGGATTGTGGAGATGAGCCAACCCCAAAATGAAGAATCCAATGAGTCAACAAGCAAATCCCTTACATGTGCTGCAATTCAACTTTTTTAAGTTAATTTCGGGACCCACTCACTCAACCTTTCTAGATTGCATGATTAGTTGTCAGACTACCAACCCACGAATACGGGCCGTCTGATATGGACGTAGGGCAGAATGGTTGGACACCCAGGGGAGCTGTCTCACCCATCTTGTGGGTCCCTGCCTGGAGAGTTTGGTGGGCCATTTATATAATCCTTGAGGGCCCTACAAGTCCCATCCATCATCATGACGTGCTCTTCCTTAATCCAATCAACGTACTAGCATAATCTTAGTTTTCACACTGGAGTATTCAGCGAACAACAGCTACAGTCTTTCTGGCAGGATTAAAAGCTCTTTTTCATTCCCACGCAAAGTGCTTGACGTGGCATTCAAATGTCCTAGAGCTCGAGACAGCAAAATTACCTTCGTCACCTCGGCTGCTGTCATCTATGAAGTCTTGGTCAAAGGATATTTTTCTTACCACACCAAACCGGTTCCAAGGAAGCCCTAACATGCATGTCCTAATTAACTTTCATAAAAATAAAATAAAAACAATAAATAGCTGATTCTAATTCCTATCTCCCTAAGTGGTGTCATGACATTGTTTTTCTTCTAATCTTATGTAAGTTTTTGGGTTCCAATTTGTTTTTTCAAAATAAGATTAAGTTTTAACTCAATTCCTTTTTCTTGCTGAAAATGGACGTGTAAACGAATATTTTTGTTTGCGCAAACAGCACCATGCCAAATTGCCAACACATATTTTGTTCTTCATAAGTTGGTGAATTTTTAGAAACAAAAGCATAATCTTCTCTTTAAAAAAGTGAATTTCTAGAGAGAGAGAAAGAAAGAAAGAAAGAAAGAAAAAACACCAGTAGCATAGAGGAGATAAATTGTTAGATGGATTAGCTTCTCTACCGAGCTAGCTATAAACCAGATCAATTCGGGAAACAGATACAAAAATGTCGCAATCTCCTTTTTCATAACCACTGGCACATTTTTCTTAATCACAATTAATTTGTTAGTTTACTTCCATTAATTTAGTTGACAATGGAGGCCAAAAATCCATGGCTTTAGCTCAGTGACAGTGAGTGAACTTGTTTCCTTTATCATCATTCCCAGTTTAATTCCCAGACAAGATTGCATAATTCTATTTGTTTTTGCTAAATTACATTAGTCCAAAAATGCATGGTAAAATCTGAATAGAAAAGTTGACGCAGGTAATCCATATGGCTAACATGGGAAGAAAAGAAAAGAAAAAAATTACGAGCACTAATACTGATTTTATTTTTCTGTGTTTTTGCTATTGGGATTTGGAGATTCCAGAACCGATCTGCCCCAACACAATCTATCACAGTCAAGAAAAGTCCAAAATTCTTTTGGATTTGGACAAGAAAGCTTTTTGTTGCCAAATAAAATGTTTAGCGACAGTTGAAGGCACTAAAAAAGCGAAAGAAACTAGCCAGCCAAGCCCACTTCCACCACCACCCTCCACTCCCTTCCCTAGAGAGAGAAGCTAACAACAGCACACAGCACACAGCACACAGAACACAGCACGCATATACACACAGTCACGCATATATTTATTGAGAGAGACAGAGAGAGAGACAGAGAGAGGTGCAAACTTTGCATTCATATCCAGAGGTTTGAGAGAGATTAAATGAGGGCATGCCTTGTCGGCCATTAGAGCTTCAAGTAGTAGCTCGGGCCCGACCCTTTTTAATTCATGAAAAGACTTAACATTTTCACTGTTCTTGCTTCAATATCTAAATAGAAAACCATAAAAGATCTCTCCCTTTTCCTTTCGCTTTTTTTTTTGGAAAGGAAATAAGAAAGACAGCGAGAGAAGGAAGAAAGGTAACTTTTTTGGTTACAAAATCTTAGGCCTATAGATCCAAAGATCCCACCATACCATTTTATGCTAAAAGGTGAACTGGGTTGCCTTTGGTTTTGTCTGTTGGTTCATGAATTCCATGTTTCTTTTAGCTTTATGGTCTCAAGGAGTTACAGTGAAGCGGTGCAGTTGTTGCCTTACAATCTCTTCTTTGACGAATGATTGGTTATCTGGCTTTAACAGGTATGTCACTCTTTTTTCAACTGTTGGCTTATTCTCTCTATTGATTTGTTTGCATAAAGTGGTTTCGTTGGTTGTCTGATATGTGAATTCCAGCAGAAATGGCCTCTTTAATATCTTGGGTTTCTAAATTTAGAGTTGTTGTCCTAGTTCTTTATTTCTTCTAAATGAATACTGTTGCTTCTGTGTTTGTCCCGGGCTAGGATTTCTTTTAACTGTTTAGTTGATTAAATTTCCAGGTTCTAAAAAGTTCTGTAAACTAAAATTCGATATTAAGATGTTCAACAAAGCAATTTCATATGTAGTGTGTCACTGTATCATAGCTCTTGAATTACTTGAATACTGAAATGACTGGTGTTTCTTGTAATAATTTCTGTCTCTCAATCATATTTACAGCTGAATTCCTTATATAGGGAGAAAGGCTTGTTAAAACAGTTTCTTATTATATTACTAGAATCATTTTAGAGTTCCAATTCTTCTTACATTGTAAAATGTTGCACTATTTGGTTGATTTTTGTCATAGATATGGTTCATTTGACAATTGTGATCAAAGTTTCTAACGTAGCGCTGGATATGCAGGTGTTTAAATTATGATATTATGCTGAAATTTCAATAAAGCGGAGGGATATCAAAATGTCAGCACATTTCAGATCAAAGAGAGTATTTGAATTGAGGCTTGCTGGAATTTTGCTCGTTTCCATCCTATTGATATGTACTACAGAGGCGTTGAATTCTGAGGGGCAACGCCTCCTAGAGTTAAAGAATAGCCTCCATGACGAGTTCAATCATCTGCAGAATTGGAAGTCCACTGACCAGACACCATGCAGCTGGACCGGTGTGAATTGCACTTCAGGTTATGAGCCTGTAGTCTGGTCCCTTAATATGAGCTCAATGAATCTTTCTGGGACTCTGAGCCCCAGTATTGGTGGTTTGGTCAACCTGCAATATTTTGATCTTTCTTACAATGTGATCACCGGAGATATACCTAAAGCTATTGGAAATTGTTCACTGTTGCAATTGCTTTATTTGAATAACAATCAGTTGAGTGGGGAAATTCCTGCTGAACTGGGTGAATTGTCTTTTCTTGAACGTTTGAATATATGCAACAACAGGATATCCGGTTCACTTCCAGAGGAGTTTGGGAGACTATCTTCATTGGTTGAGTTTGTGGCTTATACCAACAAGCTGACTGGTCCGTTGCCTCATTCTATAGGTAATCTCAAGAACCTGAAAACCATCCGTGCAGGGCAGAATGAAATTTCTGGTAGTATTCCTTCTGAAATAAGTGGATGTCAGAGCTTGAAATTGCTTGGTCTTGCCCAAAATAAAATAGGAGGGGAGCTGCCGAAGGAACTTGGGATGCTTGGAAACTTGACTGAAGTGATTTTATGGGAGAACCAGATCTCAGGGTTTATACCAAAGGAGCTAGGGAACTGTACAAACCTTGAGACACTTGCTCTATATTCAAATACTCTTACTGGACCAATACCAAAGGAAATTGGGAACCTGAGGTTTCTGAAGAAGCTGTACCTCTATCGGAATGGGTTGAATGGAACTATTCCAAGGGAAATTGGGAACCTTTCCATGGCAGCAGAAATTGATTTCTCAGAGAATTTTTTGACTGGTGAGATCCCAACTGAGTTCAGCAAGATAAAGGGTCTTCGACTTTTGTACCTCTTCCAGAACCAGCTTACAAGTGTCATACCAAAAGAGCTTAGTAGCTTGAGGAACTTGACTAAGCTTGACCTCTCAATCAATCACCTCACTGGTCCTATTCCTTCTGGGTTTCAATATTTGACTGAAATGCTCCAGTTACAGCTTTTTGACAACTCCTTGAGTGGTGGCATTCCTCAGGGGTTTGGACTTCATAGCCGACTCTGGGTGGTTGATTTTTCAGATAATGATCTGACTGGAAGAATACCTCCTCATCTTTGTCAACTTTCAAACCTGATTTTGCTGAATCTGGATTCTAACAGGTTATATGGAAATATCCCGACTGGGGTCCTGAACTGCCAAACATTGGTACAACTTCGTCTTGTTGGAAATAATTTTACAGGTGGCTTTCCTTCAGAGTTGTGCAAATTGGTGAATCTTTCTGCTATTGAACTGGACCAGAACAGTTTTACTGGTCCGGTTCCACCAGAGATTGGAAACTGCCAAAGGTTGCAAAGACTACATATTGCAAACAATTACTTTACTTCGGAGTTGCCGAAGGAAATAGGTAATCTGTTTCAACTTGTGACTTTTAATGCATCATCAAATTTGCTCACGGGAAGGATTCCACCCGAAGTTGTTAACTGCAAGATGCTCCAACGACTTGATCTTAGCCACAACAGCTTTTCTGATGCTTTACCAGATGGGCTTGGAACTCTTCTTCAACTGGAGCTTCTCAGGCTTTCAGAAAATAAATTCTCCGGAAATATACCTCCGGCATTAGGAAATCTCTCCCATTTGACTGAATTGCAGATGGGCGGCAACTCATTTTCTGGTCAAATTCCTCCAGCTTTGGGCTCGCTTTCAAGCTTGCAGATTGCAATGAATCTCAGTTATAACAATCTTACTGGCAGCATACCACCAGAGCTTGGTAATCTTAATTTACTGGAATTTCTCCTGCTCAATAACAACCATTTGAATGGTGAGATTCCCATAACATTTGAAAATCTGTCAAGTTTACTGGGATGCAACTTCTCATACAATGAACTCACTGGACCTTTGCCTTCCATACCACTATTTCAGAACATGGCCACCAGCAGCTTTCTTGGAAACAAAGGGCTTTGTGGTGGGCCTCTTGGCTACTGCAGTGGAGATCCATCTTCTGGTTCTGTTGTACAAAAAAATCTGGATGCTCCTCGAGGTAGGATCATCACAATTGTTGCAGCCATTGTTGGTGGGGTTTCTCTCGTTCTGATTATAGTGATACTGTATTTCATGAGACGTCCCACCGAGACAGCGCCTTCCATACATGATCAGGAGAATCCATCAACAGAATCAGATATCTACTTTCCTCTAAAGGACGGATTAACTTTCCAAGATCTAGTTGAGGCCACCAACAATTTTCATGATAGCTATGTTCTTGGAAGGGGAGCATGTGGAACAGTCTATAAGGCAGTTATGCGTTCTGGGAAGATCATTGCTGTGAAAAAGCTTGCATCTAACAGGGAGGGGAGTGATATTGAGAATAGTTTTCGGGCTGAGATTCTGACTCTTGGAAAGATTAGGCACCGAAACATAGTGAAACTTTATGGGTTTTGCTATCATGAAGGTTCGAATCTGCTTCTTTACGAGTACATGGCTAGGGGTAGCTTGGGAGAACTGCTTCATGAGCCTTCTTGTGGCCTGGAATGGTCCACTCGGTTCTTGGTCGCTCTTGGAGCTGCTGAAGGGCTTGCTTATTTGCATCATGACTGCAAACCAAGAATTATTCACCGTGATATAAAGTCGAATAATATTCTACTTGATGATAACTTTGAAGCCCATGTTGGTGATTTTGGTTTGGCGAAAGTTATTGACATGCCACAGTCCAAATCAATGTCAGCTGTTGCAGGATCATATGGGTATATTGCACCAGGTGAGCCTTCCTCGTTAGATTCAATAAAATTATCGTGCTTCTGTTTATGATAATTTTATTCCTTATCAAGGTCGTTAATAATTTATTTTCTTTATATTTCTCTGCTGCTGAATTCACTCGGGCACTTTGAACATGGGAGATAGTTTGGTTAGATAAAAGTGTGAAGAAAGCTTTAATTTCTACTGTAATATGATTTTAATTATATCAGCATGCCATCTGCTTAAAATAGTCAATTAGTAACATAGTCGAATTCATTGGATATTTAGGTTAGGGATAAAGTAATAGTGCATTGTACATATAAATAGTGTTTTTTTTTTCTTTTCATTTTGGGCATTCAACTTTATTTCTTTGCAATCTTGTCCTTTCAAACTGGCCAATGTCTGACTCATTTTTTTCTTTCTATTTTCTCATTATTTTTATTCATTCAAATTTTAATTAATAGCCTCTCTTTTGTTTTTTAAATTGTTTAGTTTATTTATTTTTAAATAATAATTAATTTTTTAATTACATAATACTTAAGAAAAAATTATTATAATTTATCTTTAAATTCTTCCTCATATATTTTATATAAATAAGTTGTCTTTGCATAACAATTTTATAAAAACAACAATCATTTGTTATTAGCAACTTGAATTAACCCTTAAGATAAAATAAATAAAAATGTATAAAATTAAAAAGATAGCCATCTATCTTTTGTTTTTTCTAGGGAGACTAGCACCCTTATTTAATTAGTGTTAATAACTGGTTTTTGATTTGTTAGTTCATACATATTTTTTAAAAATTATTTTACTAAGTGTAAACAACTTCCTTCCATTTCTTAATTAAAAAAATTATGATATCTAAAAATATATCCATATCGATGACACATTCTTTTTTATGTTAAAAATTAACTTGAAATCCTATCCGCAACGAAGTGCGATTTATAGGATTGGTTACTGCCAAATTTATGTGCTTGCAACTTATTTGTGGTTCCCGTCTCATTGCAGAATATGCATACACCATGAAGGTTACGGAAAAATGTGACATCTATAGTTATGGAGTTGTTCTATTGGAGTTGCTAACCGGAAAAACTCCAGTACAGCCACTAGATCAAGGAGGTGATCTTGTCACGTGGGCAAGACAATATGTTCGGGAGCATTCATTGACATCTGGGATACTTGATGAACGATTGGACCTTGAAGACCAAAGCACTGTTGCTCACATGATATATGTCTTGAAAATTGCTCTACTCTGCACAAGTATGTCGCCTTCTGATCGGCCATCAATGCGGGAAGTTGTGCTGATGCTTATCGAGTCTAATGAGAGAGAAGGTAACCTTACTCTGTCTTCGACTTATGTTTTTCCGTTGAAAGATGATGCTTCACGAAAATAGGTGACCATTTCCCAGATTTTATTAACAGATGATTTCTTTTTTGGTGCTTATTCTTCCTCGAATTATTTGCAACAGCAAATGATACATCATGTACACTTTCTGATAAGAAAAAATCATTAAATGGCTTATGGGGGTAGTTCACGTTACTCTCAAATTCTGTATTTCGTCTTGCAATTAGTTCAGTTACGACAATCCTGTACAGATAGAAGCTTCCCACCATACATGTATTTTACAGATTCTGATGTGATAAATTACTCATCGGGCTCCAGTTCCTGTTATTTCTTCTGTCTAGTTAGCCATTTTGCTGAAAAGTAGTCTTACATGCTGTTTTTCTCTCATCTCGTTTTATTATAATTTATTTACATAACTTGCTGATGGTGTTGGTTGCTATGGTGAGATCGTGATGTCCCTTTCGAAAAGGGTTTCTCCCTCATGAACTAAAATTGGAAGAGTTGAAAAAATGTAGAGCAGTCCTTGTAATCGTGCTGTAATGCTAAACGTGAGTTGGAGTCGATGAATCGAATTTCCTGTTTGAAAAAAAAAACTACAAAAAACTTGTCTAAATGAAACATCAAGTAGTGGAGATGTCAAGGGAAAAAAAGGTTAGAAATTTACTCGGACTGTGGGTTTCGATGTTAAATTCCCATGAATCCTCTGATAAATGATATAAACATCGTGCTTATAGGCAGATTAAAGACGTGAACTTAGTCTAAAAAACTAACTTGGAGTGCATATTTTAAAGCTAAACTAGTAAAAAAATTTCTGAAGTTAAAATCATTTGAGAATTAGTTTTTATACTCTCATGATCTCCCTTTTATATATATATATATATATATATATATATATTTGAAATCAGGTTCTTTATAACTTTTTTTCAATATTTTCCCCACATTTGTTACATAAACTAATGAAATGATTTAAATACTTTCAACTTCAATCATTTTTAACCTAACTGATTAAATTTATTTTATTTTTCTCATATAATTAATTTTTAATTTTTAAAAATAAAATTTAATACCATAACTTTAATTTTCCATTCAGAAATTTTGGTTTTAAATTAAAAAAAAAAACAGAGATTTTAAGGTTACTAGTTTGTTTTGTTGAGACAAAGAAGAAAGGGTATTTTTTTCTTCTTAAATTTGAGATCAAAATTTCTGGAAACAGAATTAAAATTATGATATTAGATTTTAAATTTATTTATTTTATTTTCAAAATATGTGAGAAGTTATATATCGACTAATTACTTATAAATTATTATACTACTCTAACTTTAATTTATGAATTGCATCAACAACAAGATATTTGAAACTTTTAATACCAATAAAAATAATTAATTCAAAACATCATGTCAACACAAGCAATTAAATTATAATATAATAAAATAAAATACAAATTAAAAATCACATGTAACATATTTAGATAATGTTTGGTTATTGTTTTAGGACAAAAATATAAATAACATGTTTTTTTTATCTTTTTTTATTTCAAAATGATAGAAATTTAGTCTAAATTTTTTTCAAAAATAAATTTATTTTATGTCTTTATTTTTTACTCTTCAACTAAACATGTTGATGTCTTTTTAGTCATAAAACATTAATCAAATATAATCTTAGGTAGCGTATATAAACTGTATTAGGATGGAAGAAACGAAGATAATTGGTACAAAAATGATATGTTTATCTTTTCTTTGTATTTTAAAATGATATAAATTTATTTCAAAACTATAACAAAAACAGATTTATTTTTATGTTTTCGATTCTCTGTTTCTGAATAAAAAACTTTTCTACCCTCTCTATCATGGGATACGAACAAAAACACAACCTTAATTTTTTTTCCGGGTAGTGTAAATGAATTGAAGAAAAAAGTAATCCACATGGTATGAATTATTTTTTGAAGAATGTAAAATGATAATTCTTATTATTGAATTGTTAAAATTAAGAATATTCTTTGTTTTCGTTTGTTAGCTTAATTAGGTGCGGGCACTGTGATGAATAGGGTAGAGTTTTCACTTATGTGTATGATAAATAAACATGGCCTCTGCATGGATTTTAAGTTTGGTTTTTAGAGATATTTCTTAAAATTAAGTTGGCGCATTTATTTTTTGCTCTCGACGAATCCTTGCAGGAGCTGTATAACATAACTATAATGCATGCTTTCTAGGAAAAAATTGAAGGGACCATAGCCCCTCAAATCTCTGTTACCCTCCCACCCCTTTCACAGAAAAAATATCTCAATTTATCTGTAGATTTGCAGGAAGAGACGGCTAAAAAAAAAAAAACACATAAAAATAGCAGTCAAGCAAGCAAATATTACTGCAATATCTTCCTTATTATTGATACTTTTTGTTAGAAAGTTTATCCAACTGGAGAACTTCCATTACCACTGGTACTCCCGATTCCAGTGGGAGTCTCCTTTGCTAAAATAGAACCCGTCCTCCCTGACCGACCACATGCAATGTTTTCTGCATCTATTCTCGTCTCTTTTTGCGTAAAATGCATCGATATAAGTTTGCTTTCCATTCCATTGCATATTGCAGAAAAACAACCTTCTTCTGAAGAAGTCAATACTTGCTTTAAAGTGAAACACCTGTTTCTGAGACAGATACTTGAATCCGAGGTCTTTGGTTTTGTCCTTGCAGTGAACCATCAATGTCTTCGAGGGGTCACCAGGCAAGTCGTTAGTGATGTAAACATGGTGCCAGACCCAGAGAAAATCCTCATCATCAGCTGCAAATGATGATTGACTGGATATGAGATAAAAGGCTGCAAGAACAAGCAGAAAATGGTGCATAGTATTCATCTTGCAAAAGCAGTAATTAAGGGTGATGTGTTTTTTCATGCCCTATGACTTCCCCCATTTATAATAAGCACAAGGCCGAGACGAGTAACGGCTCAGCTTCAGTTGCTGCTAACGTTTTCATTAATTATTTGTTCAACTCAATTGAAATTGCTGAGGCTGTCATGGATTCTATATTTAATACTGTCTACGCCACCATCATACTGGATTCTCAACTGCATTTTACTCATTTAAT
>Ga0307510_10012415_pt1 | contig 10102 bp, 10 predicted proteins | sample 12_EM_MG_FD_207224 | JGI IMG/M metagenome (GOLD analysis project Ga0307510, IMG submission 207224) | Populus trichocarpa ectomycorrhiza microbial communities from riparian zone in the Pacific Northwest, United States - 12_EM | ecosystem: Host-associated > Plants > Roots > Unclassified | place...
CGTGATGCTGAAGCCAGTAAGGGATCACGTGATGTGTCACGTGATAGTTTCCCAGGGTCACGTGCCAGGTAGTTGTCCTTGGTGGGGATTGAACCAGAGACCTCCTGGTACCGGTTACCTTTCATAGCCAGTGCACGTGCCATTGCCCCAGGGTCACATGGTGGTTTCTTCGTCTTTACTATCTGGCTATAGCTTGGCTTTAGAGCTGGGCTGGGTGGACTTGGGGGTTTCTCATATGATCCCCTCTTGAGGTAGGGTGGCACGGGCGAAGCCCGCGACAGTGGGCAGCGATGAGGGCTTCAAGTTGAAGGTGACTGTAGTAGAGGCAAAGGTGGGACAGGAGTAGGCAGAGGAGGGCAAAGACAAGAGGCAAGGTAGAAGGCTCAATAATTGTCAAGTGGGGGTTGACAAGAGAACAGTCTGAGGACTGTTCGCTATAATTCAGAGGTCATATATACTAATACAGGGTAGTCTGTACACAGCCCTTTAGGGCTGGTCATTACTAAAGCGACAGGTGCAATCTATACATATATGGTACAAGGGGAATGAGTCAGCTGTATGTCAGAGTTCCAATGTGTGCTGCGCATTGCTACGCACTGAGTCATCCTCTCTTCAGCCAATGGCATCAGGCCCTCAGACCGATAAGGGTATTACTGGTTCCAGTATCCATTGGGGAGAGGCTATGGGGAATCCCCTGAGATCCATTAGATCTTGTTGACCATTGGTTGATTCCCACAGTCTGCCACGTGTTGATCAATGGACATGTGGCACGTCCAAAGCGTGTGGGGTCATGTGGTCGTATAAGGGCATGTGATTGTGTTTGGTCACGTGTAGTGTCAGGTGACCTGACAGGTACTGGTGGATCACATGGTGGGACATGTGACAGATTCCCAGGGTCACGTGCCTGTTTCTCAGGATCACATGGGGGAATTCTCATCTTCACTATTTGGCTGTAACTTGGCTTTAGGGTCGGGTTGGGTGGACTTGGGGCTTTCGCGTGTGATCCCCTCTTGAGGTAGGGTGGCGCAGGCGAAGCCCACAACACCCTAGGCCAATGCAAACCTGCTATGAAGTTCCTATGCTTGAGGACTCAGATAGCTATGCTCACTGGCGATACTGCATCACCTTGGTACTTAAGGACAGCGATCTTATGGGCATCATCGATGGCTCGCTTGCAAAACCCAATGCAATCACCGACCCCACTGGCCACGCAGACTGGATATACAGGGACAGGAAAGCCCGGATTCAGATTGCGACCACTCTATGTAAGGGGCCACTGAACCTCATATTGCAAATCATGACGGCAAAAGGATGCTAGGACAAACTTGCAGATCGGTATCAGGGAAAGGGTAGGCACTGGGTCGCCTTCCTAATGCAAAGTTTTTATTGCACACCCCTGACCAACGCAGAACCCATGGAACCGCAAATCAATAAGCTCATCGAGGCAAATCACAACCTTGAAACTATAGGGTGTGGGGTCAACGACAAGACTCTGGCATACATCATCATCATGGCTCTTTCCGACACTCTACTGATGCTGCAAACTGTTCTGTTCAACAAAGACAACACGGCTATAACATCTGAGGCAGTCATCTCACAGATCCTCGCTGATGAGGAACGTCGGGTAAACATATCTGGTGGTACAGCAACAGCTTACTTCATGAAAGCAGGCAAAAAGGTGAGCAACAACAAAAGTCGGGGAAATCAGCAGGACAAAAAGAAATGCTCCTACTGCAAAAAGAAGAATCACGAAGCCCATGAATGCTGAAAGAAAAAGAAAGATGAGGAAGAGAAGAACAATGCATCCAGCACCAAAGGTGGTAATACTGGTAACGCCTCTGCATCTACAAGTGCAAAAGCCAATGTCGTGGTCACATGGGATGACATCATCCGACTTCTCGAACCTAGCACCGAAACCAGGCCTGGGCATACATTCATGGCGCGAATTATCGAACTGACAGAAAATGACAACTTCGAACACCCAATCTTTGAACACCTTCCCCCTTGCAACTACCCAGCAAATGATGAACACGTACACGCCCTCACCACATGCCATGCCTTGGACAAGGACAACCTCTCCCTAAACTGGCTTATCGACTCTGGGGCCTCCTGAGTTATGTGCTCGCACAGGCATTGGTTCTACTATTATACCTCGCTTGCTAACCCAATAAAGATTATCCTCGGGGACAATAGCACCATCCCAGCCATTGGGCAAGGACACATCATCGTCAACATGAACACAGATGGCCATCGCAAACGAGTCATCCTCCAAGACATCCTGTATGCACTGGACCTCGGAGGCAATCTCCTCTCAGTATCTCACCTTGCTCACCATGGTGCCGAAATGCGTTTCAAGGGGGAAACTTGCAAAATACTCGATCAGCTCGAAACAGTCATGTGCCTTGGCCACCTCCACGGAAATCTCTACGTGATGGACATGGAAGTGGAGAGCAATGAGCATGCTAAGATTGCCACCATATCTTATTTCCCTTCCAAAGGTGATGATCCCCCTAACATAGCCATGGCAGCCTGCATGAGATCATCCGAGGCTGACTTGAACACATGGCACCGCCACCTCGGTCACCTCAATGTTGATGCAGTCACTCTGTTGGTATCAAGAGGAATGGTCACCAGGATAGAAATCACAAAAGGAACCACAATCAGGAGCCCTTGCAAGCCGTGCATGAAGGGTAAAGCAAACTTGAGCTGAAATTCGCAGGTACACTGAAACTCGTGCGAACATCGCACTAAACTGGATATTCTCAGATGTCTGCAGAAAAATGTGCAAATCACACAAAGGCTTCGAGTATTTCGTAACCTGGGTGGATGACAAATCACACAAGGTTTTCATCAACAGACTTCGGGCAAAATCAGAAGTTTTTGAGCACTTCAAAGTTTTCATTGCCCAAGCTGAACTTGAAACTGGAAACCAAGCCCTCATGCTATGTTCAGACAGAGGTGGAGAATACACCAGTAACAACATGGAACTTTACCTATGAGAGAAGGGGATCAAGCATGAAATAATGACTTCTGACATGCCTCAGCACAATGGAGTGGCAGAACGCATGAACCAGACATTACTGGACAAAGTCCGAGCAATGCTAATCGATGCAGATCTACCCGAAACTTATTGGTACGATGCCCTATGTTACGCAGTGTACATCCACAATGTCACACCGACACACGCCCTGGAAAACAAGACGCCAGAGGAAGCATGGAGTGGGAATAAACCCGACATCTCTGACTTACATGTATTCAGGGCACGAGCCTTCATCCACATCCCTGAGTCCCAGAGAAAGAAGCTTGAATCACGCTCACTAATCTGCACGTTCATAGGCTTTGCACACCAGTGGAAAGCTTACTACCTCATCCATCGAGAAACATGCCGACTCCTCAAGTCACATGATGTGATCTTTGACAAAGGCGGGCCCAAATATGAGCGATTAACAATTGAACACAACGATGCAGAACCGAGTACCACCCAACCACAAGTGCAACCCCAAGTACAACCTCTGGACCATATCCCTCAAACTCATGTACCACAACTTCAACTGCCTCAACTGCAAGGTCCAGCCACGCTGACACCGACACCGATACTGTCATGGCCAAAATGCACCTCTCGGATACCCATCCACGGCAACAACCCTTGGTATTCTGTTTCATCGTATGGACCCCAGGCATGGACCGAACGTGCGAGCCTGGCCCACATCGAGACCATGCCCGATCTGAAGACGTATGCCAAGGTGATGAAATGTCCCGACACTGACTTGTGGGACGCCGCTTGCAAAGTCAAAAAGAAAAGTTTTGAAATCATGGACATATACGACATGGTCCCGCGGCCCAAAAATCGAAAAATCTTGGGCAGCAAATGGGTCTTACGCATCAAGCGAGGACCTGATGGAGCTGTCCAAAAATACAAGGCCCACGTGGTAGCGCAGGGTTTCACTCAAATCGAAGGTGTGGATTATGACAAGACATTCGCACCTGTGGCTAAACTTGCTTCATTACACACCATACTTGCCATGGCCATGGAGTTGAACTGGGAAATCCACCAAATGGATGTAAAGGTGGCATATCTCAACACAGACCTCGATGAAGAGATCTATATGCAGCCTCCACCTGGATTCGATGTACCCAAAGGCATGGTACTCAAGTTAAACAAAGCTGTTTATGGCACAAAGCAAGGCAGCTGCACATGGTATAAGAATGTCAGAGCAGAACTAGAAGACATGGGGTACACATGTACCAAAGCCAACCATGCCATTTTCATTCATTTTCGAGACGGTGTCATTTTCCATCATCTTGCTTTACGTTGACAACTTTACCATGGTCTGCAAAGACATCACACTCATTGAGGGGGACAAGGAAGCTTTAATGGAAGCATACGACATGACTGACCTAGGTGAAATCACATACATCCTGGGAATCCATGTCAAACGTGACTGTGAGGCCGGCTGGATTGAATTGTCGCAGCAAAGACAAATCAAAGATATTCTCGAATGCTTTGGGAAGGCCGATGTCTGCAGCATCAGCATGCCTGCCCTCGCAAACGAACACCTACACAAACTAGACACACCTGAAATAGACGTCAAGTCTTACCAACAAGCAGTCGGCACACTCATGTACCCAATGTTGGGAACTTGACCTGACCTTGCATATGCAGTCGGAATACTTGGCCGACATGCTGCAAATCTGGGTGAAGAACACCAGTGGGTGCTTGACCGAGTCTTCCGGTATCTGGCAGGGAGCAAGGATTGGACTCTCATCTACCAGCGGGGGACTGAAGAAGCCTTGACTCTCAGTGGATTTGTCAATGTGGATTGGGTGAACAAATGCAGCGATTGCAGCTCGACCTCTAGCTATGTCTTCAAGCTCATAGGGGGGGCAATCAGCTGGTCATCCAAGAAGCAGACTTCCATCACATTATCGAGTACGGAAGCTGAGTATATCGCAGGAGCGCACGCAACAAAGGAAGCAGTTTGGCTAAGGCGACTACTCACCGAACTCGGACTTGACACCAACGACCTGACCACTCTCCAAATGGATAACCAATTGGCCATGAAGATAGCGAAAAACCCTCAGTTTCATGACCGAACGAAGCACATCAAAGTCTAGTACTACTACTTGCACCAAAAGGTGGAGGACAAAGAAATCAAACTTGAATACGTGCCAACTGGAGAGCAGATTGCTGACATCATGACAAAGGGCTTAGCTGGTGAGAAGTACTCGAAGTTTACGATGGAGATGGGTGTACGACACTAGGTTCGAGGGGGGATGTTGGAAGGAACGATGCACGTCATCCACGTGACTGCATGCGACTCGGAGGTATTCGGACTTAAGGACAGACTTTTCATTCCAAAGGACTTTTTCGTACTGTACATTCCCACAGTTTGCATTCCCAGAGCAGTTTTGGTAGTTAGACATTCATAAACCTGAACTGCATATAAGGAGCGGTTTTCTCATAGTACAAACCTCAGTCTTTCTCTCCTACAGACTGAGGTTAGTAGTCACTCTCTTTTCTTGTCTTGTACTGTAGCTAACTCATGCGCAGCTTAAGTAATGCATTCCCATGTCCCAGGTTAGCAACACACAGTCTTTCTCTCCTACAGACTGAGCTTAAGTAATGCATTCCCGCATCCCAGCCCATCTCTATCGCTTACATGACTGGTATACATACAATGTTGTGAAAATGGTGGTCGGCACCTGATGCTATCGAACTACATAGAATAGGTACCCTATCATATGTACATACAGGACAGTGCGTGCTGCACTAGCACCCTTTTTAGACACCCTTCTACAGACAATTCAGTAACTGCCACCCCTTTATTTTGCATCTGTTGAGTACCCACCCCATTTATATACACAGTAGTTACACTCTTTTTCCCTCAGTTTGTGTGCATGCTCGTGTGACCTTACTGAGGTGAGCTCCTAGTTATATTCCTAAGTCATTCCCTATGCTCACTGTATACAGTCTTGTGTCTGCATAGGTATATACAGTAGTTTGTGTGTACGCTCATGCAACCTTACTGAGTCTCATGTCTGCATAGCCCACTCCCTCTTGTGCTCCTCTGCCCATGCTTGTTACCAATCAACATCCTACTTTTATTAGTTGCAACATACAAAACACAATTAAGACTGCTCTGCCCCTTTCTAGATAGGTGCTTAGGGTACAAAAACAAGATCTCAAATTGAACAAGTGCCCAAAATCCAAAAATTGCAGAATCAACACTGTTTACCCACTTTCCTTCCCAGATTTCAACCACTTGGCCAGGAACTCATTGCTTAAGCACCCGCTCATGTGCTGGAAATGTGTGATGCACACTGTAATCAAGTGGGGCATCACATGTCTGACCCACTGACTAGGCTCAAAACTCCATATTCCCAACACTGGCATTAAATCCTTCCCCCCAAATATTTCTGAATCAGGGACAAGTCTCTCACATGTTCTGCTTTTCTGTATTTTTTTTTCTAAGCCCATCTGTGTGACTTCTTTTTTTTTTTTAGAATTCGGTTTATTGTCACAAGTACGAAGGCTATAGACACATACAGTACAACTCCCTTACACTAGCCTACCTACCCGTGGGCAGACGAACCAGTGTGTGCCTAAACATCTAAGTAAGGACAGATTACCACGCTGGACGTCAGGGCTGCAGGGCCCCTAGTCTTTCAAACCGAGGTGGCCAAAGCCAGAGCTCACCCGGGGGTCAACCACCCATGGCCTGCACTAGGTGGAGGGGTGAAGACGAACTGTTCTGAACTACCCAGGGGTAGGTGGTAGCGTAAAGCGTCAATAAGGGGGTCGGGGGGAATGGGTAAAATGCACGAGGCAAGATAAGGTTTGCAAAATTGGGGAAGGGGTCACCACTGATAGGGGGGGGAGGGGAGGACTGGCTGTGCTTACCAAGTTGAGGTGTAAGATCTCGGGGTGCAGCTAAGAAGGGGCCGCCTAGGCAGGCCCTTTCTTCTTGGGCCGCAGGGTGCGGACTGAAGGCAGTGTCTTGGGTGTGGACCCTGTGGCTGTGGGAGGGGGTTTCTAAGGGGCAGGTTGGGGGCGTGCCAGAGGGGGCATGCGGGGCGTTGCTGTGGTCGAGTCCAAGATGACCAAGCTGCAGCCCGGTCCTGCGTCCTGTGTGGCTGTCAGCCTGGAGGCTGATGGCTTTACAAGGCCGCGTCGGACGCGACTAGCATGCCGTTTTTCGGGGGAGGGGGGGGGGTTCTTCCATTTGCGAACAGTGAGCTGTGAGCCGAACCTGTAAAGATGCCTTGCGGCAATGAGAGAGGAGAGGGCGGAGCTGTCTGGGTCTTCAAAAGCGACGACTAATGATGAGGCAGAGTGGGGCTTGTACTTGGATGGCTTCTTCACCCATGAGGGGAGTTGTGTAATCCGGAGGCGGCGGTAGGACGGGTTGTCATGTAAGAGTGCCTGGTGGCACTCCTCATGGGAGAGAGCCGGTGAAATATCGGTGGCACCAGTGGGGATGTTGTTAATAAGTAACTTGCTCCACTTGACGTTGGGGCGGGATGTGAGTGGGGTAGGCTCGGGGAGCGCTGCCTTGATGGCGGAGGTGACGATGTGATGGGAAGTTTGGAGTTGGGTGAGGTTGGTGTCAGGGCCTGCGAACATGACCAAGTTGCCTGAGGGTGCCCACTTTGCGGCAGAGATCCTCACATTGGCATGGCAGGCATCTGATTGCAGCACCTCATTGCACGCTTCTACCAAAGAAGGGGCCCGGAGTTGAGCCTGGGCCTTGAGGTTGGAAGCAAGTGATTTGTGACAAAGGGAGATCACGAGGCTGGGCCTCGTGGTCAGCTTTGGCTTTGGCTGTTGGGCCGTTGCCGTGGCATAGGAGGTAGGGCAGGGGGGGTGGGGAGGGGGTGCCTTTGGGGGCAGGGCAGTGGGAGTGGGGGCCACAGTTGTTGGGGGGTTCACCTTTCCTTTGCCCTTCCTCTTCTTTGGGGCCTTGCCCAGTGGCACTTCCTCAGCCGAGGCTTTGGGTGCAGCCGGTAGGGCGGGCTTGTCGGAATGGGGTTCAGGTGTAGGTTGGGCATCATCCTCGTCCCACGGTGTGGGTGTTGCATTGTCTCGAATCTGCGGAGGTGATGTGGGAGGGGGGTTGGATGGGTGGGCTCCTGAGGAGCGGGTGGAACCCAGGACTGCAGAGAGTGAACTGATGAGATTGATCAGTGCTTGGCGCATTTTAGGATTGGGGGCTCCCTCATCAGAGGCGGCATGGAAGCAGAGTGAGAGGCTTTTTCCAAGGACCCCGATTTGGTCCTTGCGTGGGATGGGTGCGATCGCATGTGCGATAACATCGAGGAGGGAGGAATAGTCTGGGAGGGGAAAATCGTGGACAACCTGGCGGATGTCATGGAAGGGCCACCGGCTAGCCTTTGCAATAGAGGCGACTTCAATGGCACAGCGGAGAGAGGGGAGACCCTTGCTGGCGAGCGCATCCCAGAGCTTGATGGCAGACAGGAAGGGCTTAGTAAATCCTGACCTCCTATAGAGGTCTTCGGCCCTGCCTGGAAGATGAGGGGTCACTTCTTCGTAGCTGAAAGTATCAGGGGGGTCTGGCGGTGATTCCAACGTTTAGTGGTGGTGGTACAGGTGAAAGAGGGGATGTATCTGTGTGACTTCCCCAAGCCTTCCCATGACTCCAGCAACCTCTGATGACATGAGCTCATCATCTTGCATGTTGAGCCTGTCATGTCATGGTCAGATTACTGTGTCATTTGTCGAAGTCACTAGAGCTTCGAGTCATTTGTTTGGGTGGGTGTTTATCGTGTACCCAGGTGTCACATGTTTGGGGTCCTCGGGGATATCGGGGGTCTTGGAGATTGACTAGATTGGAGAGACACTAGCATGCACTTATCGCAGCACAAAGATGATAGATGAGTTCACTAAGCAGCACAGAGAAGTGCTCTTAGAAGTCCTGAATCATGCTCACACAGTGAAAGGAGACAAGGGTCTGAATTCCACAGGAGAACAAGCTTAAAGCCCATTCATAGGAAAGCTGGGGTTATATACAGGAGGGAGGAGTTATGACAAGTCATGCTAACACGATGTAGGAGTCATAAATGTCCAACAAGTCATTGTAAGTCAGAGATAACCAAAACAAGTCAGAACAAGTCAAGCCAGGTCCAGACTGGCTATTGCTATAATGGGAAAGAGGGGAAAATGGAAAGGAAGTGGGGAGAGTCATGACATTACCCCCTTGTTAACATCCTAGGTCTGTTCTAGGATAATGGTGGAGGGCATCAGGAAAAACCTCCTTTGCTAACGAGAGGTAGCGAGAGGTAGCACTGGGATAATGAAACGGTAGTCAATGATACTCGAAATAAGCTAAGATAGCTGTCACTAAATTGGGCTCAATCACTCTGAGGCCATGAGTGCCCACGACAGTGACAATTTTTAATAAACTTGCATGTAGGGTAGGCTGCGGAACTAGAGTACTGTTTGTAACTCCATCAATCTATGTACCTCACTGAGTGGATTTGTGTTCCACGCAAGTCCATCTAGCTCATGTGGAGGATATCGGCCTTGGTATATCTGTCACTTATGGCTCTGAGTTTTGGTGGAAGTAAAATCCGCTCATGGCAGCAACTCCAGACCCCAAGTATGGGCCAATGTCATCCCTTGTTGTTACTAGTATGCTGGTACAAGGGTTCGAACTGACAAATCGTGCCACTATCGCGAACTTACTACTTTATTCAAGTAGGTGGGCGGCGACGAGGGCTTGGAGTTGAAGATGACTGAAGTAAAGACAAAGGTGGGACAGGAGTAGGCAGAAGAGGGCAAAGGTGAGGGGCAAGGTAGAAGGCTCAATGATGTCAAGTGGGGGTTGACAAGAGAACAGTCTAAGGACTGTTCGCTATATTTCACGAGTCTTATATACTAATACAGGGTGGTCTGTGCGCAGCCCTTTAGGGCCAGCATTATAATCGAGATGGGTGCAATCTATACATATATGGTACAAGGGGAATGAGTCAGCTGTATGTCGGAGTTCCAATGGACTACGCCGCAGTGCTGCGCAGTTAGTCATCTCTCCATTAGCCAATGGCGTTAGGCCCTCAGACCGGTGATGGCATATCACTGGTTCCA
>Ga0307510_10012416_pt1 | contig 10101 bp, 8 predicted proteins | sample 12_EM_MG_FD_207224 | JGI IMG/M metagenome (GOLD analysis project Ga0307510, IMG submission 207224) | Populus trichocarpa ectomycorrhiza microbial communities from riparian zone in the Pacific Northwest, United States - 12_EM | ecosystem: Host-associated > Plants > Roots > Unclassified | place...
TAAGTTATACAGGCGCCTGGTTATACCGGAAGATAGGGGGAAAGTGCTTCTCTCCGGAATTCAGCTCGTGGCTCACATAGGGGTTCCTGCCTGCGCCATCATATCCCTGTCCCGAGTGTCCGCAGAAGATGCGGCACGACGCACCGAATATTTCTAACTAGGCTCATGACCACTTGATGCAGTCTTTTCTCTCTCCAAGCGACGGAACACGTCATTCTGCACTGGCCGGGGCATGCACGCGGGGGCTTTCCGCGTCCGCGTGACTGGGGTTAGGTGGGCGCGATCACTCGTCCAGAGCCGAGAAGCGCGTGCTATGCGCCACTGTGGTCTAGAAGATCACACAGAATAAGGTCAAACAACCCCGAAACGGGACGAGCCCTGTGATTATAGGAATGTGCCACCCCCAACGATCAAAAGTACATGTCAGTGCAAATTGTGCTCAGGGGATATCTCATGCAGCGGAAATTCCCGCGCCACGTACGTTAACTTGAACCCTCGTGTGGACCCAATGTTACATATGATGATGACCTGTCATATTGGGTCTCGCGACATTTCCTCGAGGGTCGTAGCGCTGTATCGCTTGGATGGGCCCCCGCGTCTACAGATGAATATCAACATTGATGCAATCATACTGAATATCGTAATAGCAGAGGGAACATATCACAAATCGCCACCTCAAGTAACGGTGCATGCCAACAATAAATTCTCTACGGCGCATATCTCGAGCGATCGAAGTCCGTTCGTTTGGGGCAGGAAATGCCACTGATGTACCCGACAGCTTAGATTCTACACCTTCCCCGTCTGTTTGATCTCCGTGACGGGCGCATGAATTCGTCCGCAATGGACGCATTCATGGCCTTGGACTCGCGCAGCTGAGGTCGCACCTCAAAACGGCCGGGGGCTACCCTAGACAATGATGGGGGTTCAGGGTATAGGGTAAAATAGGGAAATGCTGCGGATGATGGTTCACCGGCCACAATTTCATGTCTTTGCATATGTTTTACATGAATGGGCGCTGGGGTGGACGGCATTCTCGTCCACCTTCGGCGTCGATAGGGACGAGTTGACCGAGCCACTTTATGGTTTGATTGATGCGCTGTAGCGCCGCGCCGGCTGAGAGCTAGGCACAGTGGAATATCTCCGAACATGTAATTTGTGGCGGTAGTGGGGTAATAAACGGAGGGTTTCCCCGTTGTGGATGAGTTCCGAAACTAGTGTTCTCGACGTCTGAATTTGCTAAATTCGAGAAGCCTTGGGCCTTTCTGTCCGCAATACTTCGGAGATGAGACGCGAACTTGGGATAAGTAGAAGACCTTGGCCTTGAGCGGGGATGTATTATCGTTCCTGTAGAAAAATCTCGTGAGGGACTGCGCCAGTATTGCGCAGTGAACCATACTGCGTGAACAAAATTGACATGCTTCATGGGAAAGGCCCACGCCTATGATGCTCGCGGCCGGGTGGGACTCGTTTTTGTTCGGCGATTTCTTCGACGGACGGTTTCGTCCATGCGCACACTGTTTGCATTGGTCGGTTGAATTCTAGACGCGCATCGTTCTAGCATTCGGGACACGTAGTGTTGGTGCTTTTGCCATGTCTTGCTTAGTAATCAATTGCCTCCAGACTTCGAGTGTTTAAGTCACCGCCAGTTGTCATAAAACCCCGCTACATGTGGGATCCGAGGCCATAAAGGAATGATCGCGTCACTGATTGCAGCTAGACCACTATCGATCGCATTAACGTGCTCGAGAAGCCACCCCGCGCAGGCATGGCAGTCAACTAGAGCAGTATTGTTGCAAGGGTGGAATCGTGTCGTCACATCATTCATTACGAGTCGATCAAGGTGTCGTCGATCACAAGTTCAGTTGCGACCCTGAATATTCCCACAGCCCTTCTGGATCATGCTGATGAAAAAGAATTGGTGTGAAGTGGGGCACTCGAAGCTTAGGAGTCAATAAAAAAACACATGTAATGGAGTGGGTTATGTTTCCTAGACATAGCGTGGCACGCCATTCTGACTTTCCGAACGCACGAAAAAGCAGCTAGGTCGATCGTGGCGAAGGGGAAGTCCAAAAGCCAAAGTAAATGACGCTCCGTCGGACACGTCTCAGTACTATTGCTGGGTGTGATCTTGAGTTACTAAGAGACGAAGATGACCTGGGTCGTGGTGACGTGACCAGAATGATATGGCAAGGGGTATCCTTCAAGAGTAACAGCGACTGCATGCCGATGAAATGAATCTTGACAAGGATGGCAAGCGACGAGATTTGAATTTGAATGAAATAAAGGGAAGTTGATCACGTGACGGAAGTTACTGCAATCAATTGCCTAATTTGCCTTGGGGTGGGGCTGACACGTATTGGACTGTGATAGGACCATTTTCAGCTGCCAGCACGATTTGTTGTCATTCTTGTGGTTCAAAACACCTACCGAATAGATGAATTACTGTCAGGTTGCTAGAAGTCGATATGAGCCCTACAAGCGACAGGTCAGCCACTGATCGGGTTCGGGCAGAGGATTGGCGCTGATGACGTACACGTGCCATGGTTTGGAAACGAAACACCGCACGGGGGACATTCCCTTGTGTACCCCTCGTGCACGACTGATTGTATGACTTCTCTTGTCGATATCTCGAACGACCCCTCCCACGCTGAAAATAGGTTCATCGACGACGACACATGTCAAGGTGCCGCTGGCAAATCTGACACATCGGGGGATCGTCCATCCTCCCTAAGGCCGCCATTTCTCAATCTTGTCTTCGAGGATCCATCTGATGCCAATCCCGAGGGACCCAAGCATACACCAAAGGCTTTGCCCCACTCACGTCACTCCTACTATGATACGCCTTTCATGACACCGGCATCCCGTACTGGCCCTCCCCGTTCCCTCTCTTTTTCCTACAATCATCCGGTTCCGTCTTCGTTCTCATCCCACAGCTACATCAATCGTGATAGTTACGATATCCTTGAAGAGCCCAGACGACCACGAGCTTCTACAGATAAGGGTACGTGTGACGAGCCATCCGCATATGACCTTTCCCTGCGCGAAACAAGGTTCCGCGGGCCATTCGACGCCATACCTCCTGAGCAGAAAGTCCGCGAGCCCCGTGATAGGCAGAAATCTTCAAGTATGTGGGACGGTTTCAAGTCCCGCTGGCTTCCTGACTCTATCACCGGTTCACCTAGCGAGGAGACTCCTGGAGCCGAGTGGGGGAAAGAGAAGGAGAAGGACGATGCGCAGCCAAGCGGAGGGTCGTTATCTCGTAAGGCCAGCATCGCTGTTGCATCGGGTTCCGGTTCCGGCTCGGTACCCGTTCGCTCTATGTCGATGTCCACCCAATGCAAAGGCAAGGGGCCAGAACGCCGGGATTCCCAGTCCCAGTCTCCGGGGAACAAGTCTCCCTCCACGGGCTGGAACCGCCTTCGTTTCCTCCTTCCACATGTAATTTCGCCAACCACGAAAGAACCGGCGCCGTCTGCCGTAGCGCCAGGTGGCGTGAACATAACGGACGAGTTGACCGTCGGCGGACTGTCGGCTCTCATTCTTCGGCTTTGGTTCGAGCGCGACGAGCGCGGCCGGCGGCGGGTGCCCATACTTCTGCATAGACTGCGCATTCGCGTGAGCGATAGCCTCCACCCGCTTCATGGGTCGCATTCAGTATTCCGGATCGAATGCGAGTACGCCAACGGTGCTATGCGTTGGGTCATCTATCGTCAGCTGCGTGACTTTGTGTCGTTGCATGCTCATTTCGCGGTTTCTAACGCATACAACCGCAATATCGAAAAACTTCCAGAGTTTCCTCGAACGAGTATGTTTTCCTCAGTATGAATGTGTTCCGTGTGCGATGTCTGAGGACGGTACCAGGTATCCCTTACTTCAGATTCCTCAAGAAGGAGAGTCGTGAGAGGGGCGGGGATGTGAGTCGAGCCGAGTTTGCCCTCATGCAACGAGAGGCCCTCGAGAGCTATCTCATTAGTCTCATTCGTGCTGTGGTGAGTGTCTTGACCTGGTCATTTGATTCCGCCTGCCTGACCATTTTCTGTACAGATGTTTCTCCCCACCTCGAATCGTCTCGCTGGCTTCCTGGAAATTTCTGCGCTGTCTATCCACCTTGCCCAGTCTGGTGGTGTACAATACAAAGCAGGTTATCTCCGGATCGTCGCCCCTGGCAACAAGGGTGCCGGCTTTGGGCGAAAATCAGCTAGCCGTTCTCAGAAGAGGAAGCAGAAGTGGTGTACGATCCGCGATTCGTATCTCATCGCAGTTGAGGAGCCCGGTGAACTCGTCGTGTGGGACGTTTTCCTGCTAGACGCCGATTTTAAGATCAAGAGACCGACGCGGTATTATCGCCAAGGACTTAGTCTATTGCACGGCGATTCCATGCGAGGTAGTGAGACAGCAACGAAGTTGGAACCCACGGGATCGACCTTAGGCAGGGCTAGGGACAGCGCTAGCACGGAGCGCAAGTCACTTCTCGGTTCAATCCGCTCGTGCGTGTCGCATATATTCCATTCTCACGAGGCATCGCATGCCGGACCGTCCAACATAACGGACGACGAACGGGAACAGCATGTCCGGTCAGACACGGAAGCAGATTCGTTAGACCCCGATTCGCGTCCGCCGACACCGCTCCTAGACCCATCGACAAACACTGACCCATTAAACGGGGCTACGGCGAATTCACGGCGACCTCAAGAGGAAGGATTTCAAAAGAAAAAGAAGCGACGTACTGCCGGCGAGGTCTCGAAACACACGTTCTACATCGAAAACTCGCAGATGCGGCTCAAGTTATACGCCCGAAATGAGGTGTGTATATGTCCTTTGTGTGGGCACCATCCTGTAGGCGAGATCCTGAAGATGTTGGACATTATTATAGCGCCAGATGCTGCAGTGGATCGCGGGGCTTGAGAAGGTTGCGGCGACGTCGCACTTTGTTGGGAACAACCGGTTTGGTAGTTTTGCTCCAATCCGGCTGAATGTCTCGGCGCAGTGGCTCGTGGACGGCGTGAGTTCATCGTCCCAGATGACACGAGCGTGTTAGTCCATGTTTGTTAATTCTTGGCAGCGAGACTACTTCTGGAACCTATCACGTGCGATTCTGCTCGCGAAAGATACGATCTATATCCACGACTGGTGGCTATCACCGGGTAAGTGTTCACTAGCCAAGTCGCATCATTTTCGTGGTTGAGCTGATGTAGAACAGAACTCAGCTTGCGCAGGCCCGGTATGCCCAGGTATCGCCTTGACAAGCTGCTTGAGAGAAAGGCCAAGGAGGGCGTCAAGATCTGTATCATTCTCTAGTACGTCCATATGTTCATCACATTGTTGTGTATCCCCTGAGGACGTCACAGCCAAGAGTTGTCGAGCCGGGCAACCCCCACAGACAGCAAGTAAGGGCTTATCATTATATTACAGCAATCTGACCGTGCTAATTTGGTGCAGCTATGCCAAACAAAGACTGGTAACCCTCCACCCGAATATTATGGTGCAGCGCTCGCCGTCACACTTTCAGACTGGGACGCTTTACTGGGCACACGTAAGATCCATTATGTCTACTGGGAACCAAATGGACTTATGAGGCGCTGCAGCACGAGAAGCTGTGCGTCATTGACTCTGCAATCGCATTCATGGGAGGTATCGATCTCTGCTTTGGGAGGTGCGTTTATTGGCTCATCCCCGTTGTGGCTGACCCAGTCCATTGGGCAGATGGGATACCCCTCAACACGCCCTCGTCGATGACCCGGAGGAAAGCGAGGAGACGATTTGGCCAGGTACGTTGAACTTATGATCAACTCGTCATGAAACTTAACGCCCAGACATACAGGGAAGGATTATAACAACGCTCGCATTACGGACTTCCACACCCTAACAAAGCCCGAAGAGGATATACATAACCGGTCAACGACGCCTCGTATGCCATGGTAACGGTTTTTCGGGCATATATCGGCTTGACTTGAGTATAACTCATGGACACAAGGCACGATGTCGGTCTTCAGATTGTCGGCCAGCCAGCTCGGGATCTTGGTCGTCATTTTGTGCAGAGGTGAGCTCTATCAGTCACAAAAATCTGATCATGTCTAACTGCTTTCAGGTGGAACTACCTGTTGAGGATCAAGGTATGTGATGCGTTGGATGGCAGACGACAGCCAGGCGAACTGCATCGTTTAGAATCATACCCGCGAGATGCCTTTCCTCATTCCGCCATCGGAATTCAAGCCTGAGGAACTTAAGCAACTTGGGTTGACGGGCACCTGTGAACTACAGATCTGTCGCTCCGCAGGTCCCTGGTCTCTCGGCACACCAGACAGGGTCGAGGACTCCATCCAGAATGCTTACCTCAAAGGCATGTGCACTATCCTGCGTGGGAATCCTAATACGCCTAACCCCTTCACAGCCATTCAGCTTTCTGAACACTTTGTATATATTGAGAATCAGTTCTTCATCACGTCGTACGCAGAGTTCCCCGTTCGTACATGTGATGAGGCCCTGACAAATGACATAGAACAGCGGTAGAGGATGTGACCGTCGAAAACAAGATTGGCGACGCGATTGTTCATCGCATCATTCGGGCACATCGCGAAGGCACGAAGTGGAAGTGTTGCGTCGTCATCCCTCTTCTCCCTGGCTTTCCCTTTCCCCTCGACCATCCTGATGCCAGCACGGCAAGTCCAAATCACTGCACGTTATGCAAACCCGCATGCTAAGTTATCTCTCAGGTCCGAATCATCCTAGAGTGCCAGAACCGCACGATCAACCGCGGCCCAAACTCTATATTCTCGCGTCTACGCAGAGAGGGCATCGATGTTCGTCCCTTGTTACCGACTCTTATGAGATAACTGAACAATATCTGGGTCTAGCCCGATGAATACATCTCGTTTTTTTCGCTGCGCTCCTGGGGGAAGCTACGCGGTGGTGCCTTGACAACGGAACTAGTTCGTTTGTGTGGTAAGAAGCCACGGGACCAGTACTGAGGCGACTTTAGGTATACATCCATGCGAAGGTCTGCATCGTGGATGACAGGCTCGCAATCATTGGCAGCGCCAACATCAACGAACGATCGATGCGCGGGGACCGCGATTCAGAGCTGGCCGCTGTGATCCGTGACACCGAAATGATTGATGGGTATTAAATGGCTTTTGCGACACAGTGGCCACATGTATCTGACGCGGTCTTTCAGAAAAATGGGCGGCAAGCCATTCAAAGTCGGTCGCTTTGCTCACTCGCTCCGTGTTCGCCTGATGCGTGAACATATTGGCATCGATGTCGACGCCCTCGATGATCAAGATTTACGAGTACACGATACTTCGGAAGCGGGGCATGCGACAGATGTATGGGACCCCGATGCTGAGCAGAGGAATGGGCAGGGAGCTGTCACTGAGAAGAGTCACCACGCAGAGAGAGCCCAGAATATAATGCTGGGCGTCAAGGACGTGGTTCGACGAGGTGATATCTGACACGCTGCATCTCAACTTCAACTACCTTCTGATGGAGGACTGCAGTCATCCACGGTTCCGAGGTCGTTGGGACCAAAGAGGTCAGCCAGGGGCTTCCCGCGACCGGACCTCAAAGGGGGGCTTCGGACGCAAACCTCATAGAGGGGACGAGCAACTACATTCGTGATGGCGAGGAGGCACCTAGTTTAGCTGAGGCTCTTCTCCCTACTTTCGAAGGGAAGGTTGAATTCCAGCCACCAGCTGAGCGCACACAAGGGATGTCCATTGAGAAAGATGGGGATATGGAGGCGCAAGATAAGGTGGGAGGCGCCTTGGCCGACGCAAATGATGAAAATGGACCATTGCTTGGCTCGCTTGAAGATGCGTCTACGGCATCTGAGACGTACTACCAATCTCCTGAGGCGCGGACCAAAAATCTGAACGCCAAACTGGGCCAATCACCTTGGATGGTCCCGACTCCCAAGCCTAAGTATGATGCTGACAGCTTTGAAGACCCCGTCTGCGACAGGTTTTGGAAAGGTATTTGGGTTGCCTGCGCATCGCGTAATGTAGGTTTTTTCTTTCGATTCCCCCGAAGTTGAATGCATTACCAACAACCAAATTTCACATCAGACCGAGATCTTCCGTCGTGTTTTTCGCGTCGTACCAGACGACGTCGTTACCACGTGGAAGCATTACAAGGACTTTGTCGTATATCAAGAGCGCCTTCTGAAATCGGTACGCGAGTCGTTCCTACCCTAATTGTTATAGTTTAAAACCTGTCATTAGCACAAAGATGACCTTTCGCCCGAGCCCCTTGCGCGAGTTCCTTCAGGAAGAAAGGAGGGCACAACAGACGAGCAAGGACCGCAGGACCCGCGCGTCGACGCCTCGCCGACCCTTCGTTACTCGTCTACAACCGCCGAGGAGACTCTAGCCCAGGGTGACGTTCCCAAGAATGAAAAATCCGTCACCGAAAAGTCGACCGGACAACAAGCAAGTGATAAAATGGGGCCCTCAGAAAAAGCCAATGGAAATGGGCCTGCATACCATGATAAAGGAAAGAGGACCAGGGGAGAGCCACCTTTCACGAAACAAGAAAGAGTAGAGATGGAAGCGCTGCTTGACGAACTGTGTGGCCACCTAGGTCAGTCTTTGAGGATTCGGTTGTTCTTGCTGGCGCTCACTGGCGTATTCGATCACAGTCATTTATCCAACACGATTTTTGGAAGGAGAAGACTTCGCGAACAACTTCCTGTTCAACACTGACAGGCTACTGCCACTACCAATATACGACTAAATGTCACTGGACAAAAGGCTTTGCATGTCTATTTATTGTCACACGGATCAAGAGATCTGTATAATCAACCCTCTCTTATGCCCACAAATTATATCCGAATATTAATTGTCGTTCCCACAAAAGACAACCAGATGCATGTTGTGTCCTGTGATGTAGTCCTCGCAAGTTGCCCTTTCTTGCCTTGATTATTCGACCACTCTGCACGTCTCTCACTATTTTTGGTTACATCCTAGGTCAACCGATCCTGGGGGACAACATATCGACACAGTAAAGCTTCTTCGATTAAAACTTGTCCTGACGCGGAAAGAACATGTTATGGAACTTCCACGCGCAAGTGTGCAACGACAACTGGTATTCCCCTTCACTTCCAGTATTATCTCCACGTCCGCAAGTACGGTGGCGTGTTCCCGTTTTGTTCCTATCGAGGGAGGGGGCAATCATTCCCTGATAGATTTGGTGTCGATATTGTAAGTGTCACGGTTTCATCCGGTCTCATCAACATGAGCTCCGGCGGATATCTAGAATCTATAACTCATGATGTGGTCTCATTCTGAGCCATAAATAATGTCCGGCATGAACTAGACAACCCAAAGTATGGGTGAGTGCTACCGGAAAAGAAGACGCCGTCAGGGCTCACCACATGCCACGCCGCACAAAAGAACCAGGTGCGCATCCGGAAGGTTCCAGGACACCATATGCTGTTGCTGTCGATTGCGGGCAGTATCTCGATCCGGCATTGGCGTTTGAGGCGTGCTGCCGCAGGACTGTGCGCGCGGGCGCACCAGCATCGCCGACTTGGGGCCACGGGCAGGGGTCTGATCTTGGGTCGACGATTCTGACGGCGCGACAACCGTCTCTCACTTCCTAGGCTCTCTTGCTTCGAACGCGATGCCGATGCTGCCAGAGGGACGCTCAGCCAGCCCGTACAAGAGGCGTGGATTGTAGCCGCAGTCTTTGGAATCTTTCAGTGCTTACCTGAGCTTGTGATAAGGTCAGACATGGAGCCACGAGGGTGTTACTCCCTCTCCTTCTGGTAGCTGGTAGCAAAGTGTTCCCGCGCGTGGCAGCGTCGGAAGGTACTCACCCAGTCAGGTGCGCGCCCCAGGATGACGCGCGGCGACCTGCTATTGGGTGATGACAAGGATCTGACTCCGTCTCAGGCTCGAGCTGGCGCAAACGACTGTATGTTCATGGCACTAAGCGGTCGTAAGAGGCAATGTGGAGGATTTGTCCGTGATTATCACCGGACAAGGAGCTGGTCTATGTTTGACGTTCGCTTGATGAACAACGATGGCACCCTGAGTGACAACTATTGAGGCGGGTGCGTTACGTCACGAAATGAGAAAAGGAGTCGGGGCGTGCGTGAAGATA
>Ga0307510_10012418_pt1 | contig 10101 bp, 14 predicted proteins | sample 12_EM_MG_FD_207224 | JGI IMG/M metagenome (GOLD analysis project Ga0307510, IMG submission 207224) | Populus trichocarpa ectomycorrhiza microbial communities from riparian zone in the Pacific Northwest, United States - 12_EM | ecosystem: Host-associated > Plants > Roots > Unclassified | place...
TCGTCCTTCTGTTTCGCTTCGCAAAGACAGATCCGAGGTAAGAGCGGTTTGGCCGAGGGTGCAGTTATGCTGGATGCCTCGGATCGTGTTGATGGCCGCAGGTATCGTAGATGTTCGGCTATTGACTGTCGTTCGTGTTTCGTCGTCCAGCGATCGGTGTTTGATTGTGTCGCATCAGGTATGCAAGGTGGTGACATTCGATCGTAAGAAGCTAACAATGGTGGAACGCTGTCGAAGCAACCATTGTGTTAACAATAGCGGAAATGTGTTTCGCTTTATGCAGGAACGAAAGTATGTATGTGGTGAGCAGCCTAAAATCAGAATTCTCCAACAATAGCTTCACTTGTTATGGTTCGGATATAATTCACTAGTATGAGTCGGGCATGACGTGAATATTTCCTTGGTTTGGGGTAGGGTTCTTGTGTGCGTCAGAAGAGTCAAAATAGGGGTAAAATTCGTCTTGTCTAGAAGAATTCGTGCAAGCTTGGGCATAATCTCTGGTCTTAACCAATAGAGTAACCTCATTGGGTATGACAGGTTATGGCATCGTCACCTGTTTAACCTACTCTGCTATCCCTATTGTGGTTTTGCCCGCGATCTCTGTTGAGATCCCCGATTGCAGATCTACAAGTCCCTGGCATGAATGGACCGAACTGTTGAACGCGGATCGTTCTGGACTGCTCACCATTTGGATATATTCCCATGCATGTCGGATTAGGAACCTTATCGCTCATATCTGTTACACACTAAGTCTTCAAAGATGTCTCACGACGATTAGCTTCATACCGATCTCCTACATCAACCCTGCATATCTAGTGCGACAGCATCAAACCTCCATTCATCGACAATGAAACACGAACTATCATCAATAGCCAAACAATCATGGAATCCGCGGTTATGCGCTCAGTATTCAGCAGGCCGGTTAACCACAACCCCGGTGCTTGGGTTTTCACCTTGGATGCGATTCGGCTGAGAAGTAGGAAAGGACCACTATGCAGAAGAAACTGATCAAAGATATGGCACGCACAGGAAGTGTGCCGTGGAGGAAAGGTCTCATCTCAAGGATGATATAAGAAAGCCTGTTCTTCCCTTTGTCCGTTTGTTTTCTGTCAGTCATCGCATTCATTTCCTATTCATTTGGACTTTCTACTTTTTGTCGAAGTCATTTGTTACTACACATGATTCGATTATCTCCTCTTATTTCTTTGATAACTTTTCTCTATCCAAATTGTTCGTACCAATAAAAGTTCGACATCGCCAGATCACTAGAATCTATATTCGCTACGCATAACCTTATAGTGTTGAATACGAACACCAGGGGGATCCTTCGCAAAGAACTTTCAGCTCCCATGAACCCGACGGTGTTCAGTGCATTTTTTTTTTTTTATAAACTTTTTTCTATTGGGGCACTCATGCTACTCTAAAGCTTATGGCCCACTCTTTATCCAGTCGTGGACCCTACATCTGCTATACAAAGGATAACTTTCCAGGCCGCACTCCTGTCAACTCCCAGGTCACCTCCAATTATCCAATCACCATCAACCCCCACCCTACCAACAACCTACTCGCAAGCCCCAAGCCTGTTCATGTGAGTCTTTAGCGCCCACGGTCTCTGCCCACTGCAAATCCCAAGCCTCTCTTGACTCCGGTCAACGCCATCGTCAGTAAGGTACAAATCCCTCATGTCTCACCCCCATATTTCCACTCTTCCGCGCATGGGCATAAGACCCTCTGGTTCGGAAGGAATCTCCTCCCATCCCATTGCGCACTCCCGCCTCTCTTCTCCTGCTCCCCTCACTCCAAATCTTCTCTCTCAACCTTGCGAACTTCCCCCTCCTCTCATGCCCAACCAATCTCTCCCGGTCACGCATGCTCCTATCTCTCTCCGCCCCCGGACCCACTGGAACCATCGCCGCTAGCCCCAACAGAACAAAGGGTACCGCCACCTTATTTATCTCCTCCCCCTCCTCGCTCGAATCGTCCACCCTCCTCCTCTTACCCTCTGACACTGGCACACCGATAGCCGAAGGTCCTCCCCCTTCATCCATCTCCAGCGCCACTCTTGACTCAGTCCCACCATGCTTCGCCACAGACGCCACTCTCACTCCCGCCACTCCAGCCGACGCCACAAACGCCACCTCCGAATCTTTTACTCCAACTTCTTCTTCGGGCTCAGCCACTACTTGCGGCTCAGGCTCCTCAACCCTTTCAGGCGAAGCCACCTCAGAAGTAACCGCCACCTCCTCTTTCTTCAACCTATCCACCTCTTTCTGCAGTCCATGATTCCTCTTCGATAAGACAGAAACATGGTGTTGCAACTTAGAGACATCCTTCTCCAAGTCCATAATTTTTTATAGGGCGGCCGTAGCCATCAAACCCGCCTTAGCAACCTTGGTCGTCGAAAACGTTGTCGAACCTCGCTTATCCATCTTTACCGATACCGGGCAGTTGACGGTTGATGGAGGTTGAATAAAAGTGATGAAAAGAGATAAAATAATCTCTCAAAGACAAATTAAACAGAGGGGAAAATCCGCTGGGAATAAAGACTTGAAGCAGTCGTGAAGAGGGGTCCAAGGAATACGATTGGTCAAAAACCGAAATGTGATTGATCACAAGGAGGTGCAATTTCAATGACTGTGGTTGTAAGAGACGTGTTCAGTGCATTCATGCCAGGGACTTGTACTTTAACGAGTATATACCATAGGAGTACTCGGGTCGGGTATGGATGTGGGCGATCGGGCAGCCAGAGGTTAGAGGTATCATTTTATTTGCCACCAGAAAGGTAAGTTCAGGGATCTAGAATCCCCAGCTGTCAGATCAGCCACGTCGATATTCCTGTTGCAAGTCACCGGGGATCACTCTGCTCTTACGTATCTTTTCTCGTATATCTTTCTTATATCGTTAACAATTGTTATTAGTTTCCTTTGTAACTGATTATCAAGCGAAGGGGTGGGATCACTATACCGGGTAGTATAGTGAAAAGGGGAATGTGTACAAATGGCCGATCGCTATCGGCAAGCATGGCGACTCGACAGGGGAGACCGGAATTCCGGTGATGAGGTACTATCACTGGGTGGACTTCTGACTGCCCAATGGAAGTGATTGGAACCTTCTCCGTGTCCTGGGGATAGGAGTTGAGTGCGCAGGAATGTTCTTGTATTTCTATATAAACCCATTAGTTCTCCATAGATAGAACCGTAAGCAACCAAGATACGATTCCCCAGTATTGACAAAGTTCCACTCGCGTTGACTTCATTCAAACACTTTCTCCTCTCTGTTTAGTCTCTCATACCCAATGGACAGCTCATAACAGTAATTCCAATACGCGTTCCCCATATGAAGTACCCGAAAACAGTGATTAAAGAAATACCAGTACGCTAGGCAAATCAGTTCTTGTTACCAGGACCCAAACACACATGCACCCGAGGACCACCACCGTCAACAACGGCAACATGATTGGTTTCAACTTGAGGTATTGTACATGAACAAAATTAACCCCGCATCAACGAACATGGACTCCCCTACCAACTCCAATATCATGAATACAAAGAAAATCAAAAAATATACAAATAAATTTATAACAAAATACATAGTAGACACTGATAATAGCCGGTTCTCCTCCTAGTTCCCTGTCGCTCATAGTCGGGAGAATCAAGTGTGACGCGGAATCAAGTGTGACGCGGAAGCAAGTGTGACGCACCAGATTATTATTTTACTTCCACAAAAAGTCCCCCAACCCCCATGCTGACCCAGGCTTCCAGCAACAATTATCACCCGCCCAAGTGATTGCATCCCAGCGAGCAATACCAATCACCTCCCCAATTGACTGGCTCCAAATCAACAGTGTTCAAGGGGCCCCACTAGCACTTCGGATTCTTTGGTCTCTCCACAACTCTGCTACTTCAGCATCTCAGATTCTTGTGCCATTCCTTTATACAATGTGGTGGAGGGTTAAGGATGGATATGCAAGAGAGGTGGGAATAGGCTGTCATACTGGCCATAATTATGAGGATTTGGCTAGTAAATCAGACTCTGATTCTTCATGTAAAGTATATTATCTAACTCTATTATGAGAAGTGGTGTTAAATTAATAGTTTGTAACCTATATGAAATCTGGATATGTGGTGGTTAACTAGTATTATGTAAGCCTAAAAATAAAAAAAGTCCGACGTATCACACTTGCTTCTGCGTCACACTTGCTTCTCTCTACTATGAGTGACAGCGAAATAGGAGGGGAACCGGCTATTATCTGATCTAGAGATATTTCTTTAGGTGGGGTTGAAAGTCGGGGTGCTGATGAGGGTTGCCTTGCTATTAATTGTCTGTGCGCGGTTAGTTCCACTAACCTACTATATACTAAGTTTTCCTACCACCGCGGTCTCCTTAGGCAAACTCTCAACTGCGCATGAACGGTGTTTAGGTGTCCTTCCCCAGCCGGGGGGGGAGGGTAAACTCCGCCCGATGAGAGTACCGCATTACCTGGTTTTATTCGCCAGCCGCTAGTACATTGAAATAAAGTAGAGGCTGAAGCAAAACATTCAACACAGTAAGGAAGAGTCCAAAATGAGCCTAGCTTTGGCCAGAAAAGGTTAAGTGGAGGCATTTTATTGCGAATTCGAGACAGATTACGAAGAAAACTCTAATTTTAACGTACTACCGGCAGGCGAAAAAAACCAGGTAATGCGGTAGCATTTCTACTTGTACCACTGCCCCCTTGAGTAGTATATGCAGGCCGTGTTCCACCATAAACATTCAGCCATCCAATCAGGATTGACCACATCCAACAAGAGATCTATTTTCACCACCACCTTGGACCCACTCGAAGTGGTGTACAGGTACTCGAGCACAAGTTACAGGGGGTATGTTTTCCCACATCCTCGATTGCTCCTACAACCTACTCCTAACCTCTTGTGCTGTGTCATATTTGGCGGGTGGGCCTATCAGGATCCATGGTGGTTGTCTCGCGATAGCTTCATGTCTTTACCGGAGCGATGTTACAGCAGTTGGCTGGCTACGTGTTGATGGTTTGGGCACAGGATGTTAACCTTTTGCTTGATACTTCCTCTCTAGATGTTTTTGCTGATAGCGCTTCGCTAAGGTTGGATAGAAGTTGCGTTGGTGATGGCGGAAGGAGTTTGCTGATGGATTAGGTGCCAGGACGATGTTCACAGCATCTGTCGATGGATTTTCTTTCCGAGAATCTTTGAGGTTTGTATTTATGATGCTAGGGTGGTCAGGTTGGATAGGTCGCCTTGTTTTTACATCCCTTGCCCATTGGTTTTGAAGTCCGGCGTGATGAATTTGCTGACGAGGCCTTAGCAGGTGGGCTAAATGAGGGGGAAGAGGCTCTGTGGCGAGGCCGGCTTTTCTCGTGTGACGGAAAGAAGAGGGGTGGCTGATGGGGTGGCATCATTCGAAGGCGCGTGACTGAGTCTGGCTTGGCAAGCCCAGACTTGGTGAGCCCTCATTGGTTTGAGTTGCAGGCCTCGTGATGAAGAAAAGTTTTTTTTTTTTTATTTCTTTTGTTTTGTTTTCGGTATGGGCAAGTAAAGGGTACAGGTCTACCTCAGCAAGTTAGGCGCTCTTTTCACCACCCGCCGGTTTGGTTGCTGTCGCAGAGCTTAGCTTGCACATGTGGCTAGGGTAGTTGATCAGGAGTTTGATTGCGGCGAAAGATGGGTTAGGGTCGACGGCCTGGTATGCGGATTAGTGTATGCTTCCTGCCATGGTACCACTTGGGAGGAGGGAAAGAAGTTAGTTGAGGAAATTGAAGTTGCAGGTTGTTTGGGGATACAGCTGGTATGAGGCACGGAGGGGATGGGGAAGAGGCGCGGAGCTTAGCGGGTAGGCGGAGAACGCTGTCGCTAAAGGCAGTAAGCAAAGCGGCCGGCCTGATCAACTTGTATTTCAGCCTGTGGGGGCTTATGCGGGATCCTTAAGTTGCATTAGTGCAGCTAGAAAATCGTAGAGCAGTTAGGGTAAACGAGCATGATGAGGCCACATAAAGCCCGAAGAGAATATATGTTTATTAAAAAAACAAAAAAAATAGTTTTCGCACACACCAAAGTGGCTGACCAGCAAAAAACACTAGAAAATTGGTGGGTCACAAAGTGCTGTGTGCGAAAACATACCCCCTGTGCCTTGTACGGTACTTGATCCAGCCACTGTTATGCTCCTGTAATTTTTCAGAGTTAGCCACCTTCTGCACAGGGAGTATTCGCCCACCACTGCTGTCCATAGCAAGCTGGGCGCCATCACTGTGCCCACTAATGATTTGGACTAGTAGGTTCACTGCTTCGCATCCCACTCGCATTTCTTGTCCCGGAGGTTGTATGTAGGTCTGTCGAAGGTATAGGATGAAGGACTATGAAGAAGAGGGGGAGTTGATTTATGGGCGTAGCCAGTTTAGGTCGAGCAGGTGAGGCAAGAGTCCCACAGAAAGCCCGAAAAGAATCTAATATGTACCGGAATGTGGTCCTTTCGTATTTCGCTACCTGCTGATTCGTCAACACCGAGTACCCCTAGCCCTTCCTCAGTTGTGCATAGCAACCAGTTTACGCCATCAAAAACCTTTGTTACTGCATTCACTCCAGTATGGCGAACCCCAGGGATGGCAACCACCACACCTCTTGGGAAAAAAAAGCATAAAATACCTTCGCACACCTCTCACACCAACAGTCTACACCATCAAAAAACTAACCCCCCATATAACAATTACAATACATCAGCAAAAATTATTATATGCGTCCTGAGCGTCCCGTGCATAAGACGCTCAGGAGGCTCAGAATGTTAACCGTTACTCTGGATGCGACGTCGGCTGGACGTCATGTCCGGGCACCATTCCCCATCTACCCCTGCGTCCTTGACGTCCATCCTCAAGCACATGCGTCCAGATGCCCTCAGACCGTTAGCTCTCCCGCATCCCGAGGACCTCCTTCCTGTGCCTCCCTCGTCATGGCGGAATCCAACTCGACTCTAGCATCCGGAAGACTATCCGGATGCTTAGTCTTCCAGATGCTAGGCAGCGATATTTGAACCCCCTCTGCATCAATTGCCATGTCTGGCTATAGGCTCCAAATGCCTTCCAAATAGCTCACACGTTCGTCGCGACGGCCTGGTGATTGCTTACTTGCATACTTTCGACGGCGTCGTGATAGCACACATATTCCAGATGCCGTCTTGACGACGTCGTGATAGCTCACATGCATACTCTCGACGGGGTCATGATAGCACACATATTCCAGACGCCGTCTCGATCGCTCTACTATTCATTTGTATTACCGAGTGGCATGCACAAAAGCTTCGAGGCCCTAGTGCCTCTTGTATTGTGACTTTGAACCTTATCCGCATCTTGATATTCTATTATTACTAGTCTACTGCCGTGACCAGGGCGTCCAAGACACCCTGGCCATGGCGAGTCTACGTTTCTGAGCTCTTGCTCAGATCTTTGCTCAGAAATACACCCCAAATTGTCCTCACGGCTCCACAGATCGGCCAACAACAATCTAATAGTTTATATTTCCTGCTAATCAAATTCCATAAACTCAACGGTTCACACATCGCCAAGTCTACAAAAGACCATGCTCTCCCACGCCTGCATTACTTTCCTGTGAGTTGTCCAGGCTCAACGATAGCCGACTGGTGAAACCCATGCGCGCTGGCCCCTCTTGCGCTAGTCCCAGTGTCACCTTCTGTGAGTTACCTAGGCTCACTGGATCTGAATCTAGCATCTGAAGAGCCTGGGCGAACGACGCCTGGTTGTAGTCAAACGACAGTTCGCGCCCCTGGGATGCATCTTGACTCTGGCGGTAGTGCTCTAAAATCCCGGCGTGATTGTTGAGCGGTCTCTGTTCCCGCACCGCAGCTCGTCTTGCATTCCGGCTCGATAGCTCACGCCTGGATAGCTCACGCTCCAGTTCGGCATGAACTGCGTCATGATTGTCAGCAAAGCCTTCACCACTTTCCTGCATCATATGATAATTTTGCTGGATCCTGTCTGAGATCGTCTCACGCTGATTCCCAAGCATGAGTTGTGGCGTTGGCTGTGGTACTGCCTGCCAGGTGTTCTTCTGCCGTAAGAAAAGGTCTTGCATGATTGGTTAGTCATCAGAACAAAAACCAAGGACGGGGGGGACATGGAGGGTCTTCTACCTCCAAATGCGTCAGGCTTGAAGTCCGGAGGATCCTGATACACCCCAAGTCGATATGTGCGTAGTTGATGGCACAGGATTGCACAAGTGAGACACATCATCGTACCATTGACACGATTGATCAATTCCGGGTCTAGCATCCCAAGCTTTCTCTTGCCCTTGAAATACTTACCATAGATGGCGTCGGCAATCTGAGGCACAAGGAACCGGAATGATATAGGCTGCATCCAGGTCATCGTCAGTCGTGATTGGAAGTCCTGGTTGGGCGACGGGCGATGGGCGGATACAGACCTCATACCCATTTGTGGGGTACATGAACCTGTCCTCCTCGAGAAGGTATTGGACTCTACGAGCGATGGCAGTGGGGTCGCCCGGTAGTTCTTATAATTCCGGTGTATGGTTTTTTATATAATGGACGAACTGTGCCCGCACCCCAGAGTGTTTTTGACATATCTTTCATAGTTAGTGCAGCACGCTTTATGTTTGTGACCTCTGGCGTACAATGTGTATACGGTTCAACGACGGTTCAATATTTGCGGCATCCGCGATCTCATCTTGCGCGCGACTCCAAACACGATGGACCTCAGACGTCAAAGCAACCTAGTTCGCGAGTCGGTTAACATAAAGGGTGTACTAAAGAATGAGATCCTTTGATACACCTAGTATTTCCCCCTTCAGGCCTGTCACAGTATTTCGCCGCGAATTAATTACATGCCAGACAGAGACAGTTCCTCTTGTACGTGGTTCGTCTGGTGAACTCGAGCTCCTGATACCAGACTTTGTTGTGCTAGGGACGCCAAGTGGGGACGAATACCGCGCTACGCTTGATGATGGGAATGTCGCCGGGGACAACGGCCTACCGAGAGTTATGGTCACACAGGCCGCGGGCATTGGTGGTACAATTGCTGGCTCCTGTGAACCACAGTTGGTCGCAATTCGCATAGTCCTTGGGCAATTGTTTCCCTGTGTCTCGACGAATCGTGGCCTACGACGAGGTCGAGGTGTTATCTCATCTGGACCACCGAGGTGCGCTCCTTCAGGTTCGGTGTCCAGTTCAGTTTCGTCCCCCGGATGTGACATCTGATACTCATCGCTGCTATGTTCGCTGAGGCTGTCGGGTTCCATATGCCCTTGTCCGTCAGCCTCCATCTCAGGTTCAGTATATGCTGTGTTCTGAATTGTGCTACTCCGGAGGCGCTTGGCCGGTCGTGCTAGAAGCCGTCTCGCGATTGGTGGTGGGAAAGTATTACGACGCGACGATTCAGCACTATTGGAGCTGCCAGATTCGGTCTGTTGTGTTACCGATTATGGACAGCCAATCCGCTGGGACGATGTAGCGTCTACGCGCGTTCAGATTGCCCCCTCGTGAAGTTGGCTGATTCAATCCCATAGAGTTGGGGATGAAGTCCCGCCTGCACAGGCTAAGATTGCCCACTCGTGGAGTTGGCTGAATCGACACGATGGAGTCGGGTATGATGTCCCGGCTGCGCCCGTTAAGATTGCCTACACGGGGTGCTGGCCGACTGGTGGAAATCCGATGGATGTGGGATATAGGACAGGTAGTGAATGTTGGTAAAGAGTGGAGTCAATCTGATAATTGGATGTGTCGAGTTTGGTGGAAGTGAGGAGTGAGGATTGTTATTTTGTCGCAGAGGACGCGTTAGGTCTTATACCTGTATGCTAGGATTTAGGGGTGTGGTAGGCTCACCTACTATCACTCGGTATGCAAGGGAGGGATGTGCCTACCCAAAGGGGTTTAAACTTTCAATACCATATCGGCGGTTCAGGAATCAGGACTTAGAGGTCTATCGTGAGAAATAATAAACGAAATGAAGGTGTCACTAACGTTGCCGGACATCCAAAATCTAGCTGCAAGCAGTATCGCTTAGCGATGAGGGGTGTTCGCGAGACACTCACCACGCCAAAAGAGGATAAGGATCTACTCACATCT
>Ga0307510_10012419_pt1 | contig 10100 bp, 12 predicted proteins | sample 12_EM_MG_FD_207224 | JGI IMG/M metagenome (GOLD analysis project Ga0307510, IMG submission 207224) | Populus trichocarpa ectomycorrhiza microbial communities from riparian zone in the Pacific Northwest, United States - 12_EM | ecosystem: Host-associated > Plants > Roots > Unclassified | place...
AAATTGAATAAGAAAAGAAGAATATACTGACAGCTACAAAAGAAAAGAAGAATATACTGACAGCTACAAAAGAAAGACTGACAGCTATTAAAGAAATGCAAGAAGGAAAGGAGATATTGACAAAGCCTTCAAAGTTTGATGAGACGGGGCCTTCTAGACTACAACTGCTATTGGTAAATGGTTCCTCACAAACTTTCCAATCACTCCAATCAAGAGGCCTTGCATCATCCTGCATAGTAATCTTCAAGTTTCAGTTGATATGAGTTAAAAGTAAAAACAAATGCTAGCTTTGAACACCATTGATGGAACAAGAGTGGTTTGAAAACTGATTTTAATGTTCAGTAATTCACACAAGGTCAGAGCTAGATGTGTTGCTTGCAATGGGAGAGGGGATTTTGAAAAAAATAAAAAATTTAAGATTTGATGGACATCCATAGATAGATAAACTATAGCAAACCCTGCAAAACTTTGATACACACACATAAACAATATCCCTAAATCCCAATATGTTTATCATTTTCATCCTTACTTGGGTCCTGCAGTTAAAATTCAACATAGCCATATAGCTCTACCCTACAAGGATGCATGGCCAATGGATGATGCATACCTGATCCCTTTCAAAGACGTGAATAGGACCGATATTGATGTTTTTATCTTTTATCTTGGCCAGGCAATAGTTACTTTCTGATTCAGTTGTCTTGTTACATCTCTTACTCACTTTCCATGATGAGAAAAAGGGGTGTATTTTCTTCCCAGCAAACAATCGTGAATTTTCCTGATAAAACACAATAGAAGTTAATAGTGTTGCACACCGATTGACTTCAGCAGATATCAAAAGGAGTTTAACTTTTAGTTTTAAGCATTTTCAACTTCCAAACCAAAGTCTGATTGTAACTGAACTCCATAAGCACCATGGAGTCTCACCAGTTAATAGCTGCTAAACCCACATGGAGAAAGTGCATAAGATTTATATATATATATATATATATAAACACTTTTTTTTCTCTAGAATTCATGGTAGCAAGATAACTAACCTCGGCTGTCATCTTGGCCTCTAACCTCAAATTAGGGATTGGTGGTGATGCATCCTTGTTCTCTATCAGATTACCAATACCTTTTCCATTACTGGAGCCATTCTTTTTAGGTGTACCATTCATAAGTGACTTCTCCCTTGACTGTTGAATAAAACAAATAAATAGAGCACATGAATTGACTGCAAAAGTCAAAATGATTCCCACACTAAGCCAGTCAAATCACCAAAAACTTAACCACTTCATGCTTATACACAGCTAATTTTAATTGTACCTTTTTAGGAGTTATACTTTGTGGAGTTGCCTTTCCTTTCCGTGTGTCCTTCTTCTGAATCCCACAGTATTCTTCCCCTTCACTTTCGCCATCCCCACAGACAGCATTACATTCTTTACCGCGTTTCTGATCACAGCTGGATTCCGTCTCCGGTGATTTGTGCGGTAACAGCTTCGACTGTTTGACAAAAGAACTCGGTATCAAAAAAATGCAACAAACTGATGGTGTAAAAACTAAGCTAAAATATTGAATAATTCTCACACTAACCAGTCATATTAACAAAGATTTAAGCAATGCATACCGTATCTAAATTACAGCCAGTTTTAATTTTACCTTTTTAGGAGTTCTGGTTTGTGGAGTTGTCTTTCCCTTACGCGTTCTCTTCTTCTTATTTTGACTCCCACGATACTCCTTGGCTTGATAATCGTCATCCTCACCGTTACATTTTTTATCGAGCTTTAGTTCGCTATTTTCTGGTGATTTATGAGGGAACAACGTGGACTGTACAAGTCTCCGGCGAACACTCCTCCGCTCCGGCTCCGGAATCTCTTCAGCTGCGGCCGCCACTGGTCCGTCTCCATCGGCTGATCTGTCCATGCTAAATTACGATGATTAAGTGAGTTGATTTTAGGGTTTTTTAGGATTTGGGGGTTTTGTTGATATAGAGAGAGAGAAATGGAGGGAAAGGGGCTTTGTTGCAGCCTCTAGAGCAGGATTGTATTTGTTTGGAAATGGGCATGTACTGTAAAAAAACGAATCTAACCTCTAATCTAATCTAATACCAGGGGATTTTTTATTTTCTTTTCCTTTTCCTTTTCTGTTTTTTCTCTTTTGAACGTTGCCCGCCATCTTTTGCTGGGCTTTGATATAATGCCCGAAACTTTTTTCCCGCGCGCTCGAAACTTCATTGTTACGGAGTGTGATAAAAGTTATTGTTGAATATATTTTTATTTAAAAATATATTAAAATAATATTTTTTTTTTATTTTTTATTTTTATATATTAAAATTATTTTAAAAAAATAAATTTAAAATAAAAAAATAAATTTTTATAAAAATTATATTGAATCATATCCATAACTTAATTTGAGACTCTGGTTGCGGTCGTTTTTTAAAATGATATTTACTAGAAAATGCATCAAAATAATATTTTTTTATTTTTTAAAAATTATTTTTGACATTAACACATCAAAATGATTTAATGCATGAACCGTCTTATTTTTTCCTTTTTCACGGGGCGTATAACTTCTCATACACCCTTTTTTAAAAAAAAATAAAAAAAGCAAATGATAAGTCATTTGTAGTGGTAGCTCGCTTGCTTGCAAAGGAGGAGTGTTTTATAGCCTAAAAATCAATTTTGACTCATTTTCATATTAAAACACCTAATAGACACCCCTAAAACCCCAAAAAATCAATCTAACAACCTAAAAGGGGTTAAAAACATAGAATCAAACTGTTAAAAAAATCTCTCCCCGCTCGATTTATTTTTTCAGGTCATATGAAAGCTAAAAAAAACCTTAATGGCACTTCTCTCATCAAGAAAAAATATTTTGACACCAAGTTTGCCTTTTTTTCCCGATCGGAATCAAACCAACCGATCTCTTTTTATTTTTCATTATTTTCCAACAACGCTCTCTTCTCTCTTGGGCAATTTTCATTATACGCAATGGTAATTATCCTGTCAGAAATTAATTGTTTTATATATTCATGTCTTAAGCTGATATGTCTAGATTTTCCGTTGTAAATCTTACTAAATGCCTTAAACATAGTTGTTTGACTATTACTGTGTAAGGAGATAGATGACATCGGTTGTAGTCATAACTTAATATCCAATTACATATTTCTCAGCTATTTTGTCTCCTTTCCTGCGATTGTTAGAGCTATGAACTTGGATTCTATTATAGAATGAGTTATACATATTTATTTCTTAGAAGCTCAAGAAACAACACCACCACCAAAAATAAATATCCATCTAGAGGTTGAGTTATTATCACTTGCATTGGTTATCCAACTAGCATTAGTATAACCTTCAAGTACAACTGGGAAATTATTATAAAATAACCCAAAATGCACAGTCATTTTCAAGTACTCTTGTAATTGGTTTCCAATGATCTATACTATAATTACTTGTATATCTGGATAATTTGCATATCACGAAAGCAATATCTGGTATAGTATAATGCATGACATATATTAAGTTACCAATTGCACTAACATGTTCAATCCGAGCAATTGATTTACCTGTATTTTTTGTCAATTTAAAGGAAACATCAAACGGAGTATTTGATTTTTTTATATTCAAATGATTAAATTTATTTAAGACTTTCTCAATATAATAAGATTGACAAAGAGCAAAACCCTCCACTATGTTTTCTTACTTTGATACCCAAAATTATTTATACCTCATTTAAGTTCTTTATTTTGAACTTTTAGGTTATATATTTCTTTGTACCATTAACAACACTCATATTAGTACTAATAATGAGAATGTAATTCACATAAAAACATATTATCACATCAAAATTATTTGTAAATCTAGAATAAATACATCTATCAGCACTATTATATTTAAAACCATATTATAGAATCACATAATCAAATTTAGCATGCCATTACTTAGATGTTTGTTTCAATCCATATAGAGATTTAATCAATTTACAAACTTTATATTCATTTCCTGGTAGAACAAAGCCCTCTAGTTATTCCATATATACCTCTTTATCTAATTCACCATTGAAAAAAGTTGTCTTAACATCCATTTGATGTACATACAAATTATAGATTAATGATAAAGCTAAAAAGTACTCTTATAGATGTTATACGAGCCATTAAAGCATATGTATCAAAATAGTATATTCTTTCCTTTTGTCCAAAGCCTTTAACTACTAACCTTACTTTAAAAGTTTGAATTGATCCATCACCATTGTATTTTCTTTTGAAAACCTATTTACATCCAACTAACTTGGAACCTGAAGGCAAATTAACAATAGTCTAAGTATTGTTATATAATAATGAATCAATCTTATCATTCACTGTCTCTTTCCAAAAACCAACATCTTGAGATATCATTGTCTCTTTGTATGTTTTAGGGTCATCTTCTACTATTAATAAGATTGGCATCTTATTAAGCACATCAATTTTATTACCTTCAATTAAAAAAGCAATAGATTATGAAGATATATAATCCAGGTGTAAATTCTTTTCTTTTCTAGTATGTTGACTTGTCATAAGTTCAATAGGATGATCAATTTGAATTCTTCTACTTCTAGAACTTGGATCAAAACTTGTATTATTTGTTGACTCTATTTAATTTTAGAATTATTGATTCGTTCACTAATTAAATACGAATCAATTTGAAATTTATTTTTCAATAAAGTCAACATCTCTAGATCCCATAATAACATTAGAACTCGAATCCAATATTTTATATGCTTTTGAATTTTTAGCATAGCCAACAAATTTTTCCTTTAAAGCTCTAGGTCCCAATTCCATACCTTTAGGATCCGAAACTTTATAAAAGGCAAGGCAACCCCAAATTCTAAAATAATTTAAGTTTGATTTTCTTTTCTTCCATAATTTGCATGGAGAAACTTTTAATTATATAGAAGAAATTCTATTATGTATATGACAAGTAATGAGTAAAGCTCCCCCCCCAACCAAACTAGTAAGCAACTTGGCATTCACTAACATAAAGTTAAGCATATCAACAAGTGTTTTATTCTTTCTTTCTGCCAAGCCTTTTTCTTGGGGTGTATATAGAGCACTAGTTTGATGTATGATTCCATTTTCTTCACAATACGAAGAAAATTCCATGGAACTCATCACCTTTGCCACTCCTTAGAATTTTATTTTTCTTTCCCTTTTGGTTTTCAACTTCTAATTTATAATTCTTAAACATTTAAAAAGCTTGATTTTTATGTTCTATTAAATAAACATAAGTATACTTTGAATAGTAATCAATAAAAGTTATAAAATATCTATTTCCTCCTCTAGTTAAGATGTCATTCAATTCACATATATCTGAATGCACAAGTTTTAATAAATTTATATTTCTTTCAACTTTAGAAAAAGCTTTTCTAGTCATATTTGCTTCAATGTAGATTTCACGTGTTTTTTTATCTTTAATTTTATAAAAAATTAAATTATGTTTAGCCATATATTTTAATAATCTAAAACTAACATGTGCCAAACGATCATGCCTTAAAGATAAAGATAACTCAATCATATAAACAAAAACATTAACTTTATTATTAATATCGAGTTTGAACATTCTATCACGTGAGTAGCCCTTCCCCACAAAAAGTTTATTTTTGGATAGGATAATCTTATTAGACTCTAAAACAGTGTTAAAACCATTCCTACAAGGAAAATTTGCATATACAAGATTTTCCCTTATATCTTGTACATGTAAGATATTAACCGACAACAGTTTCTTTCTAGAAGTGAAATTTAGTTCAACACTTACTTTCTCATCACTTTTGCAGCATTATAATTTTCTATCAGAACTTTTTGTCCATCTTCTGCAACCCTATACTTTTTTAAATAGTTTTTGTTGTTGCATGCATGGATGGTTGCATCAGAATCATATCACCGATCATTAGACATGGTACTTGCAACCATATGAAATCCAGTAATCATTCCAGTATGCAAATTTGAAACTATTACAACCAATTTGGTTTCATGTTCAACCATATTTGCATTATTTAAATTCTGGACATTGTTAAGATCTTATTGCTTTTATTTTTTTAAAACATGCACTCACATTTGTAGTGCCTTTTATTGCCACTATTGTAATAGGTCTTTTTTTTTTTGAATTGCTTGGGTTGCCTGGATTTTTAAAGTTCTTTGTTGCCTCAGCAAATTCCTCTTCTTTCCAGCATTTTTCTTTTGAACAATCTAATTTCCTTCAACATAATTCAATTTTATTGTTGATTCAATGGTGAATTTCTATACATGAATTATGATTTCCTTTTCAATCCGTAAGTGTTTTTGAATTTGTTCAAGAAAAAGTTCTTTTGTGGTATATAATAGCTTTTTTCTATAATCATTCCAACTAAGAGGAAATTTTGCAATTATTCCTCCTGTTTCTAGTGCTTCGAGAACTTCCACTTTCAAGTCTTTAAGTTTAAAAATCAGGACTTGTAACTCATGAACTTGATTCATAACAGAAATATTATCAATTATTGAAAATTTAAAATATTTTATGATAAGAAATTTATCCAAACCTTGTTTTTCTATATTGTATTTGTATTCTAGTGACTTCCAGATATCCTTTAGAGACTTTGTGAATGTAAAAAAATTATACAGACAATCTGACAGATTATTGAGGACATGGCCTCTGCAAAACAATTCATCTTTATTTCATTTTTTACGCTCTACCTTCAACTGATCATTATCTTCAAGTGTAGATGCAAGAATTTTAGACAGATTAAGATCAAGGATGTAAAAGATCTTTAAAAAAGTTAACATGAACATCATCTTGTCTTTCTAACAAACAAAATTTGTTCTACAAAACGATCCAGCTTCACAAACTCTTGATTCACCATAGTGTTGGACTCCATTACAAATTAACACCTTAAATTTGTTAGGGCAATCAATATAGTAAGAAGGCTTTGAGGAGTGAAGAATAATATCTTTAAGGTATTAATTGCACATGTTGTATTTGTTACAATGTTAAAGTAATAAGCCTTTAGGATACAATAAAGCCTTGAAACTTATAAATAACAACTTCTATAAGTTTCTCAATAATCTCTGTTTTGTTTCTGATGAACGTAAACAAAGAGTTTGTAGAGAAAAAAATAGGGAAATAAGAAGATTGTTTTCTAATTGATTTATGTCAATATCAAATTGATATTTATAAGAAAAATAATATCATTTCAGACCAATGTGTCTGTAGAATTTAAAAGGCAAACCTCTACATACCAATATGTTTGTAAAATTAAAAAATACAACTTTTCAATCAAATTAAAAGAATAAATTGGTAGGAGGTATTATGCATAATTAATTAATTAATTTCAAAAATTAATTAATGAAATTAAACTAATTATAAAAATAAAAATTGCTTATTTTTTATAATGTCAAATGTCAGGTGCCTCAATGTCAAGTGTCATCATATATATAATATCTAAATTTTGATTTTCCCTCAAAATCTTTCCTCCAACAACTAAATTTATTGATTCGATATCTCTCACTTTATAAAGTTAAACAAAACCTATTTCATTTCTAATATGGGATAGATTTCTCTTTGTTTTACATAATACTCAAGCTATTATAACACGTGTTTCGAGCTGGTTTTCTCCCGGTTCTTCTTTTTTTTCCTCTCTGTTTTTTAGTTTTTTCTTCCTTATCTTCACATAAGTTTCACCCCTATTTATAGAAGATGAGTGACGTGTTTAAGGTCCCTTCCAACCTTGAATCCTGACCTTTGATTTGTCTAGAAAAAATCTTAATCATTGGTCATAAGCCAACAACTTGGTACTATTAAAACCAGGCTATTAAGGTTGGCTAGGTCAAGGGTTTTAGCCACTTATAGCAGTGGCTACATGGCTGTAAACTGGTGGGGACAAGGCTGAAGAGGTAATACAATGTCAGGGTAAGGGTGGTATGTTTTTTGTCTTATTTTGTGAGGGGATGAGAGAGGATAAATGCATGAAAAGTGGCATTAAAGGCAGCTTTCTCGGGTTCTTTCTGAAAAAGATGATGAATAGTGCCAGACGATGTGTTGTCTGGCTTTTATTTTTTTTCCTTTATATTGACCTAAACAATGTCATTTTAAACTAAAATGCACCATTTATTTTAAATGAAACGGCGCCATTTTGGCAACTTTAAATTTAATTAGGTCATTAAGCCCTTTTTTTGGTAATTTCAGCTCTCAATCTTTGAATTTTTTTAATTGAGTTCTTAATTGAATTTTTATTTTAAGAATTAATTCAATTTTATCATTGCAAAGTTTTAAAAAGACCCTCTAATTTTAACTCGTTTTTAACTTGGTCCTTGATCTTGAATGTTTTCAATTCCATCCTCAATTGACATTCAAACTTCTAATTTCTTCAATTTCAATCCTATTTTAGCCAAATCTGGTCCCTGGATACGCATGCCTTTTGCAAAGAGGTCTATAGGCTTGAATTTCTTCAATTTGACCCTTAATTGATCTATAAACTTTGATGTTCTTGCAATTTTACCCCTGATTTCATCCAATTGAGTTTGAAAAAATTAAATTTGGTCCTTCAAAATTTCATTCTCAATTAAGCCCAAATCAAGCTTTCAAATTTAATTTTCACCAACTAAGTCCTTAATAAAATTAATTTGACCTAGGCATGTAATTCAATCAAATTAGCCTATTAAAAATCTAATTAAATACCCAGACTTAATTTTTTGCAAATTTATTCGATATTTATTTAAATTAACCTTGAATTTGCATTGTCTTTCAAACTTAGATCCTTTAGGGGTACAATTGGGTTTCCAATTTTATTCAAGGTTTTAGTTTGGTTCCTCCATGTGTTTAAATCCCTTTATAGCTTGTTTTTTTTTTTCAAGTTGTTGGTCCTTTTTCATTTTGAATTGTTTTCATTTTTTTTATATTTTTTTGAAAGAGAAAAGGATAATTTTATGGGAAACCTAAAATTAAATTATGACAAATACAATGCGTGTTACAGAGGGAATGCGTGTTACAGAGGGAGAGGTTAGTGTCAATGTTATAGTGGTCTAAGTGGTATGAGATGTGGAACAACCAATAATTAAAGACAATACCTTAGTGGCATGGATGGTTGCTATCTACAAATTTAAATTATCCCTTGCCAATTAGAAAGGGTTGACCTAAGCTTTTCAAAAAATATAGTTGTTGTTTATAAGTTTTAAAGAGAAATAATGATGAGCGCAACTATCGATTTCCTTAAGGTTGACAAAAGGTGGAAGTGCTGAAGAGGGATTTTCCATGAGATGTTATGTGAAGGAAATGTTTTTTGAAGTAGCCATGTATGCATTCATGTGACAAGCTTGAAATAGTAGTTTTGAGATGAGGTAAAGAAAAGAGACAAATAATAAAGATTGTTGCTGCAAATCAGTTCTGTTTTGATGCAAAGATTAATGATTCAAATGTTTTAGAAATCAGGCTTTGATATTATAATAGAATAAGAGAGAAAACTAACAAAGAAAAGGAGAGAAGAGATGTCAATAGCTTCAAAGAAATCCTTACAGCCTTTGATGTATGTACTAGCATATTGAACTACACTCCGCAACAGGTCAATAACAATTTTTTTTTTCAAATGTAAAACAAAATATGAAGAGTATAGAGAATATTTTAAGTGTCTTGGGTTTGGTGGTCAGACTTAATAGTCTTGGGTCTGGCTGCGAAGCCAGCCCAAATAACGGTCAATGTCAGGCCCAAGACCTTTAGGTTTGGCAGCCCAGCCATACCCAATATCCTTGGGTCCGGTGGCCTACACGCGCCAACTACTTTTGGAATAAAAAATAGAACAGACAACGCCCCCCATGGTGCTCTGAACATCTATAATATGGTCCACAGTAAAAGCACTTAGTGTCTACAATGTGATCCACGGTGCAAACACTTTATATACACAGTACCACCACAATGATTTTCTCACGCGTTTTAAAGTATAGTATAATATGTGTGTGTATTTATCATTTATTATGTATATGTTACGTATAAATAGAAAAAGATAGCTAAGGGACTCTATATAATGGACCATTATTATAGACACGACATGTAAACCTGGAGAAAATGCTCTAAATGCCCTTTGTTTTTATCTTCAAAGTTCAAATGCCAGCATTACTCTAG
>Ga0307510_10012420_pt1 | contig 10100 bp, 9 predicted proteins | sample 12_EM_MG_FD_207224 | JGI IMG/M metagenome (GOLD analysis project Ga0307510, IMG submission 207224) | Populus trichocarpa ectomycorrhiza microbial communities from riparian zone in the Pacific Northwest, United States - 12_EM | ecosystem: Host-associated > Plants > Roots > Unclassified | place...
TATTGTTGCGACATTTTAGTACTATGGGGGTGGCTATCAGAGTGGATGTAGAGGGAGCTAACTGCTCGGGTATGGACAGATCAGGCACTGGTATTTGGACCTTGCTTGGCGTGTGTTGGGGTGGATGGGGCGATTAGCGCCCCAAGGTATGATAGCTCCACGGGTGGATATCTCAAAGGTGCCACGCCGCTAAGCCACAATAGGCCAGATTAACAAAATAACGAATTCCAGCTAGCTCCGTCTCCAAGCTATAGTACCGTATACCTCGTCGGGAAAACATTATTTCTTCACAGGGTGTCTCATCTCGGATTGCGAACCCCAGGGACCCGATCACCAATAGTAAATTTAACATGTTTTCACGTAACTTGTGGTATCATACGTTGTTGTAAAGGTTTCGCTCTCCCGCTTGCATATTCCCCGGTCGATGGGATCTAGTTCGCTGTCAAGCGCATGGTACCCAAAAGGCTTTCTCAGTGGCAAGGACTTTTATGAGAGGAGGCATTTATTCGTTCGAAGCCCCTAAGCCACTACTATAATATTATTGGCGGTGTACGGATGCTGGTGCGAGGGGGCGTTTCGGACGTAAGAACTCCCTCAACCGCAACAATCTTCCTAGCCCACCCAACCTCGCAATGTCATCAATCGGATTAATGCTTTGTTTTCATGATGGAAGGTGAATAAGCCCTTATACCTAAATTCATCCTCAATCGACCCTTGCATTTACCACTGACCGCCTACGGCAACCCTCTCAGCCTAGCCGCTACCTCCAACTCTTGCCTCTCCTTCGCATACGGCCCTTTGCAGATCTCTCCCACGATGTCCGTCCCCGGGGGGAAGTCATGCTCAAAGACTGGCTCTTCCGCTCCTCTCATATTCTCAAGCACGGACTGTCGGAAATGCCACTGTAGTAGGGAATTGGAGATACGATGAGGATCCTCTGGGTTCTGACAAGCTAGATCTAGAATTCTGCCATCCATACCGGACGTATCGTTGTCGAATGCCACGGCCTTATAGTTATCCTATCCCGAGTGCTCTTGGTTGCGCAAAATGAGCCATTGGAGGACTTCCCGTAGGAATCTTGAAGATTCTGGAGCTTGGAGCAAGAATCTGGATCGCAGGTAGTTCCCATAGAAAAAAGTGACTTTCCAAATTTCCAGGTCATGATAATTGTGGAAAATTGAAACCACACATATGAAACCGAATAGATACAAGTAGGGCATTATTTTTCATAGGATCGTACCTTGCTGTAGGCTGTTAGCCCTTCGTTTTGTGCATTGAACTGGAGCATAATGAGTCGAGAATTGCAGTCTTGGGGCTGGCTGACCAATTATATGCAGGTTACCAGATTTTGAACCTTTTAAAATCTGAACCAGGGGGGGAGGGGGTGGTTCAGATTTTAGAAAATATAGAATTTAGAAGTCGATATTCTAAATTTTAGCCTGAAAATATGCCAAGACCACTTCTAAATCTCTACCAGATTCCTACGGGAAGCTCTCTATTATTATTTGTAAGCGAGCACATTATTGATATTGCACCAGGTGCAGCCACATCCGTGAATTTCTTGAACCTTTTCTTGCCTCAAGGACAATACCCGTTAACCACAGCAGAGCAGTGAGAACCATTTAGGTGGCGACTTTGAGTGTTTCTGGGGTATTGTAAACTTTTCTCATAATTTATTTCGCTGGATGGTGAGAAGAAGAGAGTCAGCGAAGTGCTTCTAGAGGGGAGCCGTTTTTCGAAGGGTATTGGAACTTTACCGACCACTTACAACGGGCGCTGGGCCAGTCCATATTGCAAGAAAGGAATAGCAGATTGGGGACTCTGGCGGCTACTGCCGTTACTGCAGTTTTACAAAGCCCCCACCACCTTACTGTTGAGGCTGGAAATAGAATGGCATGAGATCACCCAAACAGCCATTGCCTTGTTGTGGGGTGCGGTGAGGCGAGAAGGGGTCGGCCCGTCACCCCAATCCACAGCCCTATTTTCTAGCCCAACAAGCACCTGAAGGGGATGAGTTTATCACTTTTCGGACAAATGATGGTGGGTTTGAAGCACTCATTGGCTAAGCTCCTCATGGTGCTGCGGACCTGCCCTCCCCCAGGATGGTGAATGGCAGCCTAAAGTGTTGGTGGCGCAAGTAACGGCTCTTATCAGGCTATCATTATTGGTAGCCTTGGTGAGACCCCCACTACAACACAACATCGATTGATATCACCTTCATTCTCGCTACCGTCAGACAACCTCTGTCCTTTAGAACTCGTCTATCCCCCGTTCTCACGAACGCCCCCAGGTAGCCTCATTGCGGGCCCCGTTCCGGAATCGTAAGTTTGCCCTTTATTCTCGCTTTTATACCTCTGTGATATAATACCAAGGGCTCACGGATTCAGTTTCACGTCCCTCGCTCCAGCCTTCGGATTACGCTCACCTGCTACCCTCTGCGGGCTTCTTTTTGTTAGCAGCATCAATTACCGACTGGTCTGTTCCTAATACCAAGTTGAACATATAAGAATTCCAGCCAGCAGCACTAGCGAGAATGCCAGTCACTATCAAGCCTTCGCCCGAGCTCGTGGGCCACAACACCGATCCAACTGTCCATTCAGCGGAGGCCCTGCTAAAACACGCATCTCAAGCCTGGTCGCCGGCATATGAAACCTACAACAGGAGGACGGGCAAGAAGGAGCAGCCGGAAAAGCGCCGAATAATTCAATCCTCCTTCCACGAACTCAACCCCAGCGCTCCACCGATAATCCCATACGCCAACGGCCTAGTCAATGGTGTTATCCGTGCATTCGAGCAGGATCTCCATCTAGTTTTACGACCGGATGATATCTGGCTTTCAATACTCACGCAGTTCAGCATGTTTGTCAATGGGAATTCGGAGCATCTCCGCACTCAATTCGTCGCTCATCAAGGCAAGAAAGACCTTGCGATCGACATACGCCCACAACCAATCTGCGACATCGATATGGGCAGGTTCGCGCAGGCCATGACTCAGCTCATTCAGGAGAATGTAGTGGATCCACATCTCAGAGAATTGATAATGCCCAATTTCAGCACCACCACCGACGACGATAAGTCTGTCGCTGCAATAGTCATGATGGGAACTTTGCAGAGATACTTTGATTACATCCTCCGGGGAGGATGTGGATTTCCTTCGGTCACACTCCAAGGTGAGAAATCTGACTGGGAAGAAATCCTGCTCAAGGTCCAACGCCTCTCGAAGTATGGCCCTCAGACGACAGAATGGACACGCCTCCTAATCCCCATCATCCAGTACATGATCGCCTCCTTCACGCAGCCAAACTCCCCTGATATCAAGAACTTCTGGCTTCGAGCCTGTCATGCTGCTGGTGTTGCTGGATCCGGGAGTGTGCGCTCTCTCTCTGGCTGGATAACTGCCTTCTGCTTCTTCAGCGACACTGGTAAGCGGACTCATGAATACACAGATGAGGACTTGAAGAACGGGTTTAGTGGGGGGGTAAGCATTGAGGAGAGGCAGAGATTGGTCTTGGGTGACGTTGTCTACCCATTGATCTCGCCCGGGAGTATTCCCAAAGGGGTTGTGTCAGTTCCCGTCACTGTTCAAGACTACGCGACTGGACTGGAGCACAAGACAACGATGGTTGCAGGCTCTGTTGGGATGATGCCTTCAACTGGAGAGAGTGGAGGGGACTTGACTAAAGTGCGGCCTAAGTCGGGATGGTGGATATTGGAGGACTCAGTCAAGCCCATGACTGGCTTCGGACCATTTTGATACCCTAGGACCTTCGTACCATCTAGAACGGTAGAAGAGTTGGCGGGATACCTTCGAGATTGGTGGAGCTTCTATTCGGGTAGCTAAGGGTTCTATTGTGTGGATTTTAGGTGGCACCAGTACCACCTGCTTGTTGGGATGTAGTTACGTTCTTTATATGCAGTCTTTCATTCTCTATTTATGTGCGAAATCGTGTTTGAGCATAGTCCCTATAGTTTCATTCCTCCCGTTGGTTGCTATTACGTCGTCTCGCGCCTGTCATTCCCTATTGTTGCGGACCTGTACTGAGACCTAACGAATTTCATTTTTCTACTCTATCCTTATTGGCAATAAGTGGCAACCCGAATCGCGTCTAGTGGAGTGAGTGCATAAATGAGTGATATGTAGCGATGCCCGCTCCACGAGGAGAATTGTCTAGGTATACAATTATTAAAGTAACCTAATATGCGAATCGTACTACTCTAACCATAAAATCAAAACGGGCGCACCACATGGACTGTTCAAATAAAGGGGCTGCTGGCGGGGGCGAGTCCGTTATATGCCTAGTGTTCCCACCGATCCGGTCAGTCTCTCTTGGAGGTATGGCGGGACGGACTATGGGCCATTATCAATCATTTCTTGGGCGATAGGACCCCCTACGCCAGACATCAGGAAGCTCGGACGGACTATGGCTCCGGGAGTCGAGTACGGCGCTATGAACCCCGGAGATCCGCCCCACACCCCCACGCGCCCCTACCACCCCCGGCGACTAAAATCCACCTCTCGCGGTATACAGCCTACCACTTTTCCCATCACTCGGAATGCAGATACAGACGGTAAACCCACCTCACCTGGGCTTCCCGTATCATGCTCCTCTTGGTTATGGCTTCTCCACCAAATAGGGTTAGGGATGTAGTTGCCAGCAAATGCTCCCTCGGATTGTGCCACCAATTAAGGTATCATAGCAGATAAAACCTGAAGATTCATTCAGGAACGGACGACGAATCTAAAAATTCAAATTTGGAGACCCCACCCGGCTCGTTCATCCCATCTGTTCGGCTGTTGGTGAATGGAGGTGGGCGGGGCTGTGATCATGAGACATCACTCGTGCTATCCCATGTCTTCCGGCCTGCCCTGTATCTCCCCAGGGAGCCACTTAGCATCTCCTATAGTCTTACACCTACCACGGAAAAGCACTGTCTCAATTCGTAGGGCTGGCGGTTGGAGTAAAAGATGGCCGTCCTTGATGTCGCCCCCTATACGGGCTAATGGATGCAGGCCGGTCCCATCCTGGGCTCTCGGCATCGATTGGTTCTTCAACTGGACCGTGTTTTCAACAATGAAAAGGGTTGTGCTTCCCCATCACTTAGAAGTGATCGGGAAACTTCTGGAGGTGAGAAGGGAGTGTGGTTTGTGAGCAAAAAAGAAAAGTGACAATTTTCAGAGGGCATGTGAAAGGCATGTTCAAATGTATCTTGGCTCGCCATCACTATCTGTCTTAGTAATTGGACAGGTGGCGATATATCTGTACTGTCTCTCCTCATTCTCCTTCTGACGTTCGGAGGTTGTTCCCTGGGTATGTGATTACTCATTGACATGCCCATGGCCGGTCGGAGAGCTGAGTCTGGCGGGCCCGCTCGGTGAGGCGGTACCAGTATGGTATTTATTTACAGCGATTCGCTCCAGAATACTGGTATCATTGATGGTAGAATTTACTCCGTCCCTCAAAGTAATTCTGCCGCCATACAGCCACTCACTATTTCTAGTTATCTTGCGGGTGGTTAGGACATCCACCTCAGCATGTTGACGCAGTGTTCTCAACGGTCCCGCCCCCCCGTAGAGCTCCACGGGGCGACTTACGAGAGCCCGGGGCGGGACGGGACCACAAAACGCGGTCCGTTCTCGTCTGGGAAACCTCAGGACGGCCGTGACTGCCGTGACTGCTAAACACGGCTGGCCTTGCAATATAAGGCAAATTGGCGTGCGTGGGGGACTGTGGGGGACTGGCGGGTAAAGTTTTTTCCGCCATTCAATAATTTCGTGTGCTAAACAGAAGCAGGGACTTGTGTACCAGTTACGGGCATATAGTACCCGAACACTAGCCAGCAGTCCTACAGCAACATTTGGCAGGAATTGACCCAAGGGCATTACCAACCCTAGACCTACCCCCCAGCAAAAAAGTGGTTCGCCGAGCTTTTTTTTAATGCTCGACTACTCCACTGTCCCCCGGATTCGAACTCATGATGGTCCCTGTTTCAAATTAGCCGACCAGTCTCCTAAGCCATTAGGCCATAGGGACTGGCCGATAATACTTTTTCTTCCCCATCTTTTAACTGCTTCTTTAGAAAATAGCCAGTTAAGGCGCCTGATACTTTATCTTTGGTAAGAAAGGACATCAGTATCCAATCATTGTACTCTCTCATGATATGGAGTGAACGGGGAACGGGGGAGTTTCCGTGTATATCTGTGCTCTGCCTCCGAAACACTTGCTTTCTTTATCAGGGAAAAATGTTCCCCGAATTCCATGGCTAGTATCCCCGATATAACTATTGTTTAGTATGATATCATAAAGGAAAGGACAGGGATAAAACTTTTGTATAGTAAATTATCTATGCGTATCTGACCGCCCATACGAAATTCGGACTCAAGTGTTCGGGTTATATCTGCCTGTAAATTGCAGTCCGAAACTTCCTCATAGAAAAGGGTGAAAAACACACTAAAAATCTGCCCCCGGGACAAGAAAAAATAAAAAAACGCCAGACCTTACTAAGAGAGGCAACTCCAACGTCCTAGCACAAGGTCCGGTTGTTGAATCCTTGCGGTAGAGTAAAATGCTGCTCTCTTTATAGATTCAAAAGAAGATCTTGGACTACCGGTATCTGCGCTCAGCCGGATACGCATAGCTGGATGGCAAAACGAATCAGCTAGATTTCATGTGGGATAACATTTCAAGAATTATTCCGCAGGACAGTTTTATTTTGCTTTTACCCCCATTTTTATTTTTACCATTTTACTTGACTAGCTCATTAGAAAATTTTCTTCAGTATGGTGTCACAATTATTTTCCAACAAAAACGTACTCGGTTTTCTCAATCTTTACCGGCCCCATATATGGGAGGGGGGGTTTCTGAGACAAAGATAACCACGGCAACAAAGCGGGCACGGTAGGTCAGGTGATTGGAGAGAGCATCGGTAATCACTCCTAGGGAGAGGGGGAATCTTTAAACTGGGTCACAACCTTAGGGGTTTGGGGCGATATAACTTTCTCCCTTTATTCCAACAAAGACCTGCGGTATTCTAGCATCAATGGCCTAGTTCTTCCTATGAGTTGTTTTCCCCTCGTCATCCGGCGAACTGTGCAGCACTTCCTTCACTGTGGGAGAGAGCATCGGGAGACCGGGTGGCTGGCTCGGCCCGGTTAGTTGTGCTGTTTAAGATCCCCTCTTGAATCGATGGTCGGTAACACGGTACAGTTCACGGGGGCGACTACTTAGGGGTGTTTGCCGCGCGGTGATTTGAGACAGCCATGATCTGAAATCATGATTTAAAATCACGATTTGAGAGCGGTCGGCGGATCTATGAAGATGCCGATGATACAACTCTCAAGAGGCCTGGACTGCTTGACATCAATATTTTTGGCAAATATTAGGAACTGATGGCGGAAGACATTTTCTGCAGGCACAAATGATAGGAGAAGAGTTCCGGGGGGGTGCTACCGTAAGAACTCGAATAGAAGAAAAATGTGCTAGGACGTTGGAATTGCCTCTCCTAGTAAGGCGCCTCGTATATTCCTTTTATTTTGTCTCAACTGGGGGCTGAGTTTGCGGTGTTTCCCCCTCGCGTAGCTCAGAAAGGAAACTCCAACGTCCTAGCACATTTTTCTTCTATTCGAGTTCTTACGGTATTTCAACAAACTAAAAGAGAAATCCAAGCGCTTCCCCCGTCAATACCTTCTACGAGTAGTAGTATTTTGGCTTCCAAAATCCCTTCTACTATCTCTAGCAACGAGATCAAGGAACCAGCGGACTGCAGGCTTGGTGGGGAGGCACTAAATGCTGGTGATGGCCAGGGAGCAATGGATAGCGAAAACTCTCTCTCCAAAGAGAGTTGGAACGATTCCCTACTGAATTTCTTCAATGGCTTGGTATTATATATTAGAAATCGGAAACTACACGTGCTTAATCAAGGCCAATACAATCAGGCGATCACAATATCTGGAAAGAGAGCGTATTCTGGGTCATCTTAAAACAATACTTGTTGTGCTATGCGGTGGGCAAGGTACTCCAGGGCCAGATTTCTTGGGAAGGAAGCAGCATTTCTTATTATCATGGGTCTTATTTTCTCTTTTTCACCATAATAATATTATCATACTAATTTATCAAGACCTTGCCCTTGTGGCTGCTTTCCGGGGGTTTGCGGGTTCTTGGTGTCGGGTTATCTGAGCGGGATACCCCCGTTTCCGGTTTTCAACAAGCCACCAAAGTACAATAAATAAGGCATTGTGGCCGAATGGTTAAGATAACAGACAAGAAATCTGTTTCGTCCGTTTGTGAGCTCAAGTTCAGATCCTGGGTAAATTGATTTTTTTGTTTCAATTTTTATTCTCACCCCGGGGAAATAAAAACCTAACCCTGGTGATAAGGATGGGTTACACATGGCAGGATGTATGGTTCCTCTTGTCTACAGGGATGTACTCCGGTACACCACCACTCCAATCGACGCGGTGGGGACGCCTTGGCATAAAATTGACTGAAAAAAACTGGCAGATGTTCAAAAAATTGTGACAACAAGTGAGTTTTTTCTAAATTCTAATTTTTTAGGGCTAAAGGGGTAATTGTATTTTTTTTGAGCCAACATGCCGAAGCGTCGCCCGTTGCATTAATCGAGGTGTTGTGTATAGACGCCCTGAGCTATATGCTCTTGATTAACTTCACCCATAGCTTTCAAAAAGAAAGCGAAAAGATTTGCTTATATCCAGAGGTTAGAAACAAGCTACCAATGCAGAAAGTTTCATTAAGCTTATCCGTCCACACCTCAGTGTTTTTAGCTCATCCTGTTTGACCCGGGGTGGACAGTTGAGAAACCTACCCATGGCCAATGAGTTTGAGAACACCTACGCCAGTCACATCCCTGAAGGCTGTAATCATCCACAAGTTCTATCCAAGCTCCAGCGAGGGAGAAAGCCATGTAGGGCTAAAGTTAAAGTCAGGAGCTTATTTAACACAGAACAACCCTAACGATAAATAAGATTTCTCAAACTTTCGGGGAACAACAGCACAGCATGTTACTACCCCATTGTGGAAATACCGACGGGCATTGCAACCAGTCATAGTTCCGAAGATTACATATCCAAACCAAACAGGATGAAATGCCATAAAAGAAACACCTTCATAAACCCCCGCCTCCAACAGAATACTTTCCCTTATCCCCTCGCACAGCAGCCAGAGCGACAACGAAAAACGGAAAGGAAAAGGAGCAGCTTTCGCATCAATCTGGAAACAGTGCAATACCAGTGATACGGTGGGTCAAGACGTAGCGAGCCAGCGGTCAAGACCCGGGATAAGCAAAAATGGGTATAAAAAAGAACTGGCCCCGTAGGGACCATTTCAGTTTTTACACTGAAAAGAACAGATACTACACTTGATCTAAGCCAAAAGGCAAAGAGAGCTGGAGAAGAAAGGAAAGAAAAGATCGAGAGTGGGGGAGGGAGGTGTTTATATAGTACTCCTCGATGTGAGATTTTTGGCCGACAATTTTCGCCGACAATTTTAGCCGCTGGCCAATGGGAGGTGTGTTTGGGCGGTTAGCCCTATGCACAAATAACAGCCCCACAATGCCTTGTAGTATTGCATTTAAGATACATCTCGTAAGGTCTTAACACTACTCGAGATACAGTTCTCGGGATATTTTTATTTATGAGCAGCCGCTACGGTATCGACATAATTCTCCTATCGCCAAGGATGCCGAAGGGAAGTAATTGTCATGTTACCATCCTCTGCTGTGCCTTGGGGGCGGGCTATCAATTTTGGCGAACCACAGTGAGTTCCCAAGATCTCTCTTAATATATTTCTATGGGGGAACTTTGGTGGCTTGCTGCAGCACCGTACGAACATGATATAGTTCAACGACACATCCGATCGCTGATTGTCCGTTTTGCGTAGAAGCTGGTATTCTTCGGACCGGAAGTTAGTCAGTTACCTAAAAACCCTAAGCGGACCATATGCTGTGTACAAGTTACGGGAATGTAGTACCCGAACACTAGCCACCAGTCCCGCCGCAACATTTGGCAGGAATTGACCCAAGGGCATTACCAACCCTAGACCTACCCCCCAGCAAAAAAGTGGTTCGCCGAGCTTTTTTTCTTAATG
>Ga0307510_10012423_pt1 | contig 10099 bp, 13 predicted proteins | sample 12_EM_MG_FD_207224 | JGI IMG/M metagenome (GOLD analysis project Ga0307510, IMG submission 207224) | Populus trichocarpa ectomycorrhiza microbial communities from riparian zone in the Pacific Northwest, United States - 12_EM | ecosystem: Host-associated > Plants > Roots > Unclassified | place...
ATCCATAAAGGGATAAATGGCGATGCTGCGGAATGCTGCGGACTGCGGAATGATGGCATGTGATAGTTGACTGCGGAATAGTCAGGTGATCCATCAGGTGACTTGTCAGGTGATTTGGTGGCGGTCCGAGCGGCGTGTGAGGGAATGAGTGAAGAACGAGTGACCGAAAGCGCGAAATAAAATGGTGGGAAATTGAAGAAAATTGGGGTGAGGGTCAGGATCATAACACCTTGCATTTCTCCTCTTCTCTCTGTGTGCAGTGTGCCATTGCCCTTTAGCTCTTCATCTTCGACCTTTCGACATTGACTCTGAAGCCGCTGTGCCGATCAACTTTGACTTCTGAACTTCTCACCTCCTCGCCTCAACTCGCTTCAGGTCACTTATCATTTTCAAATCATCTCCCATTCATCACGTGGTTCTTCCTTTCTTGGATTAGCTACTAAGTCGTTCATTTATGGAGGGAGCTTTGCAGCAGCAGCAATCAGCAGCAGCAGTAGCAGTATAGTGGCAGCAGCGGTGGCAGCAGTATAGCAGCAGCAGCAGCAGCAGCAGCTTGTGGCAGCAGCAGCAGCATAGCGGTGGCAGCAGCAGTAGTATAGTAGCAGCAGTACCGACAGAAGCAATGTCTTATGCTCCTTCTTTCACTTTCATTTCATTTTTTCTTTCCATGCCATTGTTTATTCCATGCCAACAAGGTAGTTTACCTGAGCTGTACTACATAGCGAAGTTGGCCGTATTATGATCACTTATCACTAACTTTCTCTCTATTCTTTCTAGACTCTAATCTGCCTTTCGAATCTCTCTCGCCAGACTAACACCCTCGCTTCATCTGGCTGCCCCAGTGAGGCAGATCTAGAGTTCTTAGTGGCTATGGACGATGCTGAGGTGAACGAGGAAGCGCAGCAGTGAGGCAAGGGTCGCAGGGACAAAGACAGGGATGTAGAGTGCACACAAGTGGGTGGGGATCACGCACACACAGAGGGATTAGAAGAGAATGCAGATGATATTACTGCCCCTCACAGGAGACATCTTTATAGCCCTAGAGTCAATAAAATATGGTGGAGCACTATCAAGTGACTCCACCGCTGCATGTGAAAGCAAAGGGGATCGAGCGGACAAGGGAGAATGAGCATTACTAGGACGCTGATGAGAAGGGGAGAAAAGGCCACTCGGCCTGGGGCGCTGGGTTGCCAACCCTACCTCATCGACAGGCATCCCAACCAGTTACCAGGAGACTTTGACTTCCAAGAGGTATTTAACATCCCACATGCAGTCTTTTCTTGTAGAAGGCTCAAAGCCAAAGCCAAAGCTGTACACCGAAGGAAGCTAGCTCAGGCAGATGAAGACCGGGAGCTTGTACACCTGGTAGTGGACATGCACAGATTGTCTGTCCATGATCACGCCTATGCCGTCTTGTATAGGCGATGCACCCACCTCTTTCTGTATATTGCTGCAGACCTACACAAGCCCAAGCCATTACCTGAACCCAAGCAAGACGCACCACCGCAGCGGACATTCTGCAACTGTTGAGCTCCGCCAGCACCTCCATCTCTCTTCTTTACACCCTCTCTACCCATTTCAGAGACGCCGATATTGCCTGGACACCCTGTTGCTAGCGCGCTTGCTGCATCAGCTAACCCCTCACCCGTGCCATTCCTAGCTCCGGATCTCATTGTGGATATGCTGCCCCTCCCTGATACCACTTCACCCACAACTTTGCCTTCATCGCCACCCCTCAATGTGCCAACGCCTGCATACCAAGCAAGCTCGACTCAACTCAGAGTCCTCAACCCATGCACCACACCACCACCATGTCTCTCACACAGCTATCACCCTTGTCATTGGGCCCATCGCCACTACCGCCCTCCTCACTGCTGCCCATGCCTCAACCTTATGAAGTCTCACCCCTGCCTGCTCCAAACCGCCCAAGCCCAGTCTCCAAGTCGCTGCCGCCGCTGCCCACGTCTCCAGTTTATGAAGTCCTGATGCCGCTAGCTCAATGCCACCCTAGTCTAGTACCACCGCCGCCACCGTCACTGCCTCCCATGTCTCCAGTTTACAAAGTCCCACTGCCATCCACTCAAAGCCACCCAAGTCCAGCCTTGCCACACCCTTGCCATCACTGTCCTTCCCACTGCCACCACCGCCCACGTCTTCAGTCCACGAACTCCTGCCGCCTACACCTTTGTCAATCGCTGCCACATCGCTAAACCCATCCGAAGTCACTGGAGCCAGAACGAATAGCCGCCAAGCACAAGAACAAGCCGATAACTCAAGCATAGGTATCAGCGATGCCAACCCGCTAACGAAGCTGCAAACGCAAGCCCCCCGAAACAGCCATGACAACCCCGATGGCGATATCAAAGACAGGACACCATGTGACAATGATACCAGCAACCTTGACCACAGCAGCAGTGACCACAGCCACTTGTGCGAACCCAGCAACTTGAGCACTAACGACAATGGCAAGCTTGTGTATGATCTGGGTGGAAGCATTCTCGATACTAACGATGGCTCAAGGCACGATGACGGTGATGGCACTAGCACCAGCATCAGCACCAACATCGTGTCCTGCGCTGCGGACACACACCACAGCGACAACCGCGACCACGACAAGACCATCTTCACGACTTCTGACACTGACCCCCTCCCTTCCATTGACTTCATGCAATCCACCAGTCCTGTCCCCAATGACATCATGCCATGTTCAAAGGCCGACTTTCCTGCCATTCTTCACAACAGCTTGATAGACACCGACGGGCCACCTCTTAGACATACAGCTCACCACCTCGACTTCGACCACACACAATCTATTGTTATCCCAACTTCACTTACTCCCCTCCGGCCCCGCATTTTGGCAACAATGCCACTAGCATCACCAACGCTGCCCTCGTCTTCAACTTTGCCACCGCCACTATTGCCACTGCCTCGCTGGCTGCTTGCGCCTTCACTAGCTTTACTGCCAATGCTGCCTTCGCTCTTGCCACTGGTACCCTTGCCATCGTCATTGTTGCCGCTGTCCATGCCTCCTGTCTACAAGCTCCCAGCTGCCTCCGACCCCTTATCGCCAACACCCTTTGCGCCGTGACTGACAGCAACAGCAAATGCCCAGTCACCTCCAATATCAGCAGCACCGACACTGCTTTGCCCTCTGCCACCAGCGCTGCACACGACGACGAACACAAGCACAAGCACGAGCGCGCCTGTATCTCACCTCTTGACACTAGTTACCAAGTCCCTCTGGTCGCCACGCCTCAGCTGGAGAAGCCAGAAGAACCACCCCCAGTCCTTCCAACGGACACAGACGCATTTGCACCCAACTCCCAAGTCGTGCAAGACCACCCCAATGCCACCAACGCCCGCATCTTTGCCTAGCTAAGAGAACTCAAGGATGAACATCACAACCAAGCTAAGTTCTCAAAGCCCCGCACTCAACACATGACGACAGCAAGCATGACAATACCCTTCGGCGACCTCAGTCCACTCCATCCTGAACAATGTGTCAGCTGCCTACACCCCGTCTTCCTTCACAATGGAGGATGTGACACTGCCTGCCTGCCCACCGTCTCACCATAACCCCAAGTTCTTGCACACACTCATTTCTGTGTTGCCCAACATTCCGATTCGCCCAGTCATGAAAAATGGGTTGACCCAGGAGGGTCAAAATTTCAACCCCCTGGGAGATGTAAGGTGAGCTGTGCTGTTGGCCATGGAAATCCCTCCCTCATTGTCACCGCCACTTGCTCCCAACCATGGCTGACCCAATCTCATATGCAACGTGACCTCCCCTCCATATACAGGTGCTCGTTTCTCTATTGTTCCCCATTTCTGGCAACTATACTATACTAGTTTTGGCATCCCTTTTCTCCTTAGTTCTTGGAATTTGTACTCATCCTATGCCCCCTCATCGGTTCCCCTACCTTTACTTGTTTCCTGTGTCCTCCTGTGCTCTGGATGTATATAAACTGCCTTGGAACTGGCTAATAAAATGACTTCTTTCCCCCTCTAATTTCCGGAACTCAGGTCTGCCTTACGTCCTCACATGCAGGTCCTCTAACCTCGCTTCAGCCCTAGAGCTAGAGTGATGGAGGAGTAAGGCCAATGAAGGCTTCTTGAGTGGATAAGTGGCACGCAAACAATGAGGGGGGCGCAGACACAAAAAATACAATGATTCGCGATACAATACAAGCCTTTTACACAGGTTTTCTAGTTTACTAATACAAGCACTGACAAACTAAATAGAAAGGGGGTTTAGAGTCAAAGGGAAATGATGTAGAACTTGAACCAAGTCGAATACTGATTGGCTTGGAGACTAGGGAAGACTGGCTATTGGAGGTCATGGAATGGGGACATTGTCGAAAGGGGCGCGATGGAGTTGGATATGTGGCAAAGATGCTGCGTGTGGTTTGGGAGCCCCAGTAAAACAAAATAAAAAGTAAAAGTAAGAGGCTTTATTATAATTCTTCCGAACTGGAAACTCTTTTCCTTTGGACTCATAGAGCAGCAGAGATCGTTCGCGTTGATATTCTCTTGTTTGTACTTCATCAAGCTGGGCTTGCCATATTACAGCACCCTTTGTAACCTTGACTCATTGTTGACATAGCCTTTTCCATCCTTTAAAAGTTCTATGGAATCAAATTCTTTTGCCACATATAGTGCCTAACACCGACAGCTCAGCTACATTAGTTCCTGCACCTTGGCACCTTCTAAGTCTTTGACCATTGCTTCCATGACATCTCTCAAATTTGCCTGTGAATCACAAATACCTGAAATCAGGTTGGAGACCTGTCAAAGTATGCATGCCTTCTCACACAGGGTTAACCCATAGGGACACACATCGTCCTAAAACAAGGGTTGATCAGCGCTCAGCGGCTACACTGAGATGTGAATGGCACTACAAACCAATTGATCCGTACTCGCAACTTCTCTGAAAGTACTGGGCTGGTCTGTCTGCTCACTGTCTGTGCGAGATGGTGGTCGTTCTCCCCATCCCCAACCTGCATGTGTCAGATTAAAGTATATATAAGACCTACTCATGTGAAACTCACCACGCGCTTGAGATGAATCACCAACGACTTGAGGCTCTGGCGGAGGAGGCACCTGTGTGCCCAAATTATGTCGAAACTCTGAGAAAACAGGACATTCAGGAATTCATTTTCAGACCGCATAAAGGATACTGTATGCTTACCGGATTCAGATTCCTTCTCGGGCTCTGGCTCAGCGAATGATGGTGCAAGCAGGCCAAAGTCACTGAGGACTGGTGCAGGGGATGGTGATGAAAGCAGGCCAAAGTCGCTGAGACCTGGCTTAGGGGGTGGTGGTGAAATCAGGCCGAAGTCACTGAGCTCTGGCGCAGGGGATGGTAATGAAAGCAGGCCAAAGTCGCTGAGACCTGGCTTAGGGGGTGGTGGTGAAATCAGGCCAAAGTCACTGAGCTCTGGCACAGGGGATGGTGATGAAAGCAGGCCAAAGTCGCTGAGCTCTGGTTTGGTGGATGACGGCGCAAGCAGGCCGAAGTCGCTGAGCTCAGGCGAGGGTGGTCCAGGTCCAAGCATACCAATGTTATGCGTTCTTTCGGCAGGAGGGAGAGACATGCACGTATTGGAATCCTGGCGCGGCAGCTTTATGGTGGTTACAGCTCGTTGCTGATGTTTGGACAGAGGACGCTGTGCAGTGAGCGGGCTAGGTGTTGAGTGCAAATTTTCTGCTTCGGGGGGTTTTTTTGTACCAGGTTTGGAAAATTGCACAAGGGCGCCTTTCCTGGCGCTTTAAGTTTTTGTGCTGAGTCATGCTTCCAGGCGACTTCGGCGACTTCACAACTCGGCAAGCTCCCGCCTTCAACACCAACACGTAACCTCATCTGCCGAGCAATCCACCCCTCAAACGCTTCATAAATGACTGCTTTCCTTCAAATTGCATCTAGAGTTGAGGCCGCCGTCGGAGCCTACAACTCTGTTCGGAACTTTACTGATTCAGCGAAGTGGAAGGAAAGGTTCAACAAGGAGCTTGTAAGTGTCCATTTACATGGCGTCTTGAACGCTCTACAATTTGAAAAAGAACAATCTCCGCCATGAATTGCAGCAAATTAACAGCGTGAAAGAGGGGGGGTCCTATCACCTGCACCCCACTTTGGTTGCGCTATCCATAGTGCTATCTCATGATGGGGATCTTGGCACCATAAACCAGTCCCACCCGGACCGGCACACGCACAAGTTTTACAACTCCAATGCCAAATTCCCCGCCGACATCTTCTCTCGCTTAGAGATTGGTCGGCAGCGTCGGGCTGTTTCGACCGGGTGCGGCACTTCGCACCCTCAGATACTCCGGGTGAGCCCTTCCGCTTTCCTGGAACGGCAGCCCCCTTGGCGACTTTTGATTGATTTGATCTCCCGCGGCTCTGAGAATGCTTTGAAATATCAGTAATAAGTTAGAACTAAACCAGTAGTCATGGGACTTACGTCTAACTCCTCATCGGCCTCATCCACTGCCATCTGCACGTCTTCGTTCTCCTGCTCCGCCATCAGTGCAACTTCATCCCCCCCTTCCGCCATTAGTGCATCTCTGTCCTCCTCTGGTTCATCCGCAGGCAGGTTGACGGAAGGCAGGTTTTGTTGCTGATTCCCACGACGCTTGGGGGGCTCGGTTTGTGCAGCTTGCTCTCTATGAGCCCCTTCGGCTTTTCATCGAAAATTTATAAGCAGGGCATCAGGGAAGTCTTGGAAATGATGGCTTACCTAGGACCTCCCACCAGCAATCTTCACTTGGCAGCAGCAGATGCGAGTCCTGTCATGCAGGGTTCGGCAGGAACGGATACCATTGGGGTATGTCACCACCTTCTCAACTGAGTCAGAGCTAATGGGAAATGGCAGCCGTGCAAGCGATGCAAGGAAGCAGGCGTAGAGTGCATCGTGGACCCAGAAGGCCCTTGCCAATGATGTAAGGTCAAGCATAAAGGGTGCAGCCACATGCCCCCAATGACCAAACTGGAAAAACGGATCGCCACTCGTTGCCCAAGGAATACTTCAAGGTGTATCGCCTCGAGCAGGCGCAGCAAAAGGCGGCCAAAGAAAACGTCGCAAAGGAAATGCCAAGCGCAAGGGGAAGGGGAAGGGCAAGGGCAAGGGGAAAGGGAAAGGGAAAGGGAAAGAAATGTGCTGGAAATTCCCCTGGTGCTGGCGAACCAGAAGCTTCTGCATTAGTTCCACCACCCTCAGAATTGGTTGCTGATGCCAGCAAACCAGAATCCTCTGCATCGGTTCCATCTCCCTCTGAACCGCTTGCTTCTCTTCGGGCATTGACATTGGAGAGTGGTGGGTCGTCTGCCGCCAGAACCCCTTCCAACAGCCCCTCAGTCTGTCCCCCCTTGTCTGATCACTCTGCCTCAGCTCCTACCAAACCAACCATTTGCATCCCAGCACGTAAGTCTCCTACTATGGCCCCTGTGATGGCCCCCGCTCAGAATTCAACAGGTTTCGCTGCAGCGTCAACCACCTCAATTTTTCTCGATACTGAAGATCACCACGTCTTGTCATCTCGCACCGGTGCACCGCCAGTGGGCGATGCCCACAACAACACTGCTAGGATCGCTATGCTAGAGCAGAGGCAGGACAAGCTGGAAATTTTGGTGTGTAGCATAGATCTTGGGCAGCAGAAGAGGCAGGAGGAACTGGAAGAGTTGGCGCGTAGCATGGATCTCAGGCTGAAGAAGTTGGGCGTGTAGCCTTTAGTCACGGTCATACTTTACCAGTTTTTTTTTTACTACACAAAATATTATCCAGTTCAAACATGTTTATTAACTGTAAATTCAGACCAAAATACAGCGGTAAACACAGGGAGAAGGTGAGGTTAAAACACCAGCAGTGTGACCACAAAGTAAATGAATTAGAAAAGGTGCTTCATCTCTACCCTCTTTACAAGCGTCAGCAGCGTGATTGCAGTCTAGTTGGCATACGGGCGGCACTATCTTGAGAATTAACACCCTGAGGGGAAATGACTGGGTGGTCGCTTACCTTTCTCCAGCTGCCTTCATTGTCAGATGGTGGTCCCGAGCTGACCACTGCCTGTTGAGACCTGGGTCACCTGGTTGGTAGGCAACTTTTTGTCGCTTGCTTGAAGGGGAATCTGCAGCACCCCCCTGGTTTTTTCTACGCATACCACATCCAATCCCTTGCACTTCTGGGCTACCACTCCGTGAGGCTGGATGCGGCAACTGCTGGTGCTCATCAGATGGGCCAGGCGACGGTGGCCCTGGCATTGCATCTTCATTGTTGGCATTAAATGAGCCTGTTGGCGGCCCTTGATCTTCGCTAGCAGGGCTAGATGGGCTTGGCTGTGACGGCTGGCGCTCATTGGCAGTGTGGGTCTAGGGGCACTCAATTTCAAGACTAAACAATGGCGGTAAGATTGCTTACCTTGTCGTTAGGCCTGGGCCCCCGCACAGCATAACTAGATCTGATTTGAGCTGCTCGCAAGCCACCATGGAGAGGGCGTCCACGGCGCAGAGATGGTGTGCGAGGGGGGGGGCTACAAGGTGGATCTGGAGCGACGCCTCCACCCGTTTGTTGCTACACATGAGAGTCGGCAGCTGTAGTGGGCTGGGCAGGCTCATTTCCAGGGGAGCGGTGTGAAGGCTAAAAACTCAAAGAAGTCAGCGCCTACTTGTCATGTTTCAGGATTGAACTTACTCCGTTTGGATCCTTGGCGGCATCAGCGGGACTTTCACCAGAACGGATCTGCTCGGCCGAGCGATTGGTGCTGCTGTCACCTTGCATTGGCCCATCCTCTTGTGTCTGGCTGCCCTTGTCATCCTGCAAATTCTCTTCTCCTTCGGCCAGCTCCATATCAGTGCCAGTGCCGCTGTCTTCCAAGGCCCTCACTGCCTTCATGAAGCGCAAGGGAACCTTACCTGCGGCTTGCCTCTGCGTCCAGTGCTCGAGTATGTCGCTAACATCCTTCTGGCGAAGGTGATAGTACTGTTTAAGGGCCACCTGCTTGGGCAGGTACTTTGGTTTGATATAATCACCTCTGGCCCTTTCGAGTTCCGTCCATGGGATCCTTCGCTTTCCTGTACCAACAGTGATGCCTGAAAATCAGTTTATGAGCGAATCGGCAGCAACATTAGCAGCTCACGAACCATATATGTCACCCATAAACTTGCCTATGAGCCTTTTCTTGTACTCCAGGCCATGGCGGTTGATCTCTTCGAGACTGGGAAGTATCAGGTACCTGGCTTTGTCCATCTTAAGTTTAACCTCAGTGCTTTCCTTCTTTTGCCCAGACCCACCCTTGCTGCTGTCAGGAACTGAGGGATCTAAAATGCTGGTGCATCAGTGTGTCTTCCTTAGGGAAGGATGATTGATGATCACTCACCAAGGGACTGGGTGCCCCACTTTGCAAAGTCAATCATCATTTCGCTGTGCTTCCATTTTTTATTTGGGCCTTGAATGATTTCCCCCTGTTATCTCTATTGTAATCGAAGCTATTTGAAATGGTGAGATGTGTGTATGAATAGAGAATAACACCCACATTGATATTGCAGGTTTTCCCTTGTGAAGGAACACTGCGAAGACAACAACACGCATTCCAAACTTGTTGTATGCTGCTGATGTGAAATCTTTGATGGCCTGCGTACTGTGCTTGTCCATCATACTAGTGTGAAGAAATTAGCCAATTCTAGACTGTGAGAATCATTTAAATGCAAATACCACTGCTGCATCCTCAGAGGCAGTTTCTTCTCGGACCATTCCTTTGCCATCGCTTGGTACTTTTGCTGCCGTCTCTGGCTCAACTCCCCCTCAACCTGGGTGAGCGCTCTCTTGTAGGCGCTGAGGTAGTCCGGTGACCCAGGCGGGCTGTTTGAAAGCTCCTGTGCCAACTTGGATATTTTTTTGGGGTGCATGGCGGTCACAATGTCTAAGTACGACCACTTTCGGGGTTTGAATGAGGGTTTCTTCGATTCCCGTTTAGATTTGTGGAAAAAATGGTGGCGGATGAGCTAAAAATATGTGAGAATGGCCCAGTGTAGTAGAGGGAGGTCAAATACACTGATTGCGGTATCTCTGTCGAACTCTGTATCTTCTTGCCAAGTTCTCTGGATATT
>Ga0307510_10012424_pt1 | contig 10099 bp, 11 predicted proteins | sample 12_EM_MG_FD_207224 | JGI IMG/M metagenome (GOLD analysis project Ga0307510, IMG submission 207224) | Populus trichocarpa ectomycorrhiza microbial communities from riparian zone in the Pacific Northwest, United States - 12_EM | ecosystem: Host-associated > Plants > Roots > Unclassified | place...
GCTCGATGCGACAACGCATGCTGACGATGGGCAGACTCCGTTGAGAATGGCACCGCAACGGGAACACGAGGACGTCGGCCGTGCCCTTCCCGACCATGGCACGGAAACGATAGTTCATGATGACCAATTGTGGTGCCGTTGCATCGTACAATAGGTCGCGAATGTGAGTTTTGCTTGTGTCATTCTCCGGTATGAAATTGATCAGATCACAGTGAGAGGCTCGGACTCCTTCACGTAGAGCATCTATAAGGGGACACCGTCGCTCTATCTGGTTTCTCTCAGAGCATCGGGTTTGTAATAAATATGGACTCATACTGATAGCAATATATGATACTGTTTACAATAATGGGAAATTCTACCATGCATTTCCTATTGTATTGCGGGCGTCGTGAAGGGAAGAAGGGTATAACTTAACAGATACAACAACCAACAAATCTCGGGGAATCATGGGGATACCCTAACTGAGTTTCAAGTTGGAAATTACGAAGCCTTGATCCACGTGACCCAGAGATACTGTCCACAAATGATGCACCAAACATGACCTGTAGTTCGCAGGTGATGCCGGATGTGGCATCAAATTCATTCGGGACAGTTCGTCATACGTGGTAGTTATAAATCATACTCAAAATCGGAGCGGGTCCCGACCGCCCACGTACTGACAGCTGCCACTCACCATCTCGGCATGTATGTCACCATACCGTACTACGTGCCCATCGCGGCCAACAGGATAGCGAGCATTGCAATAATCTATCCCCTTTCTGATCTCTGGACTAAAGATAGGAACAAAAGGGTGGAATCACTCGTGGGAGAGGGCCAGTTTGTTGTTGGGTCACCGATCATGAGCATGCTGAGACGGAGGGGCACGACAACAAGAGCGTGGTTTTTAATTTTGCTCACAAAGTGCGGTCTCTGGACTTTCGACGGTGTCTTTGCGGGTACTAACCCTTATGTAGAAGTCCACCGGGGTAATACGCAAAGTTGACGCCGTAAGATGTCGCAAAATCAGAAACTCATTAGTGATCATAATTAAGTCGAATCGCACCTTAAATGTCTTTTTTTGCACATCCATAAACAACTACGGTCATTGTAAAGCCATTCTCAGAATTGGGAACATATTGTGATTACCATGGTCTCTTGTATTCGTATCTTCGCCTTCATTTTCTAAAAGTTTCGGGTTGAGTATAATCAGCCCGATTTTGCGACATGCTGGCGAACCCCATTACAGACCTCAATGTACAGAGTTTATGATGAACGTGGAGACAGCAGCTTGCATGCATCTGGCAGATCACATGTGGGAGCAGCGTGAAGGTGGGAAGACACCATTTACACGAGGTGATCTTCAGCGCATGCAAGGTAATGATGATAACAACCTCCCCATTTACTGAGAAGAGAAGAGATGTGGGACAATTGAAAGGTCTTGTAGTGTGATTTCATGACGGTTGGTGGTGGCAGTGGCGTGAGTAACGCGTCCTGGTGCTGGTGGTGTTCGGGGGCTGCCGAAAAAAGTGGAAAAACGGGCGGTAATGCGTTGGCCTGGATTCTCAACCCGGACTTTTTACTTGCGGGCCACCTGCAGTGGCTCGGACGATGACAGGGAGTTGACAAGGACGTTACGACGGCTCAAAGTATGGAAGGTACGTCGATTTCATCGGATTACTGTACTTCTCATTTTCTTGAACTTCGGTTGCAGGCATGACGACCGCTGTCATGTCGGGTTGTCACGGGCCTCACGCTCTGTGCCTCTTGGCCCGTGGGTTGGGAATCCCAACCACCACCAGCACGAAGCCATCCATGACCTGTGCCACAAGCCCGGCATACCGAAAGGAAAAAACTGGTCATCAACAATATAAATGCGGGATTCAATTCGTAGGGACGAACCATGACGGGGGAATACGCCACTGCGGCGAGGACGTCGAGTTGGCGCTTGAAGACAAGCGAGAGGATAGAGAAAACGCCGCCGAGAAGATCGATGGCCATGAAGAGGAGCGATATGCCGAGGACGCCTCGAACTTGCGGATCCCGTTGAACTGGGGTCTCTCAGCGGGCAGACACAACATGGAAGGGGAAAAGAACGACGGCCATGGACAGGTTTAATGACATTTACTTGTGTTGTTATGATTTACTGAAGGATTCACAGGAGAGCCACTAAGATCAGGACCGTCCCAAGGATGCCAAAGAATGTGCGCCAGCTTTGCGCGCGGACGTACCACGTCTATACGAAGACTATATCCCCAATACATACATACACCCACCGCTTGACTCAGCACGCGAGAAATGAGAGTAGTCCCTCCTCATCAGAGGAGATGCTCGCACAGAATACACGTAGGCGGAGAGCAAGCGTGCGGTGGGGGCGTAGTACAAGCATCGGCCCTAGCTGAGCAGCGAGACGAGGTCGAAGAGTTGCGGCTGGATGATCAGCGGCACGTTCAGATCCTGCGCGATCACGTAGACGCACAATGGGAGAACTGCGATGCCCCAGAGGAATCTGCACGGGAGCGAGTCGGGTGTGTTTGTTAACGGTGTGTTTTTGGAGGGATGATGCAGGTGCGTGCTAGTGCTCGGAGGAGGAAAGGATGGGGCGGGTGGCGGATGGAAGCGGAGGTGTGATTTACATGAGCCAGGGTGAGGGCCCTTTGGTGGACTTTGTGTGCCAGGTTTTGAATAGCCGAGGGATGAACTGTTCGGTCCAGTAGATCGCACCTGGACAATGATTGGTAGTATCGGCGCGGGAAGTGGAAGGAAGTCGATGACGAAGAAGCTGACTGACCCATTGTTCCGAACACGTTCTCGGCCACCGAGTTCACGGGCATCACTGTATTTCCCGTCACGTTTATTGTGAAACACGGTTGTATGAGTGTGAGTCGTGATACTGTTCTATTTGGTGTTTCATCGGGGTTGGGAATCTCCACTTCCCCAACCGCACTGTCTCAGTTCCCCACGCCACCGCGGTGTTACTAAGTTAAAGACTCGACTCGGGAAGTCCAGCAACGGTGACCTCAACCTCAAGGCCTCAACCCATTACCCTTATTACAGATTCTGGATTCTTCTCCCTACCACCACCTGCTCTCCAACAATCGATTCCCCACTTTCTCAGTCATATGAGTGACCACTCACAATCATCTCGTTTTCGAGCCCTCTTCGACGCTGCCCTGCAGGACTACCAAATCCAGACAGGCATCGCACTCTTCAACCACCCACTCGCCGCAAAACTCCAGAATTGCAACTCTGTCGAGTCCGTAACCGCCGTGCTTCAAGAGCAAGCACGAACGTTCAACGAATTCCTGGGGGACAACGGCAGGATCACGAAATCTCTCAATGGTATCGTGTCAGTTCTGTATACGCTCTCTTCTAGTGCTGCCTCTATTGGCCTGGTACGTCGAGAGGGTTCAATACCTGTTTCTTATCTCTGATTCTATTCTATCCCACAGCCATTCCTGCCTGCAACTGCCGTTTTTACTGGCTTTGCCGTCCTTCTTGCTGTATGAGCATTGTCTATTTCCCACGTGTGTATCCTTGTAACACACAACTGGATTAGGCGGTCAAGGACGTCAGCACCAGTTATGATGCCCTGGTCGACTTGCTCGAATCGATAGAACACTTCATCAACCGCCTTGATATTTATACCAGGATCCCTTTAACTGGAAATATGACCGAGATCATTGTGAAGATCTTGGTGGAACTAATTTCCACACTTGCGGTGGTGACGAAACAGATCAGACAGAAGCGACCAAGTAAGTGCATCCTTGCCGATATGTCGCCGATCTGAATGGAATGCAGTGAAAATGGTCAAGAAGTTGCTGGGAGAGAATGAGGTCGAGGCGGCATTACATAGGTTAGATCGGCTTACACACGATGAGACTCGGACGACGGCAGCACAGACCCTAGAGGTGGTTTACAGTCTAGTGCAGAACATGAGGTTGGTCATGGACGGTGAGTAAACACACTGACATGTTTACTACTGGCCATTGACCACATTCCCTTCTAGACGGAAGAGCATCAGTTGCCAACATCGGGAATACCCTTGGTATATCTTGTTTGCACCATAAACTGACCCTGTGTCTGATTGAACGGTAGAAATCATACAGCGACTGGAAAGCGATGGAAACAAGTCGAAACGTGAGTTGTTGTTTAACTTCGGTCAGGTGACGAAGCGTTGAGGTCGTCGAACAGGCGACAAGTTGCAGGGAGATATACGTAATTGGTTCTCTCCACCTGATTCATGGAAGAACCACAACATTGCCTGTGGATCGCGGCACATTGGGACGGCGAGATGGTTTATTGAAGGCGACACTTTCTCAGAATGGCAGTCGTCTGGACCGAGTTCGCTTCTGTGGGTTCATGGCAAACGTGGGTGGTCATCTTACCTTTAATGCTCTCACTGAGACTGGCGTCCCTTTTCATTCATAGCAGGCGCAGGGAAGAGTATCCTTTGGTACGTTAATCTTTTTATGTCTCCGCCCTGAGGACTCAAGGTGTCAGTCAGTTCCTCGATCGTCGAAGACATCATCAGCTTGCAGAAATCGGGACTTGCATCACTGGCATTTTTTTATTGCGACTTTAGAGAGGAACAAAAGAAGGATGTCCGTGGGCTGCTCTCATCATGGCTTCTCCAACTTTCTCGTCAATCTCACCTCTCCTGTGACCTTCTCTCCAACATGTACTTGGAACACGACAATGGTTCGAGGCAACCCAGTGACGGCGCACTTGTCAAGTGTTTGAAGGACATGCTGAAACTTCCGGGACAACCACCGGTCTACCTGGTAATAGATGCCCTGGATGAATGCCCGATCACAGCATCCTTGTCATCCCCTCGCGATAGGGTTTTAATGCTTGTGGCGGAGCTTGTTGACTCGCAAGTTCCAAATCTTCGCATTTGTGTCACTAGCCGACCAGAGACGGACATCAAGACCGTCCTTGATCCTTTGACTTTCCGTTCCACTTCCCTACACGACGAGACCGGACAAATGGAGGACATAAACAACTTCATTACGTCTGTCGTTAACACCGATCGAATGATGCGAAAATGGAAAACTGCTGACAAGCAACTCGTAATTGAGGTGCTCACGAATAAGGCTGATGGCATGTATGCAATCGGTGCTTTTCGCTTCCGTGGCTCCTGTTGACATCTCTTGTAGGTTCCGATGGGTCGATTGCCAGTTGGGCTACCTTCGCCGCTGCCTTCCAGGACATATACGGCGTGCTCTCGAGGAACTACCCGAGACGCTCGATGGGACATATGAACGTACTTTGAGAGATCTCGATAAAGTAAATTGGGAGTCTGCCCACCGGTTGCTCCAATTTGTCGCGGTGGCTTCCCGCCCACTCCGTGTTGAGGAACTCGCACAGTTTCTTGGGTTCGACTTCACGACAGGGCCGGTTCCGAAATTCCAACAGGATTGGCTCCTGGAAGATCCAATTGATGGCATACTGTCCACGACGTCGAGTTTGCTGGCCACTGTCGACCTCGATGGTTCTCAAGTGATCCAATTTTCTCATTTTTCGGTCAAGGAGTTCTTGACATCTTCCCGGCTTGCGGAAGCAAGGGACATTTTTGTTCAGCGTTATCACATCTCGATGACAGAGGCCCACACCTTCACCACACGAGCGTGCATAGGCATGCTGTTACACCTCGACAAAAACATCACCATTGATGGCCTTGACAAATTTCCTCTCGCTGAATATGCCGCGGAGCACTGGGTTGGCCATGCGCGGTTCCAGGACGTGTCTTTCAAGGCGGAAGACGGAATGAAGCAACTATTTGACCCAAACAGCTTCCACTTTGGCGTTTGGGTGTGGATACACGATGTGGAAGACCGATACTGGCGTCGAGAAAAGCGAGGGGAATGCCCACCACCGCCCCGCGGAACCCCATTGCATTATGCGTCTCTGTGTGGCCTGAACGCGATTGTCAAGTTCCTGGTTATTGATCACTCACAAGACGTGGACTCTCAGGGCTTTGACGATAAGTCAACTGCGTTACATCTGGCGTCGAGGAAGGGATATGCAGAAGTTGCTGGTTTCCTTCTCGACCACGGCGCCGATGGGAATGCAAAGGACAAGCGCAAGTCAACTCCATTACACGAAGCATCAATTGGGGGACATGCGGGAGTTGTACGCGTCCTTATGGAGCGCGGCGTGGATGTGACCGCCAAGAACGGTGATGGATATAACCCAGTTCTCCTTGCGTTTATGAGGGGGCATGTAGAGGTCACGACCGTCTTTCTTGAGTTCGGTGTGGATATGCAGGGAGGCCATATTAACGAGTGGCCTCCGTTGCATCGGGCGCTGTTTGGGGGACGCACTGAAGTCGCACGCGTCCTTCTTCAGCGTGGCGCAGACATAACACAAGACTTCGAGGGCGGCTTAACTCCGTTATTTGCGGCGTCAATTGGGGGACATGTGACAGCCATCCGAGTCCTCCTCGAGCACGGCTTAGACCTGACGGCCATGGATGGAGCGGTGGGCCGTTCATTTCAAATGGCGTGTATAGGAGGACATGTAGAAGTTGCTCGCCTCCTTCTCGAACACGGTGTGAATGTAACAGCCCAGCGGGATGGGTCGACTCCATTACATGTTGCGGTATTTGCGGAACATGTGGATCTTGCTCGCCTATTTCTCGAGCACGGTGCAGACGTGAAAACACAGGACGATGTCGGACTAACTCCATTACATGCAGCGGCACACACTGGACGTGTAGAAACGGCACGCCTACTTCTCGAGCGTGGCGCAAACGTGACAACCCAAGAAAATGACGGGTATACTCCATTACATATCGCGGCGGCCAAGGGACATGTGGAACTCGCGCGTATACTTCTCGACTGCGGTGCGGATACGACAGCCCAGGACAACGACGGGTGGACCCCATTACAAATGGCGGAGGCCAACGGACATGTTGAACTCACACGCCTACTCCTCGAGCGCGTGACCGATGCAACAGCCCAAGCTGACTATGGGCGGGTTCTAATCCATATTACAGTAGACGAGGGACATGTGGAACCCCCACACCCACTTCCTGATGGCGGGACAGATGGGACAGCCCGGTCCGACGAAGGGTGGACCCAGTTACAAGTCGCGGCAGCTGAGGGAAATGCGGAATTTGCATGTCAGCTTCCCGAATGCCAGGTAGATGAAGCAACCCAGGCCGACGGCGGCTTGTTTCGGACTCCGATCCAAGTTGTGGCAGCCGATGGACTTGTTGAACCCCTAGGCCAACTTCCCTCGCCAGACATACATGCAATAGATCAAGCAGATGACGGGCGAACTTCAATCCAAGTTGCGGTATCCGAGGGACACGTGGAACCCGCTCCCCTACTTCCTGAGCTCAGGGCAGTTATGACGACCCAGGCCAGCAACGACCTGGCTCCATCAAATGTCACTGCTGCCGAGGGACATGTGGAGTATTCACGCTCACTTCGCCAGCCGGGGCTGGATGCGACAGCCCTTGCCGAGAGTGGGCAGACTCCGTTGCGAATGGCATCCCAACGGGAACACGAAAACGTCGCCCCTGTCCTTCCCGACCATGGCGCGGAAACAATAGTTCATGATAACCAATGGTGGTGCCGTTGCATCGTACAATAGGGTCGAATATGAGTTTTGCTTGTGTCTTTCTCCGGTATGGTATTGATCGGATCACAGCGAGAGGCTCACATGGGGCGTCTATAGGAAGACACCGTCGCTTTATCTAGTTTCTCTCAACCATCGAGTTTGTAATAAATACGGAATCATACTTGTACTTGATATGTGATACTGTTTACAATTCTGTCATGCGATTCCTATTGTATTGCGAGCGTTGCGGAAGGAAGAAAGGTATGCCAGACATGGCAACCAACAAATTTAGAAGAATTACCGTGCTCATCATCTCATACTCACGGCGATACCGTAGCTGTAAGTCTGGAAATCACGAAGCCTCGCTTCACCTGAACCAGATACTGTCCACAAATAGCCCACCAAACATGACCTGGACCCCGCTCGTAGTGCCGGATGCAGCGCGAGATTTATTCAGTTGGTCATTCACGGTGGTTACAAATCATACCCAAGCGCGTGTGTGCTGATGGCCGCCACCTACCATCTCGGCGAACCTTGTATGTCACCTTACCGGAGTATGTGCCCGTCGCGGTCAACGTGATAGCGAACATTGCGATCCCGAGACGAAAGATAGGAATAAGAGGGTGGAATCACCTGTGGGAGAGGGCCAGTTTATTGTTGGGTTATTGATCATAAGCGTGCCGAGATTGGGAGGGACATGGCAACGCGAGCGTGATTTTAGTTTTGCTCACAAAGTGCGGTCTCGAGGCTGTCGACGGTGTCCTTGCGGATGCTAGCCCTGCTGTAGAGGTAAGTTTGCCGACGCAATACGCCAAGTCGGCGGCGGGGGGGGAGTGTTAGGGGGGCCACAAGATCGGGGACCCATTATAATGACAATGATAAAGTCGAATCGCACCTTAAGTGACTTTTTTTTGCATGTCCATGAACAGCTACGGTCATTGTAAAGCCATTCTCAGAATCAGTGACGGGACATATTGTCCCTTGTGTTCGCATCTTCGCTTGCACTTTCTCAAAATTTCGGGTTGACTATATTCAGCCCGATTTGGCGACAGAGGTCAACTGACATTGATACGGGGAACACTCACATAACGCCTGCAGAAATGGACGGGATGGAACGCATGGTGGCGAACTCCATTATACACCTCACAATGCACAGAATACATGATGAACGTGGAGACTGCAGCCAGCAGATGCGTCACACGTGGGAACAGCGTGAGGAGATGGGGGAGACGTCATTTGCACGAGGAGGTGATCTTCAGCGCATGCGAGATAACGGTGATGGCAACCCATTCTTTCCTGAGATGAGAAGAGATGTTGGATAATTTGAAAGGCCTTGCAGTGTGATGGTGGCGGTGACGGGAGTGGTACCGGGGGTTGCCGAAAAAAAATGGAAAAGATGGCGGTTACGCGTTCAATTGGCATGTGATCGATGTGATCCCCGACCAGGACAAGCCACCTGCGGTGACTCGGACAATGACAAGGACTTTTACGATAGCCTCAAGCCGATAAAAGCCTGCACCGGATTACTTCTCATTGTCTCGGACCGCAGCTGCAGGCATCACGGCCGCTGTCATCTTGGATTATCACGAGCATCATCGCAGGACTTGTGCTGCTCATGCTCTGCGTCTCTCTTTCCGTGGGTCAGTATCACAACCAAGACAAGCACGAGGCCGTTTATGACTTATCCGGATCACAAGTCCGGCATACCAACAGGCAAAGTGCTCGTCTGCAACAAAAATGCAGCGTTGAAGCTGTTAGAACGAAACGCGACGGGCGATAGGCGGCTACTGCAAGGACGTCGACTTGGCACTTGAAGACAAAGGAGAGGGTGGAGAAGACGCCATCAAGAATGTGGGTCGTCATGACGAGGAACGAAATGCAGAGGTGGCGCAGTACTTGCGGATCTTGTAGAACTGGGTTCTCTCGGTGGACAGGCGCGCCGTGGAAGTGGAAAGGAAAGGTTATGGTCCATAACATATCATCGGGATTTATGGACTACTGAAGTGCGGCACTCATAGGGGGTCTACTAAGATCAGAACTGTGTCAGGGACGCCAAAGAACTACATGCCAGCCTTGTCCGCGGAAAACCCAAGCCTATATCATACTGGGCTTGTATTCCCGACACAGACACCCCCCATACACCCGCCACTTTTATGTAGTACACGAGAAACAAAAGGAGCCCTTCCCTTATACCAGGCAAGAGCAGATGGCCGAACAGAATACGCGTACGCTGGGGTCAAAAACCACCCCCGCCTCGAGCACGCCCCAGAACACCTGCGTGTTGCCGGGCTTAACGGTACACTACGTGTGCGAGCGTGCGGCGGGGCCGTAGCACAAGTACTGGGCCCAGTAATGCAGCGAGAAGAAGCTGAAGAGTTGTGACAGCACGATCGGGGGAACGGTCAGGTCCTGTGTCCTGTGGGATCACGTAGACGCCGAGCGGGAGCGTCGCGATTCCACAGAGGAATTCGTACGGGAGCGAGTTGGTTGGGGTGAGAAAAGAGATGTGATTTGAGGGACAGACGCAGGTGCGTGTTCGGAGAGGGATTGGGCC
>Ga0307510_10012426_pt1 | contig 10098 bp, 7 predicted proteins | sample 12_EM_MG_FD_207224 | JGI IMG/M metagenome (GOLD analysis project Ga0307510, IMG submission 207224) | Populus trichocarpa ectomycorrhiza microbial communities from riparian zone in the Pacific Northwest, United States - 12_EM | ecosystem: Host-associated > Plants > Roots > Unclassified | place...
CAAATCTTACAAATTAAAAAGTTGAATGAGAATGAAATTGAAAAAAAAATATAATTTCATAAATTATCTCAAATAAAATAAATAATAATCAAAATAATAGAGATCAAATCTAAAAAAATAAAAAAAATAAAAGATGAAGAAATTAACATAATAATAATTAACACTTCATAAATTATTTCAAATAAAATAAGTAACAATCAAAAGAATTAGGACCAAATTTGATAGATAAAAAATTTCAATAAAAAAATAACAAGGAAAAAACAAATAGCAATTATAAAAATAAAGACCAAAGTTAATATAAAAATTAAATTTTAAGAAATGAAATTGAAAAATAAATATTCAAAACAAATTATATATAGCAATCAAGAGTTTGAGGATCAAATTTGATATAATCAGCAAATAATGACATTTCTAAATTTTTCACAACTTCCGGAAAGTTTTTTCCGCCCAAATTTTTTCAGGAAAACACTTTCCTGAAAACCAAACCAAATTTTCCTTTGACTGGAAAGTGTTTTCCGTTGACCAACTTTTCTAATAGCAAATAAACACAGGAAAGTTTGAAAAGTGATTTCCCGGAAACCACTTTCCGGAAAACAAACACAGCCAAAAGAGAAAATATTTTCCTGAAAACCAAACCAAATTTTTCTGTTGACCAGAAAGTATTTTCGTTGAATGAAAAGTGTTTTTTTGTTAACCGGAAAATATTTATTTTATAATTTAATTTGCTCGAGGAAGAATCAGTTAGGATGATAATCACTGCAATCACCCTATATTGCCAAAATAATTGCAGGCAATTTTTACTAGTCACGAATTAAGTTTTTTTGCGTGTTTGTGATCTTCATCTCTTGCTCATCAAGTTTGCTTTATTTTTGTAATTTATATTTATCTTTATTTAAACCCCAAGCGCATTTGTTAGAATCGAAGAAAAATTGAGAAGCAAACTGTGATGGAGAAAAAGAAAAAGCAGGACCTTCTGAGTTGACATTGACAATATTGCCTTGATGGAGCCACTGAGGCACAGCTGGGCCAAGCCCCATCAAAAAGCATGGTATTGACGTAATGATTTCTCGGAGTCAACTTCTTCTAATTGTCCCATTCAGCAATCCCATCAAACCACTAGCCCGGCCCACCCTAGTCTATGAAGGCTCGAGGCCTGCTTTGTCTTGTTGCCGATGGAGGAATCTCTCATGTCAACCACGCCAACTCTTTGTATCTTCCACCACTTGACACGGCCAAAGCCGGCCTCCTTCTCTCTCTACACGTCCCCATTCACAAGCCTCCCCTCTCTCCCCCTCTCACGTTGTCTCCAAAATATGATTTGATATTTTACTATTTTATTATATTTCAAGTGAAGGAAGGTTTATTTGAGCTATAATGTAGCTTATTAAACAACTTCATGCCACCCACCACCATCAACTGCCGCCGGATCCCCCCCTCTGGCTTGTTTAGTTCGTGCAAGTTGAGGCCTACTTGGTTTCAAGTCAGTTGAAACAACAGCAAGAACAGGACCCAAATCTCTAGATTTTTAACAGAGCTACTGGTTAATCAATAACTGCACCCTCCCTGGTAAAGAATGGTGTTCTTCTAATTACTTCGACTGGCTAGGTCTTATTAGGATATGGTGCATGGAATAATTTGTAAGTATCCAAGGGTTTATTTTACTCTCCAAAGTCCAAAGGCTGAATAAAGACTCCACTTCATGAAGGGTGGTAGACAAGACAGGAGTGGTTGAATTTTCCTTTTCCAAGGTAGAGATGGTTGGTACTTGTTAATCACGTTGTTAATTACTAAAAAAAATTAATCAGTGTGGTTGGCACAAGGTTCAGTTCAAACACAAAAATGATTTCCAAGCAATTTGTTGCTTGAAAATACACCACTAATTAATATTTATATATATATAATCATTCTTTATGGCGGGTCTTGCATTATTTTCGTGGTAATCGATGGGCCAGAAAGAGATGACCGACAAGATACATGGAATACACAAGCCATTCCCTTGAAAACTTTGTGGAATTCCATCATTCATCTTCAATCAAAGTACTTGAGGTTTTTAACTGGTCGGAAGACTCTGAACTACTGTTGACAAGTCAAAATAAACGAGACGCTTCTTTTAAAAGACCGAACCTGTAATCATAGATTGTCAATAATTGAAAGTTAAAAATGGAACAGATGGCCGATTCTTGAGACATTCTCCTCCAGCTACAATACAAATTCTTTCCCACCAACCCTTTCCCCCTAAGCAATAGCCAGAGACCACTTCTCCTATACCTCTCATACCATCTCTTATCTTCTCCAATCTCTCTCCTTTCCTTTTCTTCATTGCAGATCAAGAATAGCAGAGCTGGAAAGAGAAAATGTTGGGCAAAAAGATCGTTTCTTTCAAGAAACTTGCCAAGAAGGTGAAGGATATCAGTAGAAATGAGTGCAAGCAATCACAGCATGAATGCTTGCTAAGGGATCATAATTTTGATGATGGGGTCACAACCCCAACAGGGTTTTTTGCTATATATGTAGGGGAAGACAGGGAAAGGTTTGTGGTGCCAACAAGCTGTCTCTCCCATCCACTCTTCAAAATGTTGTTGGAGAAGTCATATAACGTGTTTGGTTTCGATCAAAGGAATAGGCTTGTGGTTCCATGCAACGTCTCCACATTTCAAGAGGTTCTCAATGCTGTTGAATGTTGTAACGGAAGGTTTGACTTTGGAAATTTGGTTGAGGAGTTTCTATAGATGAGAAGAAAAAAAGAGAGTAGAAATTAAGTGCTTGTTGACTATATCAGGTACCTATAAGCTCTGGGTTTGAGCTCGTAGTTCCTTGATGTAATAGAATAGAAGTTACATGTCGTAGATACTACACGGCTCTACCAACATGGCTGGGCTAATTTTGATCGTGATAAATGAATCACAAAATATTATGAGTTTCTAGCGTGGTAATGAAGTAACAGCTGTAAGATTTATGGATGAAAAAATCTAAACTCTTGTGCTTGAGTTTCTGGATGTTGACTCAATGTAGCAGCTAGCCAGTTTGCACAAAGATATTGCTTCCGTTGCCAAAGTTGCATCCACAGCTAAACACTTAAAACAGGATAGGAGGAAGAGCCAGGTGATGTGATCTTTGCTGCCTGTTAATCTCTATAAATTAACCCCCTCAATGCCTGTCTATTCTCCCCTTTGATTTCTGGTTTTTCTAGCTCTTCTTCTAAGCCAATAATGGCTGATCTGCATTGTACATAAAGACTACTGATGCTTCTCAGACCATCTCAATTGATCTCATAAAAACTACCGCTATCAGCTAGCTGTGGAGCAGCTAAAAACATTTAGATTTTTGTTTCTATCTTAATGATCAAGGGTGTTTTTGAATTAATTAAACGTACCTCTGCAACCACATCTTAAATGAATAATCTATATCCGAACTAATATATTCAAGAAAAAAAAATTATCTTACAAACACCTAATTTTTAGATACAATCCATAGTGATAAAGGAGTATACATGCCACTTATCACCTAATCCTCGAGCATATAAATATGTAGTTTATTTGATGAAGGGAAGATGAAAGGCAACATGTTCTTCATTGTAACTTGGTATATATATTGTAGAAAGGGAGTATTTCTTCTAAATTACGAGTGTTTGGTAAAATATTGAATCTCTTGGTCATGAACAAAATGACAAGGATACCAAGTTTATGCATAAAACAAGTCTCCGAATTAGGTACATTAACTCCACTAAACATCGATTCAAAACTAGGGAACGCATTGTTTTTTTTTATGAATTCCAGCAACTAATAATCATTATAACTGTCGAACAATGGACTGTTTTGTTTATTGTGAATATAGTAGTTAATCGATCTAAGACTGGACAAGCAAGACGAAAGCAGTTCAAGCAGATGCTGCACGGTTCTGTGCTGGCTGCTTAATCAAAGGCACGAATGTTTTAGAATATGCCATCCCAATGTTTCGAAAACATATGATCGGATTCATCTATGGATTAACCAGTTAATTAAGAAATCTAATCATGGTCCAAAATCAATATGTTGATTTATCAAATTGGATTAAAAGGGTATTTAAAAATGTGGTTTAGTTGTTTTTCAAAATATTTTTTATTTGAAAATATATAAAAAATAATATTTTTGACATTATCATATCAATCCAATAAAAAAAAATTATTTTGAAATAAAAAAATAAAAAATTTTAAAATCTTTTTTAAAAAATATATTTAAAACCCAAAAACAAACAATTCTAAATAACTTTAAACAAAAACATGTTTAAGAAAATCTCAATTTAGAGTTTCTATCCATGGAAAATCTTGTCTCAAAAACCAGTTTATAACAGTCGGAAGAGAATGCCATTTTAACTTCGGGCAGCTAAAGTTGGAGATGGATTGTTTACCTGGTGAGAAATCATTTGCAGTCAGTGAGTTAATGGACAGCTTGAGTCAATTGAGCAAACCCAAGGCCAGCGGCCGAGTGCTTGTTCATGGAGCCACCTAAAAACTCAAGTAGTCTGTTCAGTTACTTGCCAGAACTGGCCTGTATTAAAGCTATCATAATTTTAGTTCCCAAGTAAATCCATGATTGATGCATTAATAAGCAGTTTCTCATTTCAAACACTTCATTACATGGTTGCTCTGGGTAATGAAATGGTCTGCCCCATAGAAAAAATGACGGACGGAACACATAAAGTAAACAGCACTAGTTCATCTCCAATAAGACTCTAACAGAGAGAAAATCTAGCTCTCACTCTCCACACTGCCACAACCATCAACAAGAATTCTCTTCATATCATCAATCAACTTCTGCATTTGATCCCTTGAATGCAATGGTGATGGATACACACATGCACAATCCAACCGTCCATTTCTTACGGTGTCAAATATGGCAACGGAAGGGCCCACACCATGAACTGAGGAGCACCCCACATAATCCTCGACTCCCACTTTTCCATGCATTTCATTAGTATCATCAATGACAGGGTCCTCAAATACTGAAATGAAGGCAGTCCTCATCGATGATGATGGAGTTAAACCTGGATTTTCGATTGCCTTGCACATGAGGAAGTTCAGGTCACCCATGTCTGTGAAATGCTTGTTATTGTTCTTCGCATTCGTATAGGCCATGTAGCACCTTTTTGCTAGATCCCATAGCATTACACCTCCACTTACGTCATGTGTATTTAACATGGCAGAGTGATAAAATCCTGAAATAATCAGGTTACTGGCGTCAAGGCAAAAATATTATACTGTCATCAAAAAATTATTGTCCCTTGCTTGCATATCCAAATTCGCACTGCCAATCTCTAGTTAAGGAGGACTTGAATCATACAAAACTAGTTCTAACTTTTTGAACGAGGAAAACATTGCAACAGCCATTAAACACACACTACGAATGGACCCTCTTATTTCCCAGTATATATACCTGAAAATATGAGGCACTGCCTGACCAATTGAATTAAAAATCTGTTCACATATTTAAAGAAATTTTATGTGTAAACGACATTACTGAAGGTAAAAATGGCTTATAAAGTGTGTATATAATATACAATGCATACCGATATGATCGCGACTGAGAACTGGGTCAAGAATGGAGCGGCAGTCGATGAGGGTTACAACAGCATACTTCTCCATCTGATGATCAGGAAGGTCTTTAGTGGATTGTGCTGCAATTAAACCAGCAGCAGCCAAGGCTCCACTAAGTTTAATCCCTCTTGACATGCAACCCTGTAAAATAAGAGTCATAATTCCAGTGGTCACGCGAGGGTAACTTCTAAAGCTTTGGTACTAGCTTGCAGCTCTGCCTTAGGTGATTTAAGAGTGGTTAGGCCTTTTCCATTTCAAGAGCTGATATGCATCACCAATATAAGACTAGATCTATCACATCTAAACTGTCCAGCTTATGTCCAGAATCTTTTATTTAAATCGTTCTCGAGAATTGAAGGACTACGAAAACCACATTGCCTTTGGATGGAGAAGAAAACTTTATTCCATCTAAAGAAAGTATACAAAACAAATTGGGTTGCTAGCTGCCAACAAAAACAGAACACTATAAAATTTGATTGCGTTCACCTCTATTCTTAAAGATGGCTGCGACTGTCGATATTTGCCAATTTATTACAGAAGCATATGCTTTCAGCATTATTTTTACATCCAAGGCTATACAGTCTTAATCTTGCAGCAAAAATAGTTCTCCCTTTGAAAATGCTTCTCAGTATGAGAAAGATGGTTATGGATTCATCATTCCATACTAACTAACCACACTTGACTTGATCTGCCCATGCTAACTTAAGAATTAAACACTTGAATTGTTTTCCTCTTCAATGTAGAAATAAGTTGCCGGAACTGATCATTCTAAGAATCAACATGTGCAAGAACCAAACATGGTGTTAAAATGAACCTCCAAATCCTTCAGGAAAGATAACAATCATAAGACAAGTGGTCTCTAAATTCAATAGCTTGTCTGCAGAAGATGCAAGAATAATCTCCTTCAGACTCCACAGCAACTGTCTGTCTTTGGAAGAGACAGAACCAAAGCCACAAGACAATATCTTGGAATAGATTAGGGGTAGCTAATAAGACAAAACGGTTTCATCCAGGCAAGGGACCCCTAACAGGCTTCCTTGTTAAGAAATAAACCACATTAAATTTCCATCAAATCATTAGACTAATTTCCCAACAGCAGTTCTCCTTCCAAATAACATTAAACATTTTCTCATTTGACCTAAGCCAGCATCATACACTCTCTGAGGGCCAAGCTTTAAATTAGAAGACCTAAAGGAATAAGGATGCCACATGCATGCCAAAGAAAAGCGGAGAGTCCATTCCAATGCAGATGCTTAAGGAAGTTCTAGCTATATCTCTATTAAGTTTCAATATGTTTTTGACCCAAGCAATGTAACAGTCTTGAATCTGTAACTGTGGAATTGGGTGTAACAATCTGAATTTGTAATTGTGGAATTGAGTTATAGAAATTGTAAATTCTTTATTGAAAGAACTGAATTGAGTGAGTTTTATTGAATAGAAATTGCAATTACAAGAAATGAGGGTGCGGTTAGAAAAAAGAGAAGAAAATTTGGTGACCAATTCGAGGTGGTTGTTGAGCCGCGGGAACGTTTGGGAACGCGGCTGCGTTCCCAAAAAATTTGAATTTTTTTTTGGCTAAAATTTAATATGGTTTGTATGTTTTGGATCGTTTTGATGTGCTGATGTCAAAAATAATTTTTAAAAAATAAAAAAAATCATTGGCATGCATTTTGGCACGAAAAGTTATTTGAAAAGCACCCGCAACCACACTGCCAAACACGCTCTAAACTTAAGACTTCAAATTATGCCTACCACTTTAATTTCCTAATCTTATTTAAATAGCCCTGATAAGGGCCAATTTGAAAGAATAGAAATAGTAGAAACAAAAATATATTTAATTAAAAAAAAAACATAAAAATAAATTTATCTCTAAGATAATTTTGGAGTAAGTTTTTGTATTTCGAAAACAGGAGGTACAAAGAGGACATGTCTCGAGAGATAATATTTTTTATTTTTTATTTCTAAAATATCATTGTAAAAAACTTTCAATTTCAAAATTGTTTATTTAAAACACTTAAAGATAAAAATGATTATCATCATAGTGTTAAAATCTAATTTGAGGATCGATCCAGGGCAAAGTTCGGATCAGAAACCTGAATTGGGGGCTTGTAAGAATAAATACAAATGTTTCTTGATTTAGAATTTTCATTTTTTATGAATTTTTGAAGAAAAACTAATGAAAATCAAGTTACCAAACCAAATGATGGCGGCTCAGTTCAGTTTTTTGTTTCTAACCAACCACACAGTCGCACCCCAGCCACAAATTGCATCTGAAGGTAAACAACTAAACCAATTTCATGTAGTAGCTCTCCAAACAAAGACAGATCAGAGGACAATGATATCGATCAGATTATGCCTTACTGCCATTCATTTTTAGCAGCCAAATGAAGGTGTCCCAACCTAGGACTCGGATAGGAACTTAATGTGCCATGCATAATGTAGGGTATTCGAGGATCCAGTGCAATTGTTTTTTAAAATATTTTTTATTTAAAAATGCATTAAAATAATATTATTTTATTTTTTTAAAATTATTTTTAATATCAAAAAATCTAAAAACAAGATAATCAGTCGGGTCTCTAATTTCGTAATTGCACAATCTCTAATTTCGTAATTGCACAAGGATATTACGTAAGGGCTGCCTTAAGGCTGAGTCCTATCCATACATCCTTTTCAAGTTGAGAACTTAAGCTTAGAGACACGAGCCACTCTCTGTTGCCTTGAATGCGAGAGGGCCTACACAGATCATTTTGTCTAATTTCTACGGCTAACTGGGCCCACTTTATTAAAAGCAATTAATAATTTCATGCATGTAATAATATATATATATATATATATATAAAAGGATTTAACAGTATTTTTTTTTAAAAAATGTTTTTTATTTTGAATTAATTTTTTTATTTTAATATTAATATAAAAATAAATTTTAAAAATAAAAAAAATTATTTTAGTACATTTCTAAAAAAACATTTTTTATATATAAAAAAACTCTAAAACAAAGAAGAATTGACTATTAAAATATTTGTTGTGAGCGAAGAGATATTTTTAATTTATAGATATATTAAAATAATTTTTTTAGTTTTTAAAATTTATTTTTATTATCTGCCTATTAAAAAAAATTTTAAAAAAAATTTAATAAAAAAATCAAAACCTTTTAAAAGCAGATTATAAAAACAAACATAACCTTATAGTTTTAATAAACAGAAATAAATGGATTAATTGCATTTGGACAGCCTACTAATATTTAATCAATGGAAGCAATTATAATCCCTATTTTAAGAATAGAATTTTACGAAAAAAAATTATTTTTGTAATAAAGGTTTTCGTTGTGATATTTGTTTTTTAAAAGATTCGATTCCTATTTCCTAGATGGAGTACATCACATTTAATCAAATTTATTTTCAGTCAAATTCAAATAATATAAAAAAAACGATTCAAACATTTGAGTGAAATATATATTATATGAAAGCATCGCAAACAAACAATCATGGGCAGATAAATGTGATAACGTGAAGACAAAGCGGCCACTTACATCAAGAAGCTTTTGGGTATCATCGGAGTTCATTTGAAGCCTCACCACTTGAGAGCCTCTGGGAGAATCAGCATCTACAAAATCCAAATTGGACAACCTAAACGAATTCAAAGAATATCCAAGCATGTCTATTCCACGCGCCCAAAAGGGCTTGTTACCCTTCCCACTCGGGATATAATCTTCAATTCCCAAACTAACCTCCACTTCATTCTCATATTCCTTGGTTATCCCTCCTTGATTTTCCCCACCCATCAGAACCAACAGTTCTCTCAACAACCCTACTGCCGCCGCACGGTCGCATGTTGACGTGTGCAGCCGGAGGACCACCGCCCAACGGTTTTCACTCAACGTGTAAAGAGTAATAAAAAACACGTTGGTTTCTGCGTCTGATGATTGGTCAAGATATGCTGACCACGAATTCTTGTTCAGTTCGTGCTCTAAAATAATGTGGTAAGGGTCTATGTTTTGGTCGCTGTTGGAGATTATGTCAGCCGTCGATGGAAGATCGAACGGTTGGATTTGGACGTGAGGAGCGGGTGGAGTGATAAAGGAGAAGGTGTTGGTGGTGGAATTGAAACGGAGCTTAGTACGGAGCAGAGGACGGGAGTTTTGTAGTTTGTCGAGGGTAGCTTGGAGAAGATGGATATCGGGTTGTTTTGATAAGAGGAGAGCCAAGACCGTGATGCCTGTGCCAAGAGGGACTGATCTGCACCAACTGTACTCAGTGGCGCCAACTGGTCGAGCCTTGGGCTCTGGTGCTTGTGGGTTCGGGTCTAATTGGTCTTGGCCATGGTTAGGCATGTTGAATTAGCGGAGACTGCTGGGTTTTGGTCTTAGACAAGGAGGAAGAAATGGCAAATGGGAGAAGCCTCCTCCTCGGCTTAGCTAAAAAGCCTGAGAGAAATTGAGTGTGCAAGATAACACGTGTGATTGTTTGATGGACGGGCCAGACCAATGTCCACATATGTCCGAAGAAAATTATTAGGGTTGTGTTATT
>Ga0307510_10012428_pt1 | contig 10097 bp, 9 predicted proteins | sample 12_EM_MG_FD_207224 | JGI IMG/M metagenome (GOLD analysis project Ga0307510, IMG submission 207224) | Populus trichocarpa ectomycorrhiza microbial communities from riparian zone in the Pacific Northwest, United States - 12_EM | ecosystem: Host-associated > Plants > Roots > Unclassified | place...
GGACATGCCGGGACTAGTCATTGCGGAGACACCCGTAAAGGGCAGACGTATAGAGTTGTGGGGCTTTCAAGAGACGAGCGAGGAGAGCTTCGAGGAGCGGCTCATGGCTGGAGGGTACGGCGGGTACGGTAGTACTGCACCAGAGCGAGCTACGACACCGCCTGCTGCTCCGTCGCGCGCTCTCGAATGGGCAAACACTCTCACGCCAGGGCCACGTGGGTCGTCATCTAATATCGCCCAGGAAGACGTGCCACCTGATGGCCCTGCCGATGAGCGCGAAGCAAGAAAGCGGCGCCGCCTCGGGGCATTTTGCCGTGCGCACACGCGCGTCAACACGTCTTTGCACCCCGTCGAGGTTGAAGGCAAGGGCAGGGTATTACTCGACGTCAGCGCAGAGGAGGTCCCGGAGTTACTCGAGGAGCTGCAGTCTACTACTACAGGCAAGAAACGCGGCGGAAAGAAACGGCGGCGGGGTGGACCCGGGTCTCGTGGTGGCAAGGCAAGGGCCGTTCGGGAGGAGGTGAAGCCCACGCGCGTACGCGAGGGTGTCCCGCTTGACTGGCCAGACGAAGAGTTCCCTTGGAATGTCCGGACGCACGAGCGTCGTGAGCTGGAAGCTGCGGAGGAAGCGGATCGGATGCGGTCGATCAAACGGTTCTTGGACGAGGATAGCGACGCAGCGAACTCCGACGATGGCCTCAAAGACGAAGACGTTTCACCGAAGGAGTCGGTCAACCCTCTGGGCTCGCCATCCACGCATCATCATCACGGGCGTGGCAAGATGGTGCCGTTACCACATCGAGACGGCACGAGCTTGCAGAAGATATTTGTGCCGAGCGACCCTGCGGATGCCCGGGCAGCCCTGCTCTCCAAGCAATCCGTCCGTGCGGTTGCCGCGAGACGAAGAATGAACGTGCAACCCACCACCAATAGTGACGGAGAGGAGATCCTCTGCATATGCCGCGGGAGGGACGACGGACGGGAGCTTGTGCAATGCGATGACTGTAGGAAGTGGTATCATTTGGAATGCCTCGGGATCAAAGACACTGCGGAGCTAGGACGCGAAGAGGACCCTTGGTTCTGTCACAATTGTGTCGCTCTGATGAACGGGTCGACCAACTCGGAGCCAACGTTCGCGCTGGTCGAAGAGGAGAAGAGCCCACTCGGCCGCCGGCGCGACCCACTCTTCTACGAAACGCTGCAAGAATCTCCGGCAATGGCAGACTGGCGATTCCATCCAAACGGACCTGGTCCAACGACGCCAAAAAGGAACCCTTCCCGTACGATGGCCATCGAAGTATATACGCGATCGTCCATGGGGTCACGAAACGGACCACAGACACCGCGGAACAGCAGCGCGACGACCGGGCGCGTACGCGTGTACACGACGCCGGGGTCCGACGAACGCATATTCCAAGACGACGTCTCGCCGTTCGATCCGGCGTCCACGCCGTCGCGGGGCGTGCGCGTGGGAGCCAGCGTCAGCTCCGTCTTTGCGACGCCCAAATGGCAAATCCGCGTCCCGCCGACGTACTCGTCGTCATCGCCGAACCGCGACGGCACCGATCCAGGTGGTGGCAGCAGCGGCGGCGGCGGTGCGCAGTCGTCGTCTAGTCCGTTCCGCGTGTTTCCGCACGAGGACACGCCGGTCGATCGATCCGCGCCGCGTCCGTCGTCGGTCTTGCCGTCGAAACGCGCGCAGGAGTCGCCGCTGATGGGGCGGGGTGGTGTCGCGCGCGGACCGCCACATCCGCAGGAGTCGCCGGTGCCACTTGGGAGGAAGGGAAAGGAACGACAGGGTGGCGCGAGGAGGTGACCGGATACGTGGGGGAGAGTAGGAGGGAGCTTTGCAGGGTTTTTTTTTAGTACTTTGACGTTTTTTTTTTGTGTATTGCGTTTATCTTGACGTCGCCATTTATTGCTTTTGACGTATGCGTAGCGTAGAATTATAAAGGTTGCTATTGATGTACTATTTTGTACTCTGCCCTTATTTCAGTGTGCACAGAAAACGTACGCGAAGCGCGACTCACCTGTCAGTCAAGTTCCCCTTTAGATGTCCTGGGCGTAGAGGTGGCGAGGATGGGGCCGAATAGGGCCAGAACGCGTGGTGTGTATGAGTCTGAGACGAGAAAGACTCGGATGATGGATGATGGGATGATGGCACGCGTCGGTCACACAATCACGATCGCGTATCGTCACAGGTCGCGTACTTGACTTTGTACTTTTCAATTCAATTCGACTCCGAGTCGGAGGACCTCGGATGGTCGCTCGAAAGTACTCTGCATCGAATGTGTCTCTTGGAAATGGAACAGTTCTTTCCTGCCTGCTCCTCTCTCTATCTGTGATATCTCTAACTCTGATCCGAGTCTACTACCTCGCTTCGTTGTGAACGACACTCTACTGTTCTTGAAAGCCCATCGCATTCTGGCTTCAAGTCTTCCACTTTCAGCTTTTCACCCTCCTCTGCTTTATCCCACTTGGTTACACCCTTTGCCCTACGTCGGACTCCTCCGCATCAAACCTAAAGTACACAGACTCGTCCTAGGCGCCGAGGCCCCACAACGGCTTCTCACCCCGTACGTCGCATGACATTTACTGTCCCTTTTCGTCAATTGACAATATCTCATGGACTACTGTAGTATCCCTCACGTCTCGCATTCACGTCCTTCCATCACCACCCAGCCACTGGCAGGTTGTCGCCCCCGGCTAGATGGCCCTCCCAAAAGCGCCTCGATAGGGGAGCGTCCGAGTCACGCACATCACCAGACGTCGGAGGAATTAAGTAGAAGAGGACTTGCAAGGTATATCTTTAGTTAGCACCCTCAGACGACCGCTGACCTTCGCGACGTAGTCAACGCTACCATCGACACGCTTCTCGACGAGGTCCTCCTTGAAATATTCGAGTTCTATGTGGTTAGTCCCACGGTCGCGGTATATAAAATGCACACACTCACTAGCAACCAAGAGGAAACCTGGATGGACAGCATGTAAGTCACTTGACACGGTTATCGTCTGAAGTCTGAAGGGTAAATGATAAATGATTGCGCTGAGGTTGAATGCTGGTGATTAGTAATACTTCAGCGGCCACCCCTCCGGGCCCCTGTTCAGGTTCCATAGAGATAAACGACCCTCACTGTGTCCTCACCCGTACGTACGTCGGGAAATTTATTGTTCTCACTTCCTCAAGTAACAAACTGAAATTCATTTACTAGGAGATCCGATCGAGAGGGTGTCCGCAATCAAAGCTTAATCAAGTCCCAACACGCCCCGCAACCACCCCATCAATGCTTCCTAGCGTAGCCCGGTTATCACCTCCAATAGATGGCCTCAAGGATGATCCTTTGAATATCTCATTCATGGCAGAGAAACGTGCACGTCACTCCAAGGTAGAGGGGTTAGCGGGACCGGGCCGAGGTACATCTTCCGTGCAGCTTGACCTTCCAACGACCCCTGACTCTTGTGATGTAGGCTACGTTTCAAACATTGTCATGCTTCCTGACGAACTCCTCCTTGGGATATTTTATTTCATGTGCGTTGGTGATGACTACAAGGACGTACGCAAGCCAACATGGATGCTGCTGGTACACGTGTGCCAAAGATGGCGACACATCGTGTTTGCCGCCCCACATCGCCTTAACCTACGACTTATTTGCATGGCTAGAACTCCAGTGGACAAGATGTTGGGTGTCTGGCCAGCATTACCTATCGTCATACGGGTAATAGAGATCAGTGATAATATTCTTCCCGCGCTCGAGCACAAGGATCGTATCCGCGAAATCTACGTCGAGTCCCTCACACGGCGTGGGTCGCAGAAAATGGGGGAAGTGATGCAAGATTCACACCCTGCGCTGACAGATCTTCATATCGGGTCGCATGATGTAGTATCACCAGACCTCTCCAATTCCTTCCTAGGGAGATCTGCCCCAGGTCTACGGTCACTCCACTTGGGTAGCGTCATATACCCAGCATTGCCGGAACTACTTTTGTCTTCCACTGGGCTTGTCTGTCTTTCCCTATGGGACACCCCCATTGGAAGGTGCTTTTCCGCTGAAACCATGGTTGATTGCCTGGCTTCCTTGATGGATCTTGAGGAACTTCAAATTGATTTTCTACACTATCCTCCCGGCCCAAGACGTCATCAGTCCCCGCCAACACGCACTGTCCTCGCCGTGCTCTATTCATTTTCCTTCAGAGGCCACATCGAGCAGTTGGAGGTCTTTTGTGCCAGGATCGAGGCTCCTCTACTCAACCACGTCCATCTTAATTTCTTAGATCCAGCCATCTTTGACATCTCAACAATTTCGCCGTTCATCGGTCACAAGGAATTATTCAAAGCACTCGACCAAGCACACATGGCCTTTCACAGTTCCGCCCTCGAAATCACACTTTCTTCACGAAATGAGACCACTGGTGGCAGGTTACTCGTGTTGTTATTATTCTGCAATGACTCTGGTTGGCTCCTTCGATGTCTGACCCAGGGTCATCGCCCGTTCTCACTTCTGAGTCCCCTCGCCAAATACCACCGCCTCAATAACCCAGTATTCAAGTTCAAGGATCGAATCATGTCACCGGGTTGGATATTCAGAATAGGAAACGCCCGATGGCTAGAACTTTTACGGTTTTTCGCCTCTGTGGAGGACTTGTACCTATCCGAGGAACTTGGAATATTTATCGCACCTGCCCTGCGAGAGCATGTTGCCGGGGAAGGTGTAGCAACGCAGGTGTTGCCCGCGCTAAAAAATCTTTTCATAGAAAAGTACAGATATGGGATAATCCCTGAAGGAAAATATTTTCGAGAATTTGTCTACGCAAGAAAGGTCTCAGGTCGCCCAGTATCCCTGCAAGACTGGGAATAGGAAATAGGGTGGTGGGTCGGGAGGTTGATGGTTGAAGTGATCTTCGCATGCGTGTGTATCTTGGGTAACTTGAAATTACTATATATTTTTGTGCCATCTGCTTGAGATGCTTTATTTGAACGCCGATGCAGCAAAAAATTGCGGTGCTATGACGAACACCATTCGTTCATAAATACATCCTAGCACTAAGTCCGGAATCCACCTTTCCATAGTCATTTCCTCCCGCCACCCTGCTTTTCCTCCCCTCCCTCTTCTTACCGGTCTACACCGGAGAGTCCTGTTGATGTGGCTGCCCGTGTACAATGCAACACCCTATCAACGGCAACTCCTGTGCAGGTAGTATGTAATAAGACCATACGAGAAGACCAGACTACTTTTATCGTAGTAGGAGTAGTGAAATCGGCACCTGATAAGTTAGAAACAAGTTCCAAAGGGGTAATAACAGGTAGGGGCGAAGGACGCGAAAATGGCAATCCAACGTCCACGGAGGCGGAGGTCAGTTGCCCACCCAACGATGGAGTTCTACCGGGTGATCTGAAGCCCCTCTCGCCGCGACAAACTCCCCAATAGCTTCCTGGACAAACCCGGAAGGATCGAGTCGTTCCACGAAGACGCTTTGAAGCGCGGGCAACACGTCCCTGGCAATCGCTGCATTTTCCTCTGCGGCGAGCTCTCCCAGAACGGGAGCGACGTATTGCGCAATTCCCTCGGAGAGGTACAAATTCTCCACAGCAGTGAAAAGGCGTAAGAATGTCAGCCATTGGCCGTACCCTGGTTCGAAACCCCAGAATGGCAAATATCCATCCTCGAGCTTGGGGACGTCGAAGTGTCCCCAGGTGGCAAGCGGTGGGGCGAACGGATGATGGACCTGCGCAAGAGACTGTAAGTTCCAAACGTTGTCTTTCCATCTCATAGACAGCTTGAGCCACATGCCACCAGTAGTTCCTTTTCGCGAAGAGAGCCAGAGGCTGACGACCTCGAAAGTACCTCGCCACAACATAGTATGTGCTTGATCGAACGTCTCGAACGATTCCTTGCGACCGATGAACTGTGAGATTTTTGAGAAGTCAAAGATGGGTGGGTTCACGAATTGCATATCGACATGTTTAAGAAGAGGGGAGTCGATGGAAGAGAAAAGATCCAGATAGTGGCTTCCGCCGTTGAAGGTGAGTGTGGTGAGCACGGGGAGGACAGTGCGTGTCAGAGGAGGTGGACGTTCGCTTGCTTGGTCTAGACGAAGCAGTTGGCCCCAACTATACCGATATTTGATTCGAAGTTTCACAAGCCCAGTCAACGAGGGCAACCAATCAGCCATCGTCTCTGGATTAATGATCACGGAATCTGCAATGTCACAAAGCGAAAGATCGACAAGGCGGGTGGTAGACAAAAGTAGTTTCCCCAGTGCCGGGAATGTAGCTCTCTTCAAGTAGAGGGATCGTAGACCTGGGGCAGATCCGTCCAGAAGCGAATCAGGAACAGGTATATCATCGAAAACCTCAATGCGGAGATCCTTCAATGCAGGGAATGGGCCCTGCCGCGTTACTTCCGCCAGTGATTTGAGCTTATGATCTGAAACACCGTGGGCAAAGATTGTACAGACGCGATCCCTGCACTCGAGAGCAGCGAGAGCCTCGTCCCCGATCTCATCGGTAACCCCATACACCTGGACGACGATAGGCAATGTTGGCCACTGGCAGATCCCCCACATCTCCTCCCTCTCAGGTGTTCGATCTAGGCAGACAAGCCGCAGGTCGAGGCGGAGTGGTGCAGAGAACACAATCGATCGCCACTCTCGGCACACGTGTACGAGAGTCACCCATTCCATAGTGTAGTAAGCATTACACAAGTAGAAATCAAAGATTTCGAGGAGGACCTCTTCCGAAAGCATGTCGATCGGAACGCTGCCTACGTCACAGGCTGCGATGGTAAGCGATCAGTTAAGGGTGCTGCACAAAAACGTACCTCGATCCCGTCTGGTAACTCTGGTTGATTCCCCTGCCATCCACCCATGTGCGCGATCTTCTGCCATCATTAATCTTTGGAAGGGCATCTAGTTGATGCGACAACCCGGTGGTGCTAGGGAGTATTGACTAGTTCGTTGCGGGACGTAGTTGGTAGATGAAACGGTCAGAGCCACTGCAGTAGTTATGAGACTTCGAATGTCAATATGTGCGTGTGCGACAGACAGGAGAGGGGTCGGGCATCATCCACCCCTTATATCCCTTCAAGGGCGCCCCTATCGGTAATGGTAATCCGGTAATCACCCGCTGGCTTCCGTATGCTTGGTTATCCGCCTACATCCGACGTCCGGGGCACAGTTAGCTTCTTCGACTTCGACGTTTGGTTGGGGGGACACCGTGACGGTGTTTGTTTGCTACACACGGAGTGCTTTCTCGCGCCAATAAACTTCCCTATGGCTCAGAGGGCCAGTCCCGATTCGCAAGGCTTGAATATTTCTATGAAAATGGTTTGTAGCGCGGGAAACACGTCCGTTACTCCATCGCGGCGAGCTCCTAGCGCAAGCCCCTCGGACAGGTATAGACCTTCCACTGCGGTAAGGCGGTGTAGAAGTCCCAGCGATGGGGCGTTCAATATGTCTTCTATCCCGCATAATAATCGGTCCTTAGGCATGAGGAGATCAAAGCGGTCGGGGTTGGAAGTGAAGGTAGGAACGGACAACAGGCTTTTATCATATGGTGAAGCCGCCAGCCCGAGTCTTTTTACCTGAAGATCAACATGAGCGCTGTCCCACTGGTGGTCCTTTTTCGTGAGATCGAGGTAGTGGCCATGGATAGAGGGCATCTGTGCCTGATCGAACGCTCCAAACAATTCCTTGCGAATGATGAACGGGGGTGATGAACGGAGATGTTTGTGAGATGTCAAAGACCGCCAGATCGAAGAAGCCTAGTCCGATATATTTGAGTAGAGGGCCCTCTATGTGGGTAAAAAGTTGGTCCAGGTACTCGCTTGAACCTACGAAGGCAAGTGTGGCGAGTGGCGAGCACGGGAAGGACAGTGCGTCATAAGAGGCGGACATTGGCTTGCTCTTCCGGGTACAGAGTGCGGGTAGGAAAACCCAATTCGAAGTTTTCAGGTCTGGTCAGTGAGACCAGGGAATCGACCATCGTCTCGAGGTAACTGCATCTGCCAATGGAAAAGTGAACCTAGTGAACATCCAAAAAGGAAAGATCGACAAGGCGTGGGCAGACAAAAGTAGTTCGGGAAATGCCGGGAATGCTTCGAGTGATGATTAATATCGATGATTATCATGATAGGCGTCGGGCGGACCCGCCCCGAAGACAATCTGTCGCCGTTCACCGTTCACCTTCGATCGACTCGAGATGGAGGTCTATCAGAACAGGGAATGGGTATCGCATCGAATCCACCAGTGATATGAGTTCATAACCTATAACGCGGTAGGCATGGATTTCAGATGCGATCATTCTGCTCGAGAGCAGCAACGAGATCATCCTCCATCTCAAACCAAAGATCAGACGTCCGCACGATGATTGACAATGCTGGCCAGATGTCTCACATCTTCCTCACAGGTGTTCCATGTGTGCAGACAAGTCGCAGATTCAACCGAAGTGGGGCAGAAAACATGGATTGCCACCTTCGGCACACGTGTCCCAGAATCTCCCATTTCTCTTCGTCATCGACTCCGCACTTGCCGAAACCAAATATTTCAAGGAGGATATCTTCTGGAAATATATCGATTGTAACCTTGCCCACGCTGTAATGGTAGGCACTCATCAGAGGGATTTGCAACAAAATGTACCTCTGTAAGTGCATAGGGAGTAAAGTGAGACCAAGAACGAGAGCGATACTTGGAGTAGAGTAGGAGCGATCACATACGAGGAGAACTAGACCTACAAAAGTAAGCAGAAAATTCGATCATTTCTGGGCCTGGAAATGTAATAATCCTCCGATCTGCCAGCAGGTCGAGTTATCGAGGCGAACACCGTGACTGATGACGCAAAAACGACTTGGGTTGATCCCATTGGATAACATTGTGCGATGCCTGCAACGAATAAGGCCACTGCTGGCCAGCGAATGGATCTTCGCAAATTCACATCAAGCTATTTCATGATCAAACACGATCAGTAACTCAGAAACGGGGACGATAAGTTTCCTCGGACATACCCGTAGTCCCGTACGAGCTAATCAGTGAGGAATAGCGACTGGAGGGAGGTGAAGCAAGGATTGAAGGTCTCGCGTGTAAGTTCGTAAGGCAGATCAGAGCTTAGAAGGATCAAAGGGAAAGAGGGGGAAGTTCTATATGTCGCAGACAGGTATCAAGCCAGGATATATATACAAGCCAGACACCTGTAAACTATGAAAAGGGAGATCCGAGAATGTCGAAACAAAATGTAAACACATGAGCGGACCGGGTGAACAATGAACACAGCAAATGTTCTAGGAAGAAAGAGCATAGGAAGAGGGAGAAAGTCGAAAGGGAAACAGCGCATGAGGAGAACACAGGATGAATGAAAACAGGCACAAGGCCCAAAGACGGAGGCATACGAAATCCACTGCTGTGAACAGAAGTGAGGTTGCGTCGGATGTGAGATCACGTCGACCAAGGCTGGGAGCGAGGACAAAGGATTCATGGCAATGCCGATCGAGGTGGAGCGAGCACGTGAGGGCAGCGCCAATGTTCGCATTTTCGTGCGCAACGGCATAGCCTACCTTACATCTCCCGGGGGGTTGAAAATTTGACCCTCCCGGGTCAACTCATACTGCTGTCGTCCACCCTTGTCATGGGTATAACGTGGTACTCGTGGGATGCGTAAATTGAGTAGTTGGGCGATGTGGGACAGGAAGGGGCTGGTGTACACAGAGTTGTCGTGCGCCAATAAGTGTTGGGTTGAGCATGCAGTGTCGGGTCCTCCATCGTGTAGGAAGAAGTGGTGTGCATGGCTGATGAGTTGCTCAGTAAGGAATGGGCCGGATAGTCTGGCAGTGCCAAAGGGGAGGGTGCCGATGTGCTCGGAGTCGTGGTCGTATGCTTTGAGAATGCGACTTGTGGTGTGATTTCCTTTCTCAAATTCCCTCGGCTGGGTGACAATGTGGCAGCTGAGGGCATCAGCGCAGTCTCGCACGACTTGAGTGACGAGGGAGGAGGGGATCGGATGCACCGGAAGGGCGAGAAACACGTTTACAGGGAGGGAGGCGGTGATGGGAGGGGCGTGTGATAGGGCAGAGTCAGGGAGGAAGATGCGGTCACAGTCGAGTTTGTTG
>Ga0307510_10012429_pt1 | contig 10097 bp, 8 predicted proteins | sample 12_EM_MG_FD_207224 | JGI IMG/M metagenome (GOLD analysis project Ga0307510, IMG submission 207224) | Populus trichocarpa ectomycorrhiza microbial communities from riparian zone in the Pacific Northwest, United States - 12_EM | ecosystem: Host-associated > Plants > Roots > Unclassified | place...
AATTTTATTTAGGCTTAGCCTAAACATATAGAATGGTTTATCTTGTTATTTTTAATTTGTTGGGTTTGTCTTAAATTATATGTTCAAGTGAGAAAATAAATACTTATGTACTTAATCCTTATAAAAGCTTAAATTTATTATATTTTAGGGTAATTTTATTTATAAGTTTTTTATTCTCTATATTTTGGTGGCTATTGAAAAGAGAAAGAAATTTAAGTTTTTAGTTACTTTTTGAGATTTTGAATAAGAGAATGATTTTATATAACATCTTACAATCTCCTATTTTCTTATAATGAATTTTTATAATCATCTTTCTCATAAAGTAGGTTTAATTTTGTATAACATCTTGCAATTCATCAAAAAAAAGAAAAGAAATCAATTTTTTTTAGCCTTTCAACTTGTTCGTTTGTGAGGAATTTGAATAGCAAGACAAAGAGAGAGAAATGTTTGGTAAATTCATTAAGTAAAACTGTCATACAATAGGAATTGACAAATGGATGCAAATGCAAATTAATATAAAGCAAACTTGCTGACTTATTGGATACCCACTTGCATATATGCATACATATATTTTAGGTTGACCTCTACCAAAGGCAAGGCAATGGACTAGCTTCCATTGTAATCCACAAAAAGTGGAACACAACAATGAAGAATAAGAATCCATGCCTTTTTCTTCTCATCACTCAATTACTTATATTTATTCTCACAGTATATAATATTGTAGACCAAATGAAGACATTAAATCACAACTTCTTTGTTTCTTTCTTTATAATTTTTTAACTCTGGTTGTCATTGCCATGGTCCTTGACATGGAATGCAGCAGCTCCAGCAGGTTTCCGAGAGAGAGCAACATGCACCCCAGGATCATGATGGCTGCATGAAGAATTGTAAACGATTGAATTGTTAACACCTTGCACATTACTGTTCATAAATGAACTCAAAGGAGATGGCCCCATTGCTTTTCCATTGGGGTTCTTGTCCTTCTTCTTGCTGTTGCCTTCCTCGCTACTGCTGCTGTCACTGCCTTCGCTTTTAGGATTACCCTTCTTGTGGAGAAAATGAGAAGTTCCTTCAAAAACTTGTTTCTTGGGAGAACGGATAACTTCCATGAAAGCACCTTTGTTTTCACCGGCAATTGTAATTACCTTCATGCCACCATCCTCAGAATCTGAAGAATTCTTCTTGCGGTTACCTTTCTCCTTTGTTTGAACATCTTTAGTAGTTTCTTGCTTTGCAAGACGAGCGATGCCAGAGCTGAGACTGTCTGCAAAGTCCCTCTGTGAATCGCGCGCCACCTTAGGCTTGTCAAAAGTCTTTTGAACCAACACGGTTTTTTGCTCTGCCACTAATGGAATCTTGGGTTCGAGATCTGCATAAGATTTTACTTGGGAAGGTGGAAGTGTTAGAGGAGAAGGTGGTGGAGCAGTGGGCCTAGGCTTTGGTGATTGAGGTGGGGTTTGAACTGCTGGCTTGATGGTTCTTAGAGATGGTCCAGGGCTAGGCACACGAGTTGCATTGGTGGTTACAGCTTTAGTAGCTGGAGAATTTTGCACTGAGGATGTGACTGTCACTGACTTAGAGGCATAAGAAGTTGGCACTGAGGATGTGGTTGTCACTGGCTTAGGGGCAGGGGAAGTGGGCACTGAGGATGTGGTGGTCATTGGCTTAGTGGCAGGAGAGGTTGGAACCGAAGAGGAAGTTGGTGCTGGTTTGGGGGTTGGAGAAGGTGGAAGTGAAGAGGTGGTGAGTGGAAGCACTGCGGAAGTTGGGACAGGAGAAGTGGGCACTGAAGATGAAGGAGCAGGTGCCCTTGAAGCTGGAGATGTTGGTACTGACGCAACACCAACTGCAGCTCTTGCAACTGGAGATGTTGGAACTGAAGCAACACCGGAAACAGGTGGCACTGGTTCGGGTGTGGGAGCAGCTACAGCCTGTGGTCCTGTCGCAGCAGGAGGAGTGGTTTCTCGAGGCTGTGTCGGCACTGGCTGAGGTGGAGCAGTTGGCCTAAATGCAGGTCGAGCAAGAGCTGGACGGGGTTGTGGAGGTGGTGGCTCTGGAGTTGGAGTTGTTGTAGGGGCAGTTGGCCGAGCTATTGATGGCAAACGGAACCATGGACGAGCAGGGGCAGGTTGGTTTGACATGTCGCGGAAAGTTTTCGGATTTTAGAACTTGACTAGATAAGAAACACAGGAATGAATACAAGTATAGATGGTAAATGAATGTGCGTTGTTATTTATAGTTTTATGATTTTATGACCCATGAACCTTAAGCTAAGCTTGATATAGAAACAGAAAAAAGAGGGGAAATTAAAGGAAAACACCATGCGGAACCCACACTGTTGCATACAGAGAGATGAGAGAGAAGGAATAAGGGAAAGGCATCAGATTCAGAAAGCACTCACAGATCACAAGGGCTCGCCCACAATATAAGATTGGTATCAACTACAGTCGTATAGAAACTTGGCTTTTCAGCCATGGTGGAATGACTTCTCTGGTCTCATGGGGGATCGTTGGATTGAATTGATAGGTAATTATTAAAAACAATACAGAGGTCGACGCTAACAATACAGCCATGGTATTAGTCTACTTCATATGTTTGTACATTAGTATTAGCATTCTAAAGAAAAAAAATGGGCAGTCTCCTGCCATCATTTTCTAAAATGTTCCTTTCATTAAGTTAATAATTCGAAAAAAAAACCCTAATCTACATTTTTCTAGACAAGTATTTAATTTGTACAAGAATCCACCTGAAGCAACAGCAGAGAAAAATTTATTGATCCTGCCATCCTGGAAGTTTTTTTTTTTTTTTTGCCCCTGAGTTCTCAGTGCTGTTTGAATTTTTAGTGACCACAGAAGAAGATTCAGCTTCCAGCCTGTCCTTCGAAGGGCGGCTACCAATTACGTTATACCTCAGCAAACTTTTAATCGACACCATTATCATTGACGTTTTGGTGCATGGTTCTGCATTTTCTCCCACTTCTCTAGCAGAGTTCATATCAGCCGTCTTTTTATAGACATGACAACGGCTGTCCACCGACATCGTATTCACTAATGTGCTAGAAAGCATATTATTGCTGTGATTATTGCAGCTTCACTCTACTCTCCCTATTTCCCGTTCTTTTTTAAAGAAACACAACTTGTCAATAAGATTCTTGAAATCCCTCAGAAAATTTTAGTACCGTAGCTGTCTGTGTCTTCATTTTCACTTTGCTTGCCAGATAGCCAGATTGTGATTCTTTCCTTCCTTTTTTTAGCTTTCTAAACTTTATTTACCTTTACGACGCTTCAAGATTGCCCCTCCGTCTACGTAATTATGGGTGCCAAAATAGCTGAGAGAAGATGGAGAGAGGTAGCAATCAAATGATGGTGACTCAAAATACTCCAAAGTTCTCCATTGTTGTTAAAGAAAGGAAAAGAACGCAGAGAGGGCCCTGGGAATATCTACCCTGTCTCTTCATTGCCACTTAGTAGTAACAAAGGTTTTAGGATCTTCATTTACAAGTCCCCTTCAAATATTATTTTAGTAGCACTGTAACTTCACAAGAGATGAACAAATTTGTGGTTAAGTGGTCACCAATGAAACATGTCAAAGGGGATGCTAAAATAGAATATCAAGCATAGATTCTTCTTTCAGAAATATTAATATAGTATAAAATGGGTTTTTTACTGTCTAGAAGTGTAATGTTCATCCTCTCTCATGCTAAAATAGATCTCAAATTATCGTGGATGAACTATGCAAAAAATTTTATTTTTTAAATTTGGTCATCGAACTTTTTATAAGTGACATGCCATAAGTTTCATAAAAGATACACTTTGATCCTCGAACTTCAAAAATAATACAGATTATACAATTTGGTACCTTAATATTTTTAAAATTCAATTTTGGTATAAAATTTCATTTTTGTTATTTTTTAGTTCCTGATAGAGAGAGGTCTTTGGATTCCGGCGATCGAGAGAAAAACATGTTGTTAATACCGATTTAGGCCATCAAAATGAATGATATTTGTGTCAAAATGTTCCATTTGACAAGGGAAGTTCATATTAGATGTTTTTTTACCTTTAAAGTTCATGATAAAATAGATCACAACTCAAGTTGATTTTTTGTTTCAGGTTGATTTTGTTTTTTAGGATGATTTTTTTTTGTTTTATTATATCATAGATAGGTTTATCACGTTTTTTAATATGTTTTATAAGTGTTTTGGGTCAAAAATATGTAAAAAAAAAGTTTTTAGATAAAAAAACTGACTCGATTTTCTAGTCATCATAGTAGCCAAAATTTGGATAAATCACAGGTCATGTCATCTAATTTTTTTTCAAAAAACATTAAGGCAAATGATATCCCTAGTTGAAAAAAAAAATCAATTTTGTCAAGGCAAGCCCGTATGTGGGCCCTCACAAAATGGGCTTGGTAGCGCCTCATAGAATCCATGCATGTCAATTCAATCCTAGAATCCACGTGTACTAATCTAATTATCAGGCACAGCAGTGCCTAGTCTTTGCTCTCTGTTTTTTTAATTTTTTTAAATTAATGATTTTTTTATGGTTTTTTCTTTAATTTTTTTAATTTATATTTAGATTAGTACCCCTTTTTTTTCATTTTGTTTAGAGAGTATTTTTTAGAAAACAATTATTTTTTTTGTTGTGCATTTAAATTTAAAGAGTTTTTTTTATTCATCTATATTTTTTTATTATTTTTTGTATGGATGAACTTTATTTTTTAAAATAAAAAAATAATTATATTTTCAGATAATATTTCTAATATGTGCAGCCTTGCAAAGTATTTTTTTTCCTTTTATTTTATTCAATCAATTTAATTTATGTTTCTATTTTTATTATCGTTTACTTGAATAAAAAAAATTATCTTAATAAATAAATTTAGCAAACACAATCGGGTAAATATCTCATCTTTCAAGATTAAATATCTTAATCTACAATTGTCTCTTAATTTTTCAAGTTTTATTTTTAGGTATCATTAATGAATTTTTATTTATTATTTGCACATATAGTTCTTGATTTATTTGATTACATGTATGCATAAAATTCTTGATTTGAACTTAAATATTTTAAACTACAGAAATGCGTTGAAAAAACCTGCATATATAATTTTTTTATAGGAAATAAAAATATCTAACCCGCAGCAGAGCGCGTGTCACATAACTAGTAGAAATTAAAAGGGGTAAATGTTTTACTGTAGCCTTTTTACCATAATTTGAAAACTTGACCCGACGTAGCTGATTAACCCGGTACCCGACCGACTTAGGACCAGAATTGGGTCGAGTTTAAGAAAAAATAAGGGAAGGCAAAAACTCAGGTGAAATGGTCAAAAATTCGATAACAACCCGTTGATTATTTTTTTTTATAACAAAAACGACGTCATTTTGCTTTATAAAAAAATTGGGGTCGACTCAAGATAACCCGATGACCTGGGCCTTGGGTCGGGTCTACCATTAGGCCGAGCTTAAAAACTAAGTAAGTTTACTATAGCTATAGACTTGACATTGTGGACTGGAATAGTAAAATTATGATCTTGTGCTTATCAATTAAACATAATTGCCCTGGTAGTGGGGTATAATAGTTTTTTTGTTATTTTTTGCACAATAAAATAACTTATATACCTTTGGTGGCAAAAAAATGCACTGGGAAGCCTGGGTATTTTTTACATTTTTATTTTAAAAGCATAATAAAATGACCACAATACCCTCAACTTTCAATTATCTTCAACTTAGATTAAGGTTTTTTTTTTGTCTTTTCCTTATGGTTTTTCTGTTACTATCAAGTCTGGTTAAGGGATATTTAGTATTTTACCATTTATAAATTTTTTAATGTCAAAAGGTGGATTGCACATATAGATAACGTGGACACGCATGGGAACGCCTATTAATTTTATATGGCGGAGCGTGTGGCCAATAGATATCAAGTTTTGCACCAATGTCCATTTTTTCTTCTTCCTTCTTTTCTCTCTCCTGGTCAATTTGAGCGCCTGGCCTTGCATAATTCTCAAAGTAGCCCTTCGATTTTTTTCTTTTGGTCATTATTTTTGTTTCTATTTATTTTAAATAATCCATAGAATTAGAATTTTTTTTCAATTTAATCCTCCTTTAATTTTTTTAACCTTTTAGATTTGATCATCATTTTTTTTATTGTGATTTTTTTTTGTTTTTAGTTATTCTCTTAATTGAATTATTTTTCTAATCGCATCTCTCAATATTTTATTTCATCTTATTTTATGTCAAATTTAGTTTTTATTCTTTAATTTTTAATTTGTTTTTTAATCTTTTTTCTATTAAAACTTTCTTTTTTCGAATTCATCTCTTATAATTTTATTTAATCTTGGTATCCAAATCCATTAAATCATTTTTCTCGGAGATATTTCATCCACCATTTCAGTGTGGAGGGACATTTCTTTACATTTATCAGTTTTATTTTCGTTTGAATCCCGAGGTTTGGAAATCTAATGAATAAGTTTTGGGTGGGATGAGGTGCATTACATATGGGACACGAGTTTGAATCAAGGATTCCGAGGGACTGGTTGAGGCTGAATATATCGCTTTGGTATCTTAAGTGAGGCAACTCACGTTAATACAAGATTTTAAGTTACCAGGATAGTTCAGTTGTTACTCCTAGACTGTGGGAACAACCAGTGGCAGGCTCATCAGAAATGATTCCGCCTGTATATCTTAGACCATCTTTCATATTTATATGACTCGTAATGTCCATTATGCTAGCTGCATGGTTTCCTGCCCTGCATAATGATCTTTTCCTTTTTGTGTTATTGTAGACAATCTAGCACGTTATCCTTGGGAGGTTTCTTGTTTTGGAAAATGATCTGATCTCTAAAGCGCCAGTGTAAACAAGATAGCATATTACGTATTCCTCTAGCAACAGTTTTGCGCCATATCCCTGCATCCAGATAGATTTTTTATTTGTATCCATGAACTGCTGCTATCTCTTTCGACCACATAAGCTGACTTATTTTTTAAGGCTATGTGAGCTAACAGGTCCAAAAGGGAACTGATCCGAATGTGAAAATGAGATTACGGAAGTGCACAAGAAAGCAATCAAAGAAACAGATGATCTGCTGGTGGGGTAGCTAGTTTCTTTTAATTGTATGTAATAGAACAAGGGAGAGATCAATTAGCTTAAAGGGAGAGGGAAGAAATTGCAGTCAACTATAATCTTGTGCTGCGGCCGTGTATTGCAGTCAACTCCTTCAAACAGAAGGTAATTCTTCACTGTTATTCAGGACTGCAACATTTCCATGAATTTCAAAATTACTTACTTCATGTAAAGTTGATTAAAAAAAAGAAAAGGCAAAAGCGTAGCCTGAGAGAAGAATGATGCAATTGCATACGAACTGAGCTAGTACTTCTGACATTCTTTTGCCAAACATTAGTCAGTACCTAGAGAAGAAACTTGGTATGGTTTCTGTTGAATTTACAATACCGTGCAAATGCTTTTTCTTACAAACTGAGGAGCATCTAATGCGTTGTGATGTAGTTCATTCTGCTTTATCTTATGTACTAGTGACAAGAATACAGACAATCACAGTGGAAGAAAATGAAAAAATCTCAAGTGCAGATTATACAAATGACCTGATATAAAGGCAGATAATATACCTGCTTGGTTTGTGAGAAAGCTCAACCCCGGGGTTGCTATGATTCAAGGCCATTTAGTGAATTCAAACACTTTGAGAACCATGTCAATTCCAGTGGGGATCTGCCACAAGAACAGAACAACGTTAATTGCATTCAACGCAATGTGAAAGTTTCTGGCTGTTTCATTCCCTTTCTGCATTGCAGGTACTAGGGCTTCTGCCGCTGCCCCCAACACCGTGATGGCTGTGCTACAATTAAGAGAATTTGGTAGTGATGAAAGTAGAGAATGCACACCAATATCTTCTCCCGTGGCATTGCATTCGTGATTCATTCTATCAAATATATCTAAATCATATCACTTCATGCTATGCCAAAAATATCTTTAGGTATCTATAGAAATTTTTAAAAAAATTACATTTAAAGAAAGAAAGAAAGAAAGAATAGTAAAATATAGCATTTTCTTAGAAAATTGCAATCCTCAAACTGTCAAACATATTTTCTTCTCTAATGACTCCCTTTAATAGTAACTCACTTCAGGAATTCTGAATCACTACAATTATAACTGTTACCTTTTTCAAGCCTATGGACCTGCCTCTGTGAGTTGCTGAATTTTGAGTTCAACAGGAGATGGTGCAGATTACACAGGTGTGCCTTCAGGAGTAACTGGGGTAGGTTTCACTTGCTTTTTAAGTTCATTGATCTCATTCTGCATGGTCCTAACACGCCTCCATTGCCATCCCAAATATCCAGCCCACGAAGTGTTGAAAAATAAACCAGCTTTCATAATGGGATGGATGAGTGCAAATGACCTTCCCTCCAATATCTCAAACTCTCCGCCAACAGCAAGCGCATATATCCTGCAGTCCAATCCATATATATATATATATATATATACACATATATAGAGTCTGTAAAAAATCCTAAAAAGAAAAATTGTGGATGCTTTTCGTGAGCTGATAAAATTAGATCCGGAGAACTTGGTAGTTTTAGTGACATATGCAAGAAAACACTCCAAAACTTAAGTTAATATATTGTTTGTACTATTATCTTAACTTAAATGCTTCTTAAACCTTATTTAAGTATTTTATCATAGAGATTTGTTTATATAGACTTTCTTAAAAAGACAAGAGACCAGAACTTATTTCTCTAAAGCTCATCTCTCTAAATTTTAAGTCTAACACAACACAAGTCTAATATAAGATTTAAATAAGATTTAAGAAATCTTTAAGTCAAGAGAATACTCATTCTCCCTATCACCTTTACGAACACTATATTGACTTAAGTTTTAGAGTGTTTTTCTTACAGATATTATCGGGCCCACACCAAGTCCTTCAGGTCAGTTTTATCAGCCAATGGAAAGCGTCTCCACTCTTTCTCATGAGGATTTTTTCCATCCTCATCATTGGCACTATATGTGGGTACCGAACAAAAAAACCAATTCATTCCTATTTCTCAAAAGTTCTTTTCATAGATGATGAAACATCAACGCGTCGGTGGCTATATCTACAGCTACACCAATGAAATGCCAGTGGCTAAGCCAATGGTTATGCCTAGGCTATGCCCCACGTAGTTACACCAGCGGCTACGCTAATGGCTAGACACAAAAACACTCATGGCGACGCCCAAGGCTATACCTACGACTACGCTCCATGGCTATACGCCAAAGCTACGCCCACAAACTACTTTTATGGCGGCTTATACACACAAAAGGTTTCATTGAGCCTACCAAAGTCTTCTGGGTCCAGTTTTATCAGCCCATGGAAAGCGCTCCCAATCTTTCTCGTAAGGATTTTTTCTAGTCTCACCATTAGCATCGTTTGTGGGAACAGAACAAAATGTCAATTCATTCATGTTTCTCAAAAGCTCTTTTCATGGCTGACAAAACCTCGTTGCAGCGACGACTATCTCTATGGCTACGTCAATGAAATGCCAACGGTTATGTCTCGGCTACACCCCATGTGGCTACGCTAGCGATTATATCCACAACTTTACCCACATGGCTACGCCAATAGCTATACACAGCAACAACCATGGTGATGTCTATAGCTATACGTCAAGGCTACACCCACAAACTACTTTTATAGTGGCTTGTACACACAAAATGAGACTTTTAGGGATATGATGATACACAAAAGGTAATATTACCCATTATAAATATTTCTTCCCTCATTTTTGCTAGGTCAAGTCTTTCAAACACATCTGTTTGCAAGACTTAGGGGGCTCTAATGATTCATGAAAAAACTATGGTGTTTTATACAATGTATATATATCCATAAATATCTCTATGAATATCCTAGATATTTATATTAAATACCTTAGATATTTCTTAAGATATTTATCTTAAGAAAGTCTATATAACCTCATCAGCATAAAAAAAAAAAAGGTTAGAGCTCATCTCTCTAAGGCTCGTCTCTCTAAACTTCAATTGTAACTCAACATAAGTCCAATACAAGACTTAAACCCTGTTTGTTTCCGCATCTGGGCTGTGCTTTTCAAAAAATTA